>LSQX01004066.1_pt1 | contig 16467 bp, 13 predicted proteins | sample 654561 | NCBI WGS metagenome assembly LSQX01 (sample SAMN04489861, study PRJNA283612) | anaerobic digester metagenome | isolation source: 4 biogas reactors fed with cattle manure at either 37C or 55C with and... | place: Denmark: Kongens Lyngby | collected 2014 | reverse complement strand
CCATCAGCATCGCCGGCCAGATCAGAGTATGGAAGACGATGTTGTCCTTGCCCACGAAATAGTACGAGCGCGCCGGCTTGTCCAGGTCCCACCACGCGCGCCAGGCGTCCGGATCGCCGTTGTTCTTGGCCCACTCGATGGAGGCGGACAGGTACCCGATGACGGCGTCGAACCAGACATAAATGCGCTTGCCCTCATATCCCTCCACCGGCACCGGCACGCCCCACTCGATATCCCGGGTGATGGCGCGTCCCCGCAGGCCCTCGTTCAGGAGCCCCAGCGAAAAGGCGCGCACGTGGTTCCGCCAATGGTCCTGGGCCGCGATCCACTCTTTCAGCGGCTCGTTCAGCTGGGCGAGATCAAGAAAGAAGTGCTCGGTCTCCCGCGGGAACGGCCGCTGGCCACACAGCTTGCAGCGCGGCTCGACGAGGTCCAGCGCGTCCAACTGGTTGCCGCAGTTGTCACACTGGTCGCCCCGCGCCCCCTCAAAGCCGCAGATCGGGCAGGTGCCCTCGNNNNTGGGTGAACAGGTCAAAGCTGATGCCCAGCCCGGCAAAGGACTCCAGGAACGACCCGTGGTACCTCTCCACGACCTCCAGCGGGCCGATGCCCATCTGCTCGGCCGATACGGTGATCGGCGTGCCGTGGGTGTCGGACCCCGACACCATCAGGACGTCGTTGCCCCGCAGCCGGTGGTACCGCGCAAAGATGTCCGGCGGGATATAGGCGCCGGCCAGTTGCCCGAGGTGGATGGGCGAGTTGGCGTATGGCCAGGCGACGCCGAGGAGTATCTTTTCATTCATGGTGACCTCTCACATGGCTATACCGCCCCACAGGGTGGCGATACGACGGCTTCCTGCTACACAATCGTCGGGCAGGTAAAGTCTGTCCGGAAGGGTTTGCGGGGGATTACAGTATTCTGGGGGAGGGGCCCCCCATACGGCCCTTGGCCGCGCTGATCTGGCCGTAGCCATGGCGAGAGGCATGCGCGAGGCAGGGGCGCAGACAGCCGCCAGAGCGGTTGTCGTTGTGCGATCGGTCGGCCTGGATCGCGATGCTGGTGCTCACCGCCGCCTCCTCGTGCAGGAGAATTCCATACTACAGCATATCCTACATGCAAGGGCGGGAATCGTCAAGTCCGCGACGGCGGCGGCACCTCGCCGCTTCACCGGGCCGCGTTGCGGCTTGACAGCCCCTTCGGCGTGGGTATACAGTGTGCCGGATTGGGGTACCATCGATAGCCGCACAGCAGCGTAGGAGCGGGCAACGGGGCCATGCTTCTCGGCGGTGTGCCCATCCCCCTGTTCCACTCTCCCATTCCCTCTCCTAGGGGCACCGCGTGCGCCGACCGCGGCGGGCGCTTTTCGTCGTTCGAGCGCCGCGCGTTCAGACGCCGCCCTGGCCGGCGGGATGAAGGAGATCCGGCTATGTTCGTTCCGTGGGGTGCGCTCCTGTACACGGGTCGTGCCATGGCCCCGGCGCGTCACTCGATGCACAAACCAGACGTTGCTGCGCCTCCGCGGGATCTCGCCGCCATCTTGAGGCGTACCGGGCACCTCGCGCTGTTCGGCGTGGTGCTGGTCCTGGTTCTCTATGGCCGTCCGGTCCACGGCGGCATCGCGCTCCCGGGTACCGCCACCTCCGGCGCTCCCGCACGGTGGCGTTCGGCGGGCCTCTGGGGGAGCCATGAGGCTCGAGAGGGCTACCTTCCCCCTGGCGCAGCATTCTCGACACACCGCATGGTCCGCGAGGTGCCACCGGCGCCGGACCTCCGCCCGACCGGGCGCACCGTCCCGATCACCTATACGGTCGTGGCGGGCGACACCCTCCAGAGTATCGCCGAGCGCTTTGGCCTGGAGCCCCGCACCGTGGTGTGGGCCAACGACGACCTCGCGGCGTCGCCCAGTGCCCTCCACCCGGGCCAGGAGTTGCGGATCCTGCCGGTGGATGGCGTCTACCACGTCGTGGCGCCCGGCGAGACGGTTGCCGGCATCGCTGCCAAGTACGGCGTCGAGCCCGCACTGCTCCGAGACTTTCCCGGGAACGACCTTCGGGAAGGCGCTGACCCTGCCGCCGGGCAGGGTCTGGTGATCCCCGGCGCGCAGGCCAGGTCCTCCAGCGCTGCTGGCTATGCGTCCGGTGCCGGCTCGCTGCCCTTCCTACCCGGGGCCGAGCTGCCCGAGGGCGCCGCGGGCGGCACGGGATCCTTGGCCTGGCCCCTGGTGGGCCTCCTGTCCCAAGGGTTCTGGGCCGGACACCCGGCCATCGATATCGCCGCTCCTGGGGGCACCCCGATACTGGCCGCCGACGCCGGCGTCGTGGGGCTCGCGGGGACCTACCACCCCCAGTACGGCGTGTTCGTAGTGCTGAATCACGGCGATGGGCTCCAGACGCTCTACGCGCACCTGGAGAGCGCCTGTGTCGAGACGGGCATGGCGGTGGAACGGGGGCAGGTCATTGGCGGCTGTGGCTGCACCGGAAACTGCACCGGCACCCACCTGCACCTGGAGGTCTACCAGAACGGCCAGCGCCAGAACCCCTTGCTCTACCTGCCGCCGCGCTAACCCCGGGGTGACCGCGGTAGTGCGTCTGTGCCCCCTGGGCAATGGTCCGCGTGAAGTTCGGAGGCATTATGGACGATCGGCGCCAGGACGAGAAAGAGCTACAAAAGCGGGACGAGAAAGACGAAAAGACGAACGAAAAGTCTGCCGAGGAAAAGTCGTTCGAGGAAAAGAGCCGGCGCGACCCCCTGAGCACGGTGATCTGGGCGTTCATCCTCATCTGGGTCGGGCTCGTGCTGCTGGCCGACCGGGCGGGGTTGCTGGGCGCGATCCGGGTGGGCGCCCGGGACCTGCCCTTCATCCTCCCCTTTGTCGGCGAGAGCACCTGGACGATCATCTTTGCCGGGATCGGCGCGATCCTGCTGATCGAGGTGGCGGTGCGGCTCCTGGTGCCCTCCTACCGCAGCGACGTGGTCGGCACCTTGATCGGCGTGGCGGTCATGTTCGGCCTGGCCTTTGGCAACTGGTCGCTCATCTGGCCGCTCATTTTGGTCGCNNGCCTACAGCCGCCCAAAGTTCAGCGAGTTGACCTCTCGCCACCAATACCGCGGCGCCGTCCAGCGCCCCTCCCGGCCGATGCAGCGAAAGTAGGGGGGCTCCAGCGCCAGGATCAGGTCGCCGATCCGGTAGCGGGCCAGGATCGGTGTGGAGACCACCAGCCCGCCCATCTCGCCGGGGCGCATCTCGTGGAGCATCTTGATCCCCCCGCGCGTGGAGACCTCGAAGAAGAACAGGTCATAGTTGGGCACCCAGGCGCGCTTCCCGTCGCGCTGCTGGCCAAACATCCCCTCGGTGGCGCCATAGATCTCCCGGATGGCCGCCGGGCCATAGAGCGCCTGCAGGATCGGCCGGTGATGGGTGTTGATCCCCGGCGTGCTGCCGAGGGTCATGATCTGGACCTGCCACAGATCCTTGGGGTAGGCGCCGTGGGCGCGGCGGAGGTAGCGGCCGAACTCGATGGCCGTGGGGGCCACACCGCCCACCAGCGTCACGTTCTCGTCGCGGCCCTGCTCGTAGGCCAGCGCAAAGCGGGCGCGCCAGTCGCGGATCGTTCGGCCGCCGCCCAGGGCGTCGATGTCCTCCTGGGTGGGCAGCGAGCGGATCGGCGTGCGCTCGGAGACGTACTTGGTATAGATCCCCGACGAGTAGCCGTACTCTACCTCGCGCTCGCCCACCTGCACCGTGCCCACCACCGAGGGAAAGTTCAGGTTCAGGTTGACGCCCTGAAAGAGGTCGTACCGCCCGGTGGCAGCGACATGGTGCAGCATCGCCCGCCCCGCGCTCACCCGCATGCGCAGGTCGGTCGGGGTCATGGGGATGAACTTGGGCTCGTCGCCCGTGGTGCCGCGCGTGATGGCCCAGCCCACCGGCTCCTCGCACAGGAGGAGGTCCGTCTCGCCCGCCATCACCCGCCGGATCAGGGGTTGATAGTCGGCATAGCCCATCACGGGAAAGGCCCGGCGGTAGGCCTCGATGCCATCGATCCCGCCGGCCCCGTGCTCCTGGCCATAGCCCGTCCGCGCATAGTCGGCGAGGAGTCGTTGGAGGACCGCCTCCTGGGCGGCCTGGGGATCGGCCACCGCCTCGTGCCAGGGGCGCAACTCCCGTTCGATGGCGACCTGCACGGTGGTTGGGTCCAGAGTGGCCATGTCACGCCTCCTGCGGATGTGCCCCCGTCACGGCAGCGGGCAGGTGCGCCGGTGCAAAGAGCGCAGAGGCTGGAGCGCATCCGCCCCAGCCTCTGTGGTACCCACTGCCGCCGACGGGCTAGACCTCCAGTTGCGCCCAGGCGTGCTGCCAGGCGCGCTTGGTGTTCGCCATGATCAGGGCGCCGTCCTCACCGGGCTGCGGCTTGACCTCAAAGCCCACCCAGGGACGGGGATCGGCGCCGTGCTTGAGGTAACCGATCTCGAACAAGCCCTTGAGGAACTCGACGAGCTCCGGCACGTCGTTCGCGCTACCCGGGTAGCCAAAGCGCGGGTGCAGGTCGCCGTAGCCCGGCAGCCCCGCCGTCACCACCGCGTTGCCCACGTGGATGTGGACGAGATAGTCCTTGAGGGTCGCCAGCGCCTCGCGCACCGATTCCCGCAGGAGCGGCAGGTGGCTGAGGTCGTACAGGAGCCCAAAGTCCGGGTAGTCCGCCCGGATGCGCGCGGCGAACTCTGCCGCCATGTCCGAGGGGCCCACCAGCGACTTTTTGTCCACGTCGCGGTCAAAGGTCTCCAGCGTCAGGCCAATGCCCTTTTCCTGGCCGTAGCGGCACAGGGTGGTCACCGAGTCCGCCAGGAGGTCGATGGCCTCTTGGCGCCGGGCGTCGCCGGGATCGGGCCCCGTGAGGAAGGCCAGCCGCTTGCAGCCCAGCTCGGCCGCCTCGTCGATGGAGCGCTGCATGGCCTCCACGGCGGCCTTGCGGCCGTCGGGGTCCAGGTCGTTCAGGCTTAGTTTGCTGGTGAGCAGCACGGCCTGGCCGCCGTACCCCAGCTGGAGCCGGCTCTGCTCGGCGATCTGACGGACCTTGGCGCGCTCGGCGGGATCCTTGATCCAGGAGACCTCGGCGGCGCCAAAAAAGGGATCCAGGGCCAGTTCGCGCACGGTGTCGGCGATCGGCCCGGTGCCGTCGATGCACTCCGGGTAGGCCATAAAGTGCACGACGCTCATGGTGAGCATCCCTTCCCACGATTGTTGCATGTTGTTCCCTCCTGCTATGGCAGTTGTACGGTCATACGCAGGCAGTGTACACCTACCGGATGGGCATGTAAAGGATCACAGAGGTCCCCGGAGGCGGCCCGGTCTCGGGTCCCGGCCTCCGGGGCATTCGGCGGATGCTCCGCCGGCACTAGATGCCGGCGCCCTTTTCCGCGAGGTCGTCGTCCACGGTGTCCCGATCGCCCTCGGCCTGGCTGGGCAGTTCGGGGCCCTCCATGTCCCCCTCTGGGGGAGACATCTCCGCCGTGCGCATCTGGGCGCCCTCGGCGCTCAGGCCGCGCTGGCGCAGGTCCTCCTCGACCGTCGCGCGCTCGCCCTCGGCCTGGCTCGGCGTCGAACGCAGGTTCTCCATGGCCAACTCGTGCGACGGGCGCTGCTCGCTGCCGACCGCTGCCGCGCGGGGCTTGAGGATGATCTTGACCACGCCCTCTCGCTTGTCGCGGAACATGCGGTAGGCATCCAGGGCGTTGTCCAGGGGGATGTGGTGGGTGAACAGGTAGGAGGCGTCGAGCTCGCCGCTGACGATGCGCTCCAGGAGCCCGTGCCAGTACTTTTGCACGTTCGTCTGGCCCATCCGGAAGGTTAGCCCCTTGTTGAACGCCGCGCCCATGGGCACCATGTCGATCATGCCGACATAGACGCCGGGGAGCGAGATGGTGCCTCCCTTGCGGCAGGCCATGATCGCCTGGCGCAGCGCGTGCGGGCGGCCGGTCTCCATGCGCACCGCCTGCTTGGCCCGATCGATGAGGGCGTCCAGCGTGCCGCCGGTGGCCTCCATGCCCACGGCCTCGATGCACGCGTCCGGCCCACGGCCGGCGGTCATCTCCTTCAGCGCGTCGAGGACGTCGGTCTGCTCAAAGTGGATCGTCTCCGCACCGCCCTGTTCCCGGGCCATGGCCAGCCGCTCGGGTAGCCGGTCGATGGAAATGACGCGCTCGGCCCCCAGGAGGTAGGCGGACTTGATCGCCATCTGCCCGACGGGACCGCATCCCCAGACCGCCACGGTGTCGCCGGGCTGGATGTTGCACTGCTCCGCGGCCTGATAGCCGGTGGGCAGGACGTCGGCCAGGGGCAGGAGTTGCTCGTCGCGCAGGTTCCCGGGCACCTTGAGGAGCCCCACGTCGGCGTAGGGGATGCGTACGTACTCTGCTTGGCCCCCGGCATAGCCCCCCGTCAGGTGCGTGTAGCCGAGCATGCCCGCCGGCGAGTGGCCAAAGGCCTGCTCCGCCAGCGCGGCGTTGGGGTTCGAGTTGTCGCACAGGGAGAACAGCCCCTGCTGGCAGTACGCGCAGCGTCCGCAGGCGATGGCGAACGCAGCCACCACGCGGTCTCCGGGCCGGATCCCGGTGAGCCCCTCGCCCACCTGGACGACCTCGCCGATCACCTCGTGGCCCAGGATGTCTCCCTTGCCCATGCCGGGCGCATAGCCATCGAACATGTGCAGGTCCGAGCCGCAGATTGCCGCAGAGCTCACCCGCACGATGGCGTCCCGCGGGTTCACCACGCGCGGCTCGGGTACCTGCTCGACGCGCAAGTCGTCCGCGCCGTACCAGCACACCGCCTTCATAGCGTCACCCTCCTGATCGAATCGACCACCAGCTGGCGCAGCGGCGTGACGTCGCTGGCCTCGTCTTTGGCTCCCCGACCGGTCGGCTGCGAGGCCACCGTCGGCGCTTCACCCGCCTCGAGAACGCTCTTGATGCGGCGCAGGTCGCGATCGATCTGCTGGGTCAGCATGCGGTGCATTAGGGCACCGGCCGGCGTTCCGCTGATCTTGAGCGACGGCGGGTACGCAAAGGCCATCGTCGTCTCGGTGCCCTTGTCGCCGGCCGCCTCGGCAAGCTCCACCGACACGGTCATCTCCGGCGAGGTTCCCGGCACAGAGCCCCAACGGAGCAACTCGTTCTCGCGCTCTTGGGTCAATTCGGCCTGCCACTCCATCGTTGAGGAGCGGGGGCCGGGCATCCTGAGCGTCCAGAGCGATCGGCCATGGTCCATGGCCCTCGCCGACTGCACGTTCGCCAGGTGCGGCGCCACGCCCTCGACGTCTCGCCAGAACGCGTACACCTCGGATGCGGGACGGTTGATCGTCACCGTGCGGGAGACCTCGTGCGGCGTGCCCTCGGCCTCCATGCCCGCCTCCGGCATGCGCATGCCGCGGGCGCCGCGGGTGCCGCGCATGCCCATGTGTTGGGCGTGCTCCTGGAGGCCCTTTAGGCGATCGGTGAGCATCGACTTGCCGGTGACGCCGCGGTACACGAGCCACCCGCCCAGGGCGAACCCCAACAGCGTCTTGAGGGATCGGGTGAGGGTGTAGACGATCACGCCGACGCCGAGCAGCACAGACAGCCAGCGCTGCGGGCTCATGGCGTTCCACGGCTCACGGTCTGTGGTGTCCATCTCCCACTCCTTCTCGTATGGCTAGACACATTCCACACGCTCATCTTCGGATGGTTGTTGCTCCTCCGGTTCTTCAGGCCCCGGGTGCCGGTGCAGGGTCTCCTGGCCGCGGGCGACGAGGTCATCCGCGAGGCCGGCCAGTGCGCCGGCCAGGCCGGCGAACCGCTCGGCGACATCCCCCACCGCCGCGCCGATATCAGGCGCCGCCTGGAGGGGGATGCTCCACGCCCCGCGCGCGGGGCGGACGCCTCCCCGGGCCAGGTGCCAGCCGGCTGGGACGGCGCTCGCCAGGCGCTCGGCCACCGTCGGGCGGCGGGTGGCCCGACGCCACGGCGCGCGTATCTCCTCGGCTACGCGAGGCGCCTGGGAGATCAGGCGTTTCACTCGCCCGAGGGGCGACGCCGCGCGCCGCCGGGCCTCGAGGCGACCCTCGCGGACCCGCACGAGCGTGGCCACGAGGTAGGCCCCCGCGGCCAGGATCGCCAGCGACAGGAGCGCGCGCCCGAGCGCGCTGCCCTTGAGCCATCCGCAGACTGGGCAGGCAAACCCCTCGCCTTCCGTCTCGAACGGGGCCGGGGTGGGGCCCTCGCCCGCAACCCCGGAATGCGCCTCGCCGCGCTGCCTGCGCTTGGCGCGGCGCCCGAGGCGCAGCCCATAGCCTGTTCGCGAGGCGATGCCCTCGGCCACCGCCGGCGCGTAGCGCTTGGCCCTCAGGATCGCCTTGGTGGGCCCGCCGACGATGATCTCCCGCTGCGGGCGCGCCGCCGCCTCGACGATCGCCTCCGCCACCCATTGGGGAGCCGCCACCGTCCCCGCATGCACTCCTGGTGCGGCGTCCAGCGCAGCCGGGACGATGTTCGTCACGCTGATCGGTGCCCGGTCGTGGTGGAGTTCCATGCGCAGGGCGTCCAAAAGGCCCCGGACGCCGTGCATGGCCGCCGAGTAGGCGGCGGTCAACGGCAGGGCCTGGGCCCCCTCCACCGCCGAGACGACGATGAGGGCGCCACCCCCGGCGGTGCGCAGCCGCGGCAAGGCGGCCATCAGGCCGTGTACCACGCCCAGCAGGTTCACGTTGATGATGCGCTGGAACTCTTCCGGCGTCGTATCGGCAAAGGGCGCGTGGAACGCCACACCCGCGGTGTGCACCCACGTGTCCAACCTGCCGAACTCGTTCACGGCGCCCTCGGCGACGGCCTCTACGGCATCATAATCGGATGGTTCTGCCGCGATCGCCAGCCCGCGGCCGCCCGCCGCCTGGATCTCCTCGACCAGGGGGTCCAGCCCCTCGCGGCTGGCCGCCGAGACCACCAGCCGGGCCCCCTTGCGGGCCAGGTGGAGCGCAGCCGCGCGCCCCAGGTCGGTCGAAGCGCCGAACACGACGACTACCTGTTCACTCAACGGTCGTAGCCTCACGAGTCCTCCTCTCGCCCAGCGGCGGCCACCGGGCCACACCGCGCGGGCCCTAGTCGCAGGGCACTTGTGGCGGCGATACGCGCACCTGAATCTCCCCTTCGCGGACCCGAGCCTCCAGGGTCGGTTGATCGTACACCGACGGGCCGTTCAGGAGCCGCCCGTCCTCCAGCGAGTACCGGGAGCCGTGCCAGGGACATACGATGGCGCCGTCCTCGATGTGCCCCTCGTGCAGGGGTCCGCCCAGGTGGGCGCAGGTGGCCACGATGGCGTGCACCCGTTCCGCCTGGCGCACCAACACGACCGGTGTATCCCCCACCTGCACGCGGACGGGGCGCCCCTCGGGAAGATGGTCGTCGGGCAGGACGGGGGTGAACTCGGTGGGCAGGTGGGGCCGCGGGGCGTGGTTCATGCCCATGCGCAGGTCATACGCCAACTCGCCCCCCAGATATCCGGCGGCCCCCGCCAGCGCCAAGCCCGGCAGGGTCAGCCAGCGCCCCAGGGTGCGCCGGCCCAGCAGGCGCGCGAGGAGCGAGAGGGCAAAGAAGGGCAACGAGGCGAGGTTCAGCAGCGCGTGGGTGAGCCCCACCGGTCGCGCGGCGCCCTCCGAATGCATCCAGTCTGTCGCCCCCGCCTCGGCGGTCGGCACCGCGGCGAGAAGCCCGGCGCCCAACAGGGTCTCGGCGGCCGGGTCCAGGCGGCGCTTGCCGGTCAGGGCCTCGATGCCGTCCAGCACGGCCACCAACAGCCACGTTCCCATGGGCAGGACCATCAAGAGCGGGTGCAGCGGATGCCCCAACCATGTGCCGTGCAGCATGTCTGCGACTCGCTGCTTGGCCGTACCCAACAACCCATAGGTTCGATGTAGTAGATCGCGGAGCCCCTCCGACCAGGCGCACAAGCGCGGCTGCCGACTCAGCATCTGGGTCAGCGACTGTCTCCCCACCTTCTCCCCCCCATGCATTCCCCGCGGCGGCCTGGCGGATGCCTCTGACTCGGACCGCTCGGGCACCACCACGCGGACCGACTGCGGCACGACGACTACCTCGATGGGCGTCGACCCGATCAGCTCGCCGTCTCCCTGTACGGGCAGCGGTTCTGGCGTCTCGATGCGCACCGAGCGCTCGGCATGCACGCACTCCATGTGATCGGGCTGTTCGCGGCGGAGCAGCATGCTCCAGGCCAGGCGCGCATAGTGCGCTACGGTGCGGGCCCGCACGATGCATACCAGCAGCCTCGCATCGCTCAGCGACGCTGCGGGGTGCCAGGTCAGGATGGTGCCCCCCAGGTTCGCCGCGTTCAGGATTTCGATCTCCGTACACTGCACGCGTCGGCGCCGGCCGTCTATGGTAAGACTAAAGGTGCGCCGGTCGCTGCCGCGCAGTTCGCGGATCACGTGCCAGACGTATGCCAGAATGCCAAAGCGTCGCTTGGCGGCCCCGCTCGTCCGCCGCATGACGGTCGGCGAGACCCCCACCCCGATTGCCAGCAGGTAGTGGCGCCCGCCCGCGCGCATCGCGTCGACGGTGCGGGTGTGCAGGTCGCCGGTGAGCAGCCGCAGGGCGGCCTCCGGACGCTTTGGTATGCCCAGCTCGCGGGCCATGGCGTTGCCCGTGCCCAAGGGCACGATGCCGATGGGGATGTCGTGCCCCATCACCTCCGCCACCACCAACGATACCGTGCCGTCACCGCCCGCGGCGACGATCAGGTCATAGCCCTGGTCTAGTGCTGCGCGGATACGGTCCCGGGCATCCTCTACCTCGCCGATCTCGTACAGGTCACACCGGAGCACGCCCTCCGCAGCCACCCTGTGTAGGGCGTCGTGCAGGTGTCGCCCCTCGTACGAGCCCGAGCGGGGATTCACCACGATCAAGACGTTGCGCCCGCTGCGGCCATTCTCTCCCGTTCCTGCCGGAGATTCGCCTGTCATACGCCGTTCCTGCCGCCTCAGGTCTTCAGCCGCTTGCCGTAGGCCAGCTCGGTAAAGGCGGCGGTGGCCTCCTGCAGGCTCATTGCCGGGAACTCGATCTCCCGGACGTCTGTCTCTCCCAACCCCAGGCGCTCTGCCTCCCACAGGTGGCGAACCGCCTGGGCGTTGAACCCCAACAGCCTGGCGCCGACTGTGTCGGCTGCGACAGGGTCGGTGCTGGCGATGACCAGCCCGGTCTCGAACGTGTAGCCGCCCAGGGGCCCGGCGCCGATCATGGCCGGGTGCCCCACGGTGATGGCCAGGTCGATGGGGAACCGTTTGGCCATCGCGGCAATGAACGAATGCATGTCCGCAAAGAACTCGTGCTTGTGGTACTCTCGTGAGCGCGGATGGCCATAGTAATCGGCGGCGGGGAACGACATGGCGATGTTCTTGAGTGCCAGGGTGACCGTTGCCGTCGAGTGCACTTTGAGTTGGTTCAGGGCAATCAGCGTCTCGTACTCGAGCACCCGGGGGTTCACCATCACGGACTGCTGCGGCCCGGCCACGTCGTCTTCCGGCGCGTACTCGAGGGTCACCTTCTCGAACGGGGGGCGGTTGTGGTCAAAGAAGGTGGCGCCCTCCTCCTCGACGACGTCCATCATCCCGGTGAGGCGAAAGACCTCGTCGGTCTCCGCGGCGCCCGCCCCTCCGGAAACCACCAGATCTCGCGGCTCGAAGCGCTTTACGTAGCGCAGTACGCCCCGGAGCGTGTCGGCCTGGGTGACGCCGGTCTGGTCTTCCGGGGTGGCCTTGGTCTCGTTGGGCTTGACGGCCACCAGACGCCCGCGCACCAGGGGCGCCAGGTCCAGGTGTCCGAGCGCCTCCTCGATGGCGTGACCGATGTCCTCTCGGTTCTGCGTGATGACGACCGTTGCCATCGCCCTCCTCCCTGCACAGGATGCACCCGCCCCGACCTCGTCCTTCGTCTCCCCACGCGGGCCGGAGCATCGGCATCCGGCCCGCCATGCGACCGCCCTCGTCACGAGGGCGGGGACGGCGCGTCTAGGCCGTCGCCCCCTTTTGCATCTGCTGATCCTTGGCCTGCTGGAACTGCTTGGTAACCTGGTCGATCTGGTTCTGGTTCAGAACCTCTCGGGCCCCCTCAAAGATCTCCGACTCTTCCTCCTCGATGTGGTGCTCGATGAGATCCTTGAGGACCTTGAGCTTGGGCGCCCACGCCTCATCCTGTGTGTCCATCTGCTGTAGCTCGGAGAGGACCATCTTGGCCAGGCGGTGCTCGTCGTAGCCTTCGATGACGTGCTGGCGCACCTCGGTCTCATCCTTGCCCGCATCCTGTATCTGGGGGTAGAACACCTCCTCCTCGGCGAGCATGTGCGGCTCGATCTCTTGGGTGAACTTGGCGAGCCCCTCTTTGCGCTTCTGATGTGCCCGTGAAGTCGTCTCTTCCAGGTCTGTCAGGATCTTTTGCACCGCCTCGTGGTCGTTATGAATGATCTCAAATACGTCCATTCCCCTACTCCTTTCACAGCCAATGTGCCGAACCACGTGGGTCCATCCCACGGCGCGGCTTCAATGCCGCGCACGACGCCTCCCTACGTCGCGTGACCGCGAGCAGGGCGGCGGTGGTCGATAGGGGTTGTTGGCCTTTGAGGGTCGATCGGGGCTGGGGACCACTCAGGATGTCTCCCGTCGGCGCCGGATGATCTCGGCTTTGACGGGCGACGACGCGCATTAGCACAAGGTTGGCGGCGACGGCGAACGGTGTCGGCGGGTGGATGGTCCGGTGCCAGTGGGGATGTGCACACGAGCGCATGATGTAGGTGCACGCGAGTTGCTGCGAGACGAGGGGAGTATCACGAACAGACGGGAGCAGGGCGCGAGGAGCGCGATGCGGACTGGCAGAATCCCACTGCCACCCCAGTATATCATCTGTTATGGGGAGTATCAAGGCGATGGAGTGCAGTAGAACAAGCACGCCGACGAGGCACTACCGGTCGAAGCGCGGGGCGGCGCCGAATGGGGAGAAGACGAGGGGTGTGCTGTCTGTGGAGTGGCCCGGGGCTGCCCGGCCGGGCGAGCAGCGGACGAGGTCTGCGGCCCGCGACTCTGCGGCCCGCGGCCTGTCGCTTCCCTACGGCTCGATCACCACCACTACGCCGACCTCCACCCAGTGGAAGAGCGTCTCCGCTTCCTCAACGCCCAGGATGATGCAGCCGTACGAGGCGTCGGTGCCCAGGGCGCCCGACCACAGCCGCTGACCGCTGGAGAGGAAGGGCAGGGCGTGGATGCCGTTGTCAAAGTCGGGCGCCACGGGGTACACGGCGATAAAGTGCGGCATGGTGAGGTCCCAGAGGCTGGCGTAGGCGCTCTCTTCCGTGTAGAGCACCTGGAACACGCCCGTCGCCGTGGGGGACTCTTTGCGCCCCGCGGCGATCAGCCAGTCGTAGACCACCTCGCCGTTCTCATAGGCTCGCAGGCGGTGCTCCTCCAGGCTGATGACGATCCGCTTGTGCGGCACGGGCGGGTGGGGGGTCACAACGTCCTGCGAGGGGATGACCACCACCTGCCCGATGCGCAGCATGTCCAGGTCGATGCCGGGGTTGGCCTGGATGAACGCGTGCAGCGGCATGCCGTGGCGGTAGGCGATGGTGAGCGCCGTGTCGCCGCTCTGGACGGTATACTCCCGCGGGGCATAGGTCACCGCCAGCGACACGGCCCCGCCCCCCGCGGCGTGCGCGGCCAGGACGGCGTCCATCGCCTCGGCGGTGCGGAACCCCCGCGTCTCGCCCATCTCCGCGGCGAGCCCGGCGAGGGTATCCGCCACCGCAGCGCGATCGAGCACCACGGCCGGTGGCTCCTCGCCGGCCTCTTCGGCGCCCTCCAGACGAAGCCAGGAGACCATCGCGTCGAGGCCGAGGGTCCAGTTATGCCAGCGATCCTCCAGGAGGTCATAGGAGGCGATGTCGATGGTCGGCGCCAGCGCGGCCTCCACGGCCTGGCGCAGGGGCCCTGGGTCCACCGTGGCGGGCGGGACCTCGTCAAAGGCGAGGAGGATCGGCTCCTCGCCCCGGCCCTGCTGCGCGGCGCTCAACACGGCCTCCAGCGAGGCCTCGACGTCCAGCCTGCGCCCGGCCGTTCCCGGGGTCACCACGATCTCGGCGTCCTCCAGGGCGATGGACGGTGGGCTGGCGGGGCGCTCCAGGGCAGGGGCCAACTCCTCGAGGAGGGCCCGGGTGCGGTCCACGTCCAGGCCCAGGCGTGGCGGCACGGCGTGGTAGCCGACCCACAGCCGGATCCAGCGGCGCGGATCCTGGTCGGCGGGCTCGTGCCCCACGACGTAGGCCGCCAGCGCCGTGGAGCGCGCGTCGATGGTCATGCCGAGATCGCGCCAGGGCGCCTCCCACTCTGTCTCCCCGTCGCTGAGGGTCGCGGCGCCGGCGTCCACCCGGTCGGCGACCTCCAGGAGGCGCTCCTCGGCCTGAGAGACGGTGAGGCCGCCCAGGTCCACGCCGAGGACGTAGACATGGGGGTTGATGTACGCCGCGCGCTGCTCCTGCATCACCACCACGACGCCCCACAGGCCGGCCACCCCCACCAGCATCCCCAACACCACCAGGCCCAGGACCGCCAGGGGGTGCATCCTCCGTCGCCGGGGGGCCATTTCACGCTGCATCGGGTCGGCTACCATCCGGTTCCTTCCTGTGAACGACAGTCGCTTCCGGGGGTACGACGCGCGGCGCACGCCGTGGGTTCCCGAGCGTGGCCGACGACCGGCTCCAGCCGTCGGCCACACTCGGCACGGGGCGCCACGTTGCCGTGGGGGGTGGGCTATCTAGGCGGGCAGGGGACGGACACCCAGGTCGGCCGGCGGCGTCTCGGGCCGGGGCTTTACCGCGATGAGGGGCAGGTCCACCCAGCCGCGCTGCGCCTCCGCCAGGGTGCAGGCCTCCAGCACCTCCTGCACCTGGACCCCCTCCAGAAAGCCCGGCGAAAAGGCGAATGCGCCATCCCGGCGATAGGCGTCGACATAATCCATCAACACCGTCCGCCGCACGCCGGGCTCGCCCGGCACCGCGCCCTGTAGCCGCTCGGGCACCAGGATGCGGGTGTAGGGCGTATCGGGGGTGCCGCCCCGGCGGATCACCTGGTAGCCCCGCAAGGCCTCCGGCGGGAGGTACACCTCCAGTTCGTAGGAGCGGTGTTGGCTGTACATCAGGCCGCCCTCTGCGCCGTACACCTCGATGCGCTGGTCGTAGCCGCGTCCGGTAAAGCAGTACCCGCCGTACAGGTAGCCCATGGCGCCGTTCGCATAGTGGATCAGCATCTGCCCCTGATCCTCGGTGGTTACCCGCATGGGGCGCTGCGTGTCGCGGTCCAGCCGCTGGGGGACGATGGTACGGGTCTGCGCGGCGATGCTGGCCGGCTCGGACTCCATCCACCAGTTCACCATGTCCAGGATGTGCGAGCCCATGTCGCCCATGCCGCCGTACCCGGCACGGGTGCGGTCGTTGCGCCAAGTGCCCGGCCGCGATGCATAGTCGGTGCCCCCCGCGGCATAGACGGCGATCACCTGGTGGATAGGGCCCAGGGCGCCGCTGGCGATGATCTCCTTGGCCAGCATGCTCGCCGGCGTGCGTCGATGCGAGAAGTTCACGCCGGTGCGCGTGCCGTTGGTGCGCGCCGCCTCGTACATCTCCTGGGCCTGCGACAGGTTCAGGGCCAGGGGCTTTTCGCAGAATACGTCCAGGCCCGCGTCCATGGCCGCCATCGCCACGGGGTAGTGCGAGTCGTTCGAGGTGCACACGCTGACCAGGTCCAATCGCTCCTGGGCCAGCATCTCCCGATGGTCGCGGTAGAGGTGTGGGATGCCGTGCTGGTCCCGCATCTGCTCCAGGGCTGCCTCGCTGATGTCGCACGCGGCCACCACGTTGACGTCCTGGCAGCGCTTGTAGGAGGGCACGTGGTGGTTCCTGGCGATCCCTCCGGCTCCCACAATCCCGACGCGCAGCGTCCTCATGTTGCCTCCAGTGTGTGCGTGATGAGGGGAACGGGAGTCGCGGCTACTCCCGCGGCTCCCGACGATCTTAGCCCGGTCGACGTGCTGCGGCAACTCCTGCCGGCGCCTCGCATGGCCGGCGCCTCGCATGGCCGGCGCCTCGCACGGCCGGCGCCGCCAGGGGCGGTTGGCCAAACGCAACGAGGGGCAACGCCGCGGATCCGCGGCGTTGCCCCTCGCTCGTTCGTCGGCCCTTACGCCAGGTGGCAGGCCACCCAGTGGCCGGGAGACGCCTCACGGTACTCGGGCTCCTCGGCCGAGCAGATCTCCTCGGCCAGCGGGCAGCGCGGGTGGAACCGGCAGCCCGGCGGCGGGTTGATCGGGTTCGGGATCTCGCCCTCCGGCATCGCTTCCGTGCGCCGCCGGTGCGGATCGGGCACCGGCACCGCCGCGAGAAGCGC
>LSQX01213051.1_pt1 | contig 16468 bp, 16 predicted proteins | sample 654561 | NCBI WGS metagenome assembly LSQX01 (sample SAMN04489861, study PRJNA283612) | anaerobic digester metagenome | isolation source: 4 biogas reactors fed with cattle manure at either 37C or 55C with and... | place: Denmark: Kongens Lyngby | collected 2014 | reverse complement strand
CTCTATTCTAGAATCACCAAAAAGCGCAGCGGAACTAAGCGAAGAGGATTTCTTGCAAGCAGGACACAAGCAAGTTGCGGCAGGTTATGCTATTTATGGCCCACAAACTGTTTTAATTTTAACGATTGGTCAAGGTGTTGTAGGCTTTACTCTAGATAGGGAGGAAGAAGACTGGTTCCTGACTCACGAAAGCATCACCATCCCCGAAGACACTCAGGAGTTTGCTATCAATATGTCTAACTACAGACATTGGACTGCACCCGTACGCAACTACATTGATGACTGCTTGGCCGGCACTACCGGTCCTCGCGAGAAAAACTTCAATATGCGCTGGATTGCTTCCATGGTTGCCGACGTACATCGCATTCTGATGCGTGGCGGTGTCTTTATGTACCCGTGGGATTCCAGAGAACCGAACAAAGCCGGCAAATTACGCCTTATGTATGAAGCTAATCCGATGAGTTTCTTAGTCGAGCAGGCCGGTGGTGCCTCTACCGATTGCCAACAGCGTATTTTAGATATTCAACCGACAGAACTTCACCAACGCGTCAGCGTGTGCTTGGGTTCTAAAAATGAGGTTGAGCAAGTGATGAAATACCATCAAGACCAACAGGCTTAATTGTCCATCTAAATCCGTTCAAAAAAATAGCAGCTTTGTGTAAAACAAGCTGCTATTTTCATTTAAGCTTTGAAGATTTAATCTACAGTTAACACAGTAGAACCTGTTGTACGACCAGCCGCCAAGTCCTCATGAGCCTTGGCCACGTCAACTAACGGCACTTTTTGATCAATCCTCACTTTAATATTACCAGCCAGCACCTGTTCAAAAAGCTCACCTGCCGCTTCTTGCATAGCCTCCCGTGTAGGCACATAGCCCGCGATATTAGGACGTGTCACATAGAGCGACCCCTTGGCGGCTAAAATACCCAAGTTAACTCCGGTCACTGCTCCTGAAGCGTTACCATAACTAACTAACAAACCACGAGGTCTTAAGCAATCTAAAGAGATTTCAAAGGTGTCCTTACCCACGCCATCATAGACTACAGGTAGTTTCTTACCCTCTGTCAGCTCAAGGACGCGAGCAACCACATCTTCCTCACGGTAATTAATCATCTCCCATGCGCCATGCTCTTTAGCCAAAGCGATTTTCTCGGCACTTGAGGCAGTCCCGATAAGCTTAACACCCAAGGCCTTAGCCCATTGCGTAGCAATTAAGCCAACCCCACCGGCCGCAGCATGCAATAAAACAGTCTCACCCTCTTGTACTCTATAAGTCTGGCGTAGTAAATACCAAGCTGTCAGACCCTTGAGCATAATAGCAGCGGCTTCTTCAAAAGAAATGCCATCTGGTAACTTCACCACTTGGAAAGCAGGCACATTGCGCACCAAAGCATATGCACCAATAGGACTTTGCCCATAGGCTACGCGATCGCCAACTTTTAAATGGCTAACTTCAGCACCAACCGCGGTGACTACACCACTCCCCTCAAAACCCAAACCATGAGGTAATGGATTAGCATAAAGACCGGTACGGTAATAAATATCAATAAAGTTCAGACCAACCGCTTTTTGTTCGATTTGTACCTCATGAGCTGCCGGTGCCTCAACTACGGTATCCACCCACTCCATCACTGAAGGATCACCGTGCGTTTTAATTTCAATTCGCTTACTATGTATGCTCATAAAAAGTCTCCTTGCGTTGCTAAGCGCGATAAAGTTAATATTGAAACAAAAATGTTAAAATAACGTTTTCGGCAGGAATAAGCAATTCAACTTGATCTATTTCCTACTGCCCTTCCTGGTTTAGATGTAAAATTAAACTAGTTAAAAACACACAATAAATACTAGCATAATTGATAGTGAAGTGGATTTATTATCTTATGCTCCAAACGCCATGAACCATATCAAAATTGAAATCAGTGACGCCAAGACTGTAGAAAACGAACAAAATGTCGGCAATTTGCTGCGCATTGTTTATAAAGTGATTAATGATCAGTTAGACGAGTACTTATTACCATTGGGTTTAACTGGTGCTCAGTGGCGCCCCATCATCTTGCTCGATAGCGGCCGTTTCAATACTGCTGCACAACTAGCTGATTTTATCGGCGTTGATACCGGTGCCATGACTCGCACATTAAATCGTCTGGAGGCCAAGGGCTTAATCACTCGTCAACGCTCTGAAAAAGACCGGCGTGTCGTTGAACTGGCGTTAACAGAAAAAAGCGCTAATTTACGTGTAGAGATTATAAAAACAATTGAAAAAACCTTGAATCAATTTTACTCTTGCCTAAGCAAAGAAGAGTTTGATGCATACACTGAACTAAACAAAAAGCTTATCCGCCACAATGTGCCTGATGTCTATGCCACGATTTTTCCGGATAAAAAAAGTTAAAACACATTAAGAATACAAAAGGATGGCTTTGATACCATCCTTTTTTTATTCTACAAAAACACTATCGTTTTTTATTGCCACCCAATAAAGACCCCAGTACACCACGCATCATATTTCTTGTAATACGACGAGCTTCTGTTTTTGCGACCTGCTCAACCAAGCCCTCGCGTCGACCACCTCGAGGTCCTGTAGAACCTAATAATGCTTCTTTCAGCATGCCCACTAAACCACCATTGTCCTGTGCATTCTTGTCTGCAGCAGCAGACTCTTCCGCACGACGCTGCAACAATTCATAGGCTGATTCACGATCGACTGCCTGATCGTATTTATTAGTAAACAAAGAGGCGGCACGAATCCGCGCTATCTCATCCGCTGTAGCTAAGCCAATACGACTCCCTGGCGCAAACATCCAGACTCGCTCTGTAGGTGTAGGAATCCCTTTGGGGTCTAAAAATGAGACTAAGGCCTCACCCACCCCAAGCTCAGTAATCGCTTGTTGAATATCTAAAGGTGGATTTGGACGCATCGTGTCGGCAGCAGTTTTAACTGCACGTTGATCACGCGGTGTATAGGCTCGTAATGCATGCTGCACTCGATTACCTAATTGGCCCAACACTGTCTCCGGAATATCCAAAGGGTTTTGAGTAATAAAGTAAACGCCCACACCCTTGGAACGAATTAAACGTACTACTAACTCAATACGCTCTAATAAGGCCTTAGGAGCACTATCAAATAACAAATGAGCTTCATCAAAGAAAAAGACAAATTTAGGTTTATCTAAATCCCCTACTTCCGGTAAATTTTCATAAAGCTCTGCCAATAACCACAATAAGAAAACCCCATACAATCTTGGTGACTGCATCAACTTATCTGCAGCCAAGATATTTACTAGACCTCGGCCTTGAGCATCTGTACGCATCAAGTCAAAGACATCCAGCATCGGCTCACCAAAAAAGATATCACCGCCCTGTACCTCTAATTCGAGCAAAGCACGCTGAATAGCCCCCACAGAAGCGGGAGAAATATTACCATAAGTCGTTCGCAATTCTTTGGCATTGTCAGAAACAAATTGCAGCATCGATCGTAAGTCCTTAAGATCGAGCAACAACAGCCCCTCATCGTCAGCTAATTTAAAGCAAATATTTAAAATCCCGCCCTGAGTGTCGTTAAGATTCATGGCTCGAGCCAACAGCAATGGTCCCATATCACTGATAGTGGCACGCACCGGGTGACCCTTTTCACCAAAAACATCCCAAAAAACAGTTGGACAAGCACCCCAATTAGGCTGCGGCAAAGCTAATTTCTGCAGGCGCTTTTGCAATCCCTCGCTATCTTCTGCTGTCTGTGAAATTCCTGAGAGATCACCTTTAACATCTGCTAAAAACACAGGGGTACCAATTTTTGAAAAAGCTTCTGCCATCAATTGCAAGGTGACGGTTTTACCGGTACCGGTCGCACCGGTAATACAACCATGACGGTTAGCTAATTTTGGGTGCAAAACAACTTCATTTTCAGAATTACGTCCAAAGGCAATTGGCTCAAGCATAAAGGATTCCTTTTAAAAGGCTATAATTAGGGCTATTCTATAAAAAAATGTGCTAATCAGGGTAAAATCAAGGCACAATAAAACATCAAAAGCAATACTAATAATATATCTCATCAGTTTAACCTTTTTAATTTAATAGAACACATTATGGCAGGTCATAGTAAATGGGCGAATATCCAGCACCGCAAAGGTCGCCAGGACGCCAAACGAGGCAAAATTTGGACAAAAATCATCCGTGAAATCACGGTCGCTGCACGAGCAGGCGGTCCTGACCCGGATACCAATCCTCCATTACGCTTAGCTATAGACAAAGCCACCACCAACAATATGCCCAAGGACAATATTAATCGTGCGATACAGCGTGGCGCAGGCGCCGCTGATGGCGATGATTATGAGTTCGCTCGCTACGAGGGCTATGGTCTCGGTGGTGCGGCAGTGATTGTTGACTGCATGACTGATAATCGCACCCGTACAGTTTCTGATGTACGTCACGCCCTCACTAAAAATGGCGGCAATCTCGGCACAGACGGCTCGGTCACCTTTATGTTTGACCACGTCGGTCAATTCCTTTTTGCACCCGAGATTGATGAAGACACAATCATGGAAGTAGCTTTAGAAGCTGGCGCAGAAGATGTCATTACTGATGAAGACGGTTTAACCGAAGTGATTTCAGCTCCTACCGATTTCGCTCAAGTACGCGATGCCTTTATTGCTGCTGAACTGGCACCAGAGGTAGCAGAAATCATCATGAAGCCGCAAACCGAAATCGAGCTTTCAGGCGATGATGCAACAAAAATGCAAAAAATCATCGATATGCTTGAAGACTTGGACGACGTACAAAAGGTTTATACCAACGCCGTTTTTGATGAAGAAGAAGCAGTTGAGTAATTAACAATTTAATTTTTAAAGAGTTTTATCAAAATCCTTATGAATATTTTAGTGATCGGTGGCGGTGGCCGTGAGCATGCCTTAGCGTGGAGTCTTTCCAAGTCTTCAAATGCGGACAAAGTCTTTGTTGCACCAGGCAACGGTGGTACAGCTCGTTCTGAGCGTTTAATTAACATCAATCTCAAAACACCAGAAGAAATGGTGATATTTGCCAAGGACAACCAGGTAGGCCTAACAATCGTTGGTCCAGAAGCCCCTTTAGCTGCCGGCGTCGTTGATCAATTCCGCGCCCAAGGTTTAGCTATTTTCGGCCCCAGTCAAGCTGCTGCACAGCTAGAAAGCTCCAAAGATTTTGCTAAAGCCTTTATGGTCCGCCATCAAATTCCTACAGCAACTTACGCCAGTTTCACCGAGGCTTCCGCTGCCCACGACTATGTCGAACAGCAAGGTGCTCCTATCGTCATCAAGGCGGATGGTCTTGCTGCCGGTAAGGGGGTCGTGGTTGCGATGACGCTTGAAGAGGCTCACCAAGCGATCGACGATATGTTAGGCGGTCAATTTGGTGAAGCCGGTGCTTTAGTAGTTATTGAGGAGTTTTTAGAAGGTGAGGAAGCCAGTTTTATCGTTATGTGTGACGGCAAAACTATTTTACCTTTAGCTTCAAGTCAAGACCACAAGCGCCAGTTAGATGGAGATCGCGGGCCTAATACCGGCGGTATGGGCGCTTACTCCCCCGCTCCGATTGTTAACGATATTATTCATGACCGTATCTTGCGTGAAGCTGTTATCCCCACCATTGAGGGGATGAAGACTGACGGTATTGAGTACACCGGTTTTTTATATGCCGGTGTGATGATTGGCGAAGGCGACGATGCAACTCGCCCCATTAAAGTGCTCGAATTTAATTGTCGTTTGGGTGACCCTGAAACTCAACCTCTCCTGATGCGTGTCAAAAATGACTTTGTCAACTTGTTTGAAGCAGCCACCCAAGGCAACTTGGATCAGGTGCAAATTGACTGGGATCCACGCAGTGCCATTGGCGTAGTCTTGGCTGCTCATAACTATCCAGCTGACCCACGCTTAGGTGATGTGATTACTGGCTTGCCGGAAGACAATCACGAAGTGATGGTATTTCATGCAGGTACTAAACTGGTCGATGATAAAATTACTACCTCTGGTGGCCGTGTACTTTGTGTGACAACACTTGGCGACAGTATCGAAGAGGCACGTCAAAAGGCCTACAACACCATCGAGTCCATTAAGTTCGATGGCATGCAATTTCGTAAAGACATCGCTTGGCGAGCTATAAAATGACGGTACGACCTAAGATAGGTCTCTTAGGCGGCAGCTTTAATCCTATCCACAAAGCCCATATAGAACTGGCATTAAGTGCTCTGGAACAACTGTCCTTAGAGCATGTTGAGCTACTTCCTGCTGGTCAACCTTGGCAAAAGGATACTTTATCAGTTAGTCGAGAGCACCGTCTGAGCATGCTCAAAATTGCTGCAGAGGGGCACCCAAAGATTTTGTTCAACACCATGGAGATTGAGCGAGATGGCCCCACTTATACAGTTGACACAGTCAAACAGTTAGATAAAAATATTGATTACTTTTGGCTTATGGGCACTGATCAATTGCAAAACTTTACGACTTGGAATGGTTGGCAAGACATTATGCATAGCCTAACCCTCGTCATTGCTAAACGTCCTGATTACTCCTCCGAGATTCCTCAGGAGATGCTTGATGCCCAGGTTCCCGGTAAAGAAATTATTCAGATTTTTTTTGATGAAATGGATATTTCCTCTACTGAAATCCGTCAACGCCTAGCTAACAACGAAGACGTCAGTGATTATGTACATCCTGAGGTTATAAACTACATTAACGAGCATAATCTTTATAAAAATTAAATTACAGCTCTATAAATAACAAAGGGATTTTATGTTAAATATGCCATTAGAAGATATGCAGCGACTAGTAATTGATGCCTTAGAAGATGCTAAGGCTCAAGATATCAAGGTCTTTGATACAACTGGACTGACCAGTTTATTTGACCGCGTGATTATTGTCAGCGGCACTTCGAATAGACAAACTCGCTCTTTAGCACGTAGTGTTTATGACGCTGTGCGTGAACAAAAGCTTGATGTATTGTCTGTTGAAGGTGAAGATACTGGTGAATGGATCGTCCTGGACTTAGCCGATATTGTTGTACATTGTATGCAGCCGGCAATTCGTCAGTACTACAATTTAGAAGCTATCTGGGGTGAAAAGCCGGTAGAAGTCGACCTATTACCGCAATCTCGCTTAGTCCCTCAAATCAATCAAGGCTTTGATCCAATTCAACCATATCCTGAAGAGGACTAATGAAAACCACCGTAATAGCGGTGGGACACCGCATGCCGGATTGGGTTAAGGCTGCCTGGCAAGACTATGCCAAGCGCCTCCCCAACGACTGCTCCATAGAACTAAAAGAAATTAAAGCCGAGCCTCGTACCTCAGGCAAAACTCCTGAACAAATGATGGCTGCTGAAGCAAAACGCATACAAACGGCTATTCCACCACACAACCTGGTGCTAGTGCTTGATGAACGCGGCAAAGACCTCAGCACACAAAATCTTGCGACGATGTTGGGCAACTGGATTGACAACCAACAAGATGTGACTCTAATTATCGGTGGTCCAGATGGTATCGATGCTGATTTTAAAAACAGCATCACTCAGAAAATTCGCTTATCCTCACTGACATTACCCCACCCTATGGTGCGAGTACTATTAGTTGAACAAATCTACAGAGCTTGGTCGATTTTAAATAATCACCCCTACCACCGGGAATAACATTTAGCCATGGAACTACCTTTTATTTACTTAGCGTCAGCCAGTCCAAGAAGGCATGAACTTTTAAAACAAATAGGGGTTAAACATGAAGTTATACACGTCCCCGAAACCAAAGATGCTGAAGATGAACCAATTTACCCGGGAGAAAGGCCAGAAGACTATGTGGTACGCACTGCAAGAGAAAAAGCACAACGCGCTTTAGCCTATATACAAGCTGAAAATAAGCATTTTCCTGTACACCCTATTCTAGCTGCTGATACCTGTGTCATGCTCAATGGCCAAGTGATTGACAAAGCCCATAGTGATAACGACGTGCGTCAAAGCCTGCAAATCTTGTCGGGTCAAGAACATGAAGTACGCACCCACATTGTTCTTATCACACCCAAATGCACCCTAGAACGAAGCAGCATTAATAAACTACTGATGAGAAAACTAAGTGATGCCGAGATTGAACATTATGTTAATAGCACTGAAGGCATTGCTAAGGCTGGTGGTTATGCGATTCAAGGTTTAGGTGCTATGCTAATCGAAAGACTTGAAGGAAGTTTCACTGGTGTTGTTGGTTTACCTTTAAGCGAGACTTGGGAACTACTGCAGGCGCTCAAGACATAGTCCCACTCTTCAATTAATCTCATGGAGGCTCTCACATGATAGACGAACAAGTTTTAGCAGCCATGAAGAAATGGCCTGATGTACCTGCTGCCTATGGCTGGTTATCTCTTAATGGACGTGGCTTGTGGCGCTTTCATCACCAAGGTGATTTTGCGGCGGACCCCGACGGTGATACCATTGAAAATAAACAATTAATTGATTTTTTTAACAGAAATTACAGTGTCAATGATAAGGGCGAATGGTATGTTCAAAACGGCCCTCAAAAAGCCTATGTAACCCTGCCACACGCACCCTTTATTCTTTTCTATGATGATGCCCGGCAACAGCTAAGGACACACAACGGCTATACAGTCAGCTCTGTAGCGCATTGGTATTTTTCTGAGGATGGTCGAGTTTTTGCAAAAACAAATATTGGCCCAGCCATACTGATTGACCGTGATATGTCCTCTTTTCTTGAAAATGCCGTAGTCTTACCCGCACCTAGCGATAGTATAGATAAGGCTCCTAAACAATTTGATGAAACTGACTTTGAGTTTTTAGTAGCTGGTCAAAGTTTTCGTTTAAGCATAGCCAATCAGACTGCTCCCTGCGGCTTTATAGAAAAAAATAAAGCCGAGAAAATTCTCGGCTTTGTCAGTCAGCCAACAGCTTAAACAGGTTATTGATATGCTGCTGGCTTGTCAAAAAACTAAATTATTAACCAAAACGGCCAGTAATATAGTCTTGTGTTTCTTTACGACGTGGCTGAACAAACATCTTATCAGTCTGACCAAATTCGATTAACTCACCTAAATACATATAAGCAGTGTAATCAGAGCAACGAGCAGCTTGCTGCATGTTATGAGTTACGATAGCGACGGTATAGTCTTTTTTCAATTCGGAGATTAACTCTTCAATCTTGACCGTTGAAATAGGGTCTAATGCCGAACAAGGCTCATCCAACAAGATCACCTCCGGTTTAACCGCAACACCACGGGCAATACATAAACGCTGCTGCTGACCACCAGATAAACTATGACCACTTTGGCCTAATTTATCTTTAACTTCAGTCCAAAGTGCTGCTTTTTGAAGTGCCCATTCAACACGCTCATCCATATCAGGTTTACTTAAGTTTTCAAATAAACGCACGCCGAAAGCAATGTTATCGTAGATACTCATCGGGAAAGGAGTAGGTCTTTGGAAAACCATACCAACCTTGGCGCGTAGTAAAGAAATGTCTGTTTCGCTGGTTAGTAAGTTTTCACCATCCATGTTGATTTCACCCTCAGCATTCTGACCCGGGTAAAGCTCGAACATACGGTTGAAAATACGTAACAAAGTCGATTTACCGCATCCTGATGGACCAATAAATGCAGTTACTTTATTACGCGCAATACGCATATTAACGTCTTTAATTGCGTGGAATTTGCCGTAGTAGAAGTTTAAATCCTTAACCTCAATTTTGGTCTCATCTAAAGGAACCAAGTCCAATTCCTCTTGGCTAATTCTTACAGGTGCTACAGTATCCATTTTTAATCCTAAAATCTTTAAAAATTATTTTGAACGAGTTACTAAACGGGCCACAATATTTAGAGCCAGAACCAATAAAGTAATCAAAGTTGCACCGGCCCAGGCTAACTGGTTCCAGTCATCAAAGGGACTGGCGGCAAATTGATAGATGGTTACTGGTAAGTTAGCCATTGGCGAGTTCATATTCCAAGACATGAACTGATTGTTTAGCGCAGTAAATAATAATGGCGCTGTTTCACCTAATATTCGAGCAATTGCCAATAAAATCCCCGTAATAATGCCTGATAAAGCAGCACGATAACAAATTGAGATAATCATGCGGTATTTAGGGCAACCTAAAGCCACCGCCGCTTCACGTAAACTATTAGGAATTAATAACAGCATATTGTCTGTTGTTCTGACAACGACAGGGATCACAATAATTGCTAAAGCAAATGAGCCCGCCCACCCTGAATAATGTCCGGTTTGTGCTACATAAACTGCATAAATAAACAAACCAATCACAATGGATGGCGCAGATAACAACACATCGTTTAAGAAGCGTGTAGCAGGCGCTAACCACCCGCGATTACCGTACTCGGCCAAATAAGTACCTGCCAAAATACCGATGGGTGTACCTATCAGAGTAGCAACACCAGAAATCATCAACGAACCGACAATAGCGTTAGCTAGACCACCTTGGCTACCGGGACCAGGGGTATTCTGGGTAAATAAATCGATGGATAAAGAACCACCACCTTTAATAAGTAATGTGCCGATAATCCAGAATAACCAGAACAAGCCAAAAATCAAGGTACAGAATGAAAGGGTTAACATTATCTGGTTAACCACACGGCGTTTTTTATAAATTTTATTTCCACCATGAAGAACCGAATTAGCCGGTACTCTAGGAGCGTTAGAAATATTAGTAGACATTTGATTGCTCATTATGCTTTAGCTCCTTGACCTTTATCCATGCGAGCCAGCATCCAGCGTGACAAGCTTAAAACAACGATTGTAATCAAGAATAAAATCAGACCAATTTCGATTAAAGCAGCTAACTGTAATCCAGCTGCCTCATTAAATTCGTTAGCAATTGCTGAAGCAATGGAATTAGAGGGGGCAAATATACTATTTGGCATACGGAAAGCATTACCAATGACGAAAGTCACTGCCATTGTTTCGCCTAAAGCGCGACCCAAACCAAGCATAATCCCGCCGATGACACCGCCTTTGGTATATGGCAATACTACTTTCCACATGACTTCCCATGTAGTAGCACCCAAACCATAAGCAGATTCCTTGAACATTGCCGGAACGACTTCGAAGACGTCACGCATCACTGAAGCAATATAAGGAATGATCATGATTGAAAGAATTAAACCTGCAGTAAACAAACCGATACCCATTGGAGGACCGGCAAATATCTGATTCAACACAGGAATAGGCGCAAAGAAATCAATGATGTGTACTTGGATATGCTTTTGGAACAATGGAACAAATACAAACAAGCCCCACATACCATAAATAATTGAAGGAATTGCAGCCAACATCTCTACAGCAATACCCAAGGGGCGACGAATCCAAGTCGGAGCAAGCTCGGTAAGGAACATTGCAATACCAAAGGATGCTGGTACAGCAATAATCAAAGCAATACCGGCTGTTACTAAAGTACCAACAATAGGTACCACTGCACCGAACTGATTTTGTACAGGATTCCACTCAGTAGTAACTAAAAACTTAAAACCGAAGGCTTTAATTGAATCCCAGCCACCATATACTAACGATAGCATTATCGCTGCTAATAAAATAAATACGAAAAAAGCAAAGAAACGTGCAGCATTAGCAAAAATCATATCTGCTAAGCCAACTCCACTTTTGCCGGAAGAAGGAGATATACTCTTCGACACCGTAGCCTCTTTAGTTAGGGTTTAATTACCTACTATTATTGACAATAGTTTCTAAACATGTCGACAACAGCAATCCAGTAAATTGACTTAAATAAAATGTAAGCATACTCGCGCAATACTTACTTCAACTTACTTAAGATTTATTACAACTTAAAATACAGAAAGTCGGACAGTATATAACAACACCCACTGCCCGACATCCTTGTAGTTAAGCTACTCTCAAATTAATTTTAAAGGAGCTTAACTCTGTTTTTTAGTTTAGCCCAAAACGGGCAAACTAAAAATTACTTCCAAATAGCAGAGCCATCAGCAGTTTTAACTTCAGTTGCCCAAGCTTTGCGAACAGCATCACTTACTTCAGCTGGTAACGGAACGTAGTCTAACGCAGAAGCAGTTTCTGCACCGTTTTCCCAAGCCCAGTTGAAGAAATCCATAGTTGCTTTTGTTTGCCCTGGCTTATCAGCAACTTTTTGAAGCAAGATAAAAGTAGCTTGAGTAATAGGCCAAGAGTCAGCACCAGGTTCGTGATTAAGTACAACACCCATGCCAGGAGCAGAAGCCCAGTCAGCATTTGCAGCAGCTGCAGCAAAAGAAGATTGCTCAGGCTGAACAAAGTTACCATCACGGTTTTGCAACTGAGTCCAAGATAAGTTGTTTTGCTTGGCGTATGCGTACTCAACATAACCGATAGAGTTTGCTAATTGACGAACGTAACCGGCAACTCCCTCATTACCTTTACCGCCCTGACCAACAGGCCAACTAACAGCTTTACCCTCACCTACTTTTTCTTTCCAGTCCGTAGACACTTGAGATAAGTAGTTAGTCCAACCGAAAGTAGTACCAGAACCATCAGAACGGTGAACAACAATAATGTCAGAATTAGGCAACGTTAGATCTGCGTTTAAATCTACGATTGCTTTGTCATTCCACTTTTTGATTTTACCTAAGTAAATATCAGCAAGAACAGTACCGGTTAATTTTAATTCACCAGGTTTAACGCCTTCAACGTTAATCACAGGAACAGTGCCGCCAATAACAGCAGGGAACTGTAATAAGTTGGTTTCAGCTAATTTTTCTCCAGATAGTGGGTCATCAGATGCACCAAAATCAACGATTTTATCAATAATACGTTGCTGACCACCGCCCGAACCGATAGACTGATAGTTAATTTGATTACCAGTTTCTTTGTGGTAGTCGGCCGCCCATTTAGCGTAAATAGGAAATGGGAAAGAAGCACCAGCACCAGTGACTGAAGCAGCAGCTTGTACTGTAAAAGTAGCAGCACCTAAAGCTACCGCTAAAGATACACGTGATAAAGCTAGTTTTAACATGATTGTCCTTTTGAAATCAGATTGTAAATATCGTTTGAAGATTCGATAATCAAAACATTATCGGCGTAATTATCTACAACCGAAATTGTACAAACCCTATATTACAAGAATATTACATCACAAACTCATTCTATTCACAAAGAGTTTGTGGTTAATAAGCTTCATCAAAAGCTCTTTCAAAACAAAAATTTTTGTACAATAGCTCTACCCTCACACACACAATAATATATGGAAAATAACAACTTACTTGCCGCTGTGGATCTTGGTTCTAACAGCTTCCGCTTATCAGTAGGACGAATTGAGGAACGCAACGGTGAGGCTCATGTATTCGCCATTGACCGCCTAAAAGAAACTGTCAGATTAGCTGCCGGCTTAGATGATAATAAAATCTTAAGTGATGAAGCAATACAACGCGCAGTCGGTGTTTTAAAGCGTTTTTCTGAACGCATTCAAGATTTTCACCCTAGCCAAGTCCGTGCCATTGCCACCAATACCTTTCGTGTCGCAAAAAATCGAGAAATATTATTACAAAAAGCTGAAGAGGCCTTAGGCTTTCCTATTCAGGTAGTATCGGGGCCGGAAGAAGCTCGATTAGTTTTCTCGGGTGTCGCGCATGAGTTACCTATATCAGATAAAAACCGTTTAGTCATTGACATTGGTGGAGGCTCCACAGAGTTTATTATTGGTAAGGGCTACCAAGCGGTTCTTGTTAAATCCTTGCTTGTAGGCTGTGTATCTTTTACCAAGCTCTACTTCCCTGGTGGTTCCGTGACTGCAGAAGCCTTTAAAAAAGCAGAAATAAACGCTCGCAATCAAATTCAAGTACTAAGTAAAAGTTATCGTAAACTCGGTTGGGCTGAGGCTTTTGGCTCTTCAGGTTCTGCCAAAGCCATCGTAGCTGTATTGCAGGCTTCCGGCTTTTCTGAACGCGGCATCACCCTGGAGGGCATGGAAAAGCTAAAAAAAGTATTGATAAAAACCGGTTCAGCCAACTCGCCTTTATTACTCGATCTTAAAGACGACCGTATTGAGGTTTTACCTGCAGGCCTGGCAATTATGATGGCGGCATTCAAAGAGCTGAAGATTCAACAAATGAATCAAGGCGAAGGTGCACTTAGGGTAGGTGTACTGTATGACATGCTCGGTCGTAAAACTGCCTCTGATATCCGCGCCGGTACGGTTGCACAATATATGCATCGCTACCGAGTTGATACTAGGCAAGCAGCACGCGTTCGACTACTTGCTGAGGCCTTGTACGGCCCGGCTCTTACACTAAGCAAAAAAGAGCAAGAAGAATGGCCTCATGACTTACGACTTTTATTAAGTTGGGCCTGTGACTTGCATGAGGTCGGTTTAAGTATTTCTCAATCCTCGTATCATCGCCACTCTTCATATGTACTTCAATATGCCGACATGCCCGGTTTCTCTAAAGACGAGCAAACAATCTTGTCACGCTTAAACCTACTATCTCAAGGCAAGCTAAGCAAAGCTGATATTAACGCACTAGCCGACGAAGAATGGCAGGCGATTCTCTGCATGCGTTTGGCAATTATGCTTTTACGCAACCGCCAAGCTATTCACTTAGAAAACTTGGCACTTGAGATAAAAGACAAGCATATCTGTCTAAGCGTCAGCAAACGATGGTTAGCAAACCACCCGCTTACTGAGTTCAGTTTGAACAATGAAAAACAGGATTGGGAAGGTTCCGGTTTTAAATTTACAATTAACTTGATTAATCAAAACCGAAATGTCGGCGATAACGGCGATCCATATTTTCAACGTCCACAATCACCGGAAAATCAACCGTATTAAAATCCTTGTCCCATGCCGGTTCACCGCAAATACGCGCACCGATTTTTAAGTAACCCTTGATTAAAGCTGGCATACGCGATTGGCGAACACGTTCGCCATCAGCTTTAGCTTCTAAAAGTTCAAGAGGATACGGTTGGAGCGGAGTAACAACAGGCTGATCGGCATACTCCCGCATCTGCTGCTGGGCCAACTGCCATACCCGTGCAGCTTGGACCCCATCATCCATCAGACTAACACTGGCACAACCAAATAGATATTGTAAATTATGATATCGCATGAATTGGGCCAAGCCGCTCCACAACAGCATAATCACAGCACCATCTCGATAGTCGGGATGAGTGCATGAACGACCACACTCACTTAAGTCAGAGCGCAAATGCTCCATCTGACTAAGCTCAAACTCAGATTCTGAATAAAAGCCTCCGGCTTCAACAGATTTTTCTGGTGTCAAGATACGATAAGTGCCGACAACAAGGTTTTCTTTGGTGTCCATCACAATCAGGTGCTGACAAAACTGGTCAAAGTGGTCGACATCACGACCATCAATCGCTTCTGGAAAATGCACACCCATCTCATTGGTGTAGACATCGTAACGAAGTCGCTGAACAGCTTCCACCTCTTCTTGTGTAGTGGCAATGCCCAATACCAAACTCGGACCATCAATACTACTCAAGTCCTTTGGAATTTCAATCAGCTCTTGCATAAGTTTATTTTCCTCAATGTGCTCAACAAACAATTAAAAGTTTTGTGACAGTATATGTATATTTTACAAGATGACACAATTCTTTGGAATTAAATGCCATCACGCATTATACAAAAGTCCCTTTACAGATTTCTTTCAATTATTTTTATTTTTTAGGCCCAAAGCACATAACGTTAAGGGCCTAATTTGAAGACTATGCAAAAGTTGAGTTTTTATTTATTAAAAATTAATAAAAAATAGAAAACTAGACACTCAGATCCACATCAGCCAAACGCTCGACAGCTCGCTTTGCCAACTCTTGTGTCTCGGCCTCTACCATCAAACGTAAAATTGGTTCGGTACCAGAGGCACGAATTAAAACACGCCCCCTATCGCCCAAATCAGTCTCCACTTCTGCTTTAACTCGATTAAGTTCAGCATGATTCTGCCAATCTAATCCTGCTTTTAAAGGTGCATTAATCATCACTTGAGGATACATTTTAAGATCACCGATTAACTCACCCAAGGCTTTTCCACTACGTACCACAGCGGTTAGAACTTGTAATGCAGCAATAATACCATCACCCGTGGTATGGCAGTCCAAGCACAATAAATGACCCGAACTTTCTCCACCATAATTCCAACCATTATTTTGCAAGGTCTCAAGCACGTAGCGATCACCAACATTTGCTCGTTCCAACGGTATACCCAAGTCTTTTAAAGCTTTTTCAAGACCAAAGTTTGTCATCAAAGTACCTGCTACACCCTTGACTTCAACGCGCTGCATACGCTCCAATACAATGGCGTATAAAAGCTCATCACCATTGTAAATATTACCTTTAGAATCGACCATTTGCAGACGATCGGCATCGCCGTCAAGGGCAATCCCATAATCAGCACGTTGCGCATTAACCGCCGCTACTAATTGCTCAGGGTATAATGCGCCGACATTACGGTTAATATTAAAGCCGTCAGG
>LSQX01132583.1_pt2 | contig 16471 bp, 14 predicted proteins | sample 654561 | NCBI WGS metagenome assembly LSQX01 (sample SAMN04489861, study PRJNA283612) | anaerobic digester metagenome | isolation source: 4 biogas reactors fed with cattle manure at either 37C or 55C with and... | place: Denmark: Kongens Lyngby | collected 2014 | reverse complement strand
TCATGGAACCGACTTCCTCGATATATTTATGCTCGATTCCGTCCAGCCATAAAACCTGCGAAAATCCCTCATGCTTGGCCTCCTCGGCAGGCAGCAGCGAAGCGGCATAGTTGGCCGGAGTCTTGGCCATACCCAAACCGCCCTTTACGGCACGCACATACTCACCGGAAGTAACCAGCTTGACCGGATTCAATCCCTCTTTATAGTAGGCACCCACCGGTGAAAGAATTATCATCAGGCGATATGTTTTAGATATACGCACACCCAGAAAGTTTTCCGTGGCAAAGATAAACGGGCGGATATATAAGGATTCGCCTTTCTTATCCGGTATCCAGTTTTTATCCAGCGTGACCAGCTCACGGAGGGCTTTGATAAAAATATCATAATCCACCTCCGGGATACACAGTCGGCGGCAGGATTTGTTCATTCTTTCGTGGTATTTTTGGGGGCGGAAGATGTTGATGCCGCCCGTTTTATCCGGGAATGCCTTCAAGCCCTCAAATACTATCTGCCCATAGTGCAAAGACGACAAAGCCGGAGACAAAGGAATATCTCCGAAAGGAACGATGCACGGCGAATGCCACTTGCCATCGCCGTAATCCATGGTGAACATGTGGTCTGTAAATACTTCCCCGAATCCAAGGTTTTGCAGCCTGGTGCTGTTTAGCTTACTTATGGCTATTTTATTTACTTTTATATTCATATTATTTCCTCTTAATACCGTGTCATATTATATTAACCGAAATGTTTTTTTCTATGATTATTCCAAGTTACACTGGAACATGCCTACCCTCGGGGGAAGTCCCGACTGGTGGGGAATGAGGGATAAAAATTCAATAAATCCCGTGTCTGGTTACACCAGTCCTCTTCGCAACGACATTTTTATATCCCCTACCCCCCGGCCTTCCTCTTCGCCTCTTTGGCAAACAGGGTCTTCCACTTCTCTTTTTCCATACGCCGTACGCTGTTATCCTCGCGGGCTGCCAGGTAAACCAGTTCGTTTTGCAGTTTCTTGAAGCTCTCGAACCTCTCCTGTTCCAAATCGCCTGTTTCTATGGCATCCCTGACGGCACAGCCGGGTTCCCTATCGTGAGCGCAATCGTTGTAATAACACCTTTCGGCAATAGTAACTATATCGGGAAAAGCCCCTTCGAGGTCATCTTCCCCGGCCCACATCTGGATTTCCCGCATACCCGGGGTATCGATAACCATCCCGCCCTCAGGCAGCAAAATCAATTCCCTTCTGGTAGTGGTGTGTCTGCCCGTCTTATCATCGTCGCGCACATCTCCGGTGTCCTGTATCTCGGCTCCGATAAGGGCATTGATGATGGATGACTTTCCCACCCCGGAAGACCCCAGAAAAGCGGCGGTTTTACCGTTTTTAAGGTATTGTGCCAACTCATCCAATCCCGACCTTTCTCTCGCGCTTAGAGCATGTACAGGCACACCCATGGCAACTGTTTCGACGCTATCGATGCTGGCCTTCAAATCCGGGCAGAGGTCGGTTTTATTGAGAACGATTACAGGTGACGCACCGCTGTTCCATGCCAGGGTCAGATAGCGTTCGATGCGGCGCAGGTTGAGGTTCCTGCCGCCGTCCAGCCCGCTGACTATAAACACGGTATCTACATTGGCAGCCACCACCTGCTCTTTCGTTTCTTCACCGGCTACCTTGCGTGAAAACCTGCTTTTGCGCGGAATCATAGCATGAATAATAGCAGATTTTTCGTTTACTTGAGGAACGATTACCACCCAGTCGCCCACGGCGGGCAGCTGCCCCTCCTCCCCTGCCAGGTAACGCATTTTACCTGATATTTTAGCCGCCAGCTCCCCCTGCTCGCTGTAAACCTTGTATAATTCGCGGGATTCCGAAGCGATTCTGGCCGGAATCGAATTCGGGATTTTCACTTGCTTGAATTGCTCTTCAAAGAATGAGTCCCAGCCGAGTTGAGATAGAGAGTATTGAGTATTGTTATTCATAATTTATGTATTATATAACTTTTATATTGGTAAATGTATGGGCGACCAATGGCCGCCTGCTTTGGCAGACGGACAATGCCATTTAATTACCCCGCTTCGCATATATAAACAACAAAAAACCGTTCGTGTCCTTCGACAGGCTCAGGATGCGCGGAATATAATAGCTAAGCCGTGCCGAAGGATGTTGAGTTCCGTAGTACGGAACGAAATCCCGACCTGTCGGGATCGAACCCGAAGTACCCTTTAGGGTGATAACGGCGTCGAACATCAAATTGCATTCAGATATTTCGCTACGCTCAATATGACAAACAAAAAACGTAGGGGCGACCAATGGTCGCCCGCAAACGGCGGACGGGCAATGCCCGTCCCTACAATTGGCACGATATACCCACTACCCTTCCCCACCCCCAGCCACACTAACCGTCTTATCCCTTTCGTCCTCAAGCATCTGTCATAATGCTTTCGAAACCTTGGCTTTCATAACAATTATTTCCAATCTTATTTTCCTTATTAATTGTACGATTTGTTTCCCTTGCAAAATATTCACTTAAAAACCATATATAACGTATTGCAGATGTGTTAATATGTAGTTAGAACTCCAATCCTTTATAAGAATGTTTTGTGATAAATATCCTTATTCTCAAGTATCTATTCTGTTAGTATGTTCACTATCCGTAAACAAACAAAATATAAGGAGAATTAAATGGACAAACAAAAGAAACCCAAGCTTACTACCGCTGCCGGCGCTCCGGTTGCCAACAATCAAGATAGTCTGACTGCCGGGCCAAGGGGACCCATGCTCCTTCAGGATGTATGGTATCTTGAAAAACTGGGGCATTTTGACCGTGAGGTCATTCCCGAGAGACGTATGCATGCTAAAGGTTCGGGAGCATTCGGTACTTTCACTGTTACCCACGATATTACACGGTACACCAAGGCCAAGGTTTTTTCAGCGGTCGGAAAGAAAACAGACCTTTTTATGCGTTTTTCAACAGTTGCGGGCGAACGCGGCGCCGCAGATGCCGAACGGGATATCCGTGGTTTCGCCATGAAATTCTATACGGAAGAGGGCAACTGGGACATGGTCGGTAACAACACGCCGGTCTTTTTCTTCCGTGACCCGCTCAAATTTCCCGATTTAAACCATGCCGTTAAAAGAGACCCTCAAACCAATATGCGCAGCGCACGCAATCAATGGGACTTCTTTTCGTCACTACCCGAAGCATTGCATCAGGTAACAATAATAATGAGCGACCGGGGTATCCCCTATTCTTACCGTCATATGCATGGATTCAGCAGTCATACATATAGTTTTATCAACGCAAAAAACGAACGTTTCTGGATTAAGTTGCATTTGAAAACCCAGCAGGGTATTAAGAACCTGTCTGACGAAGAAGCGCAGGCGATAATTGCCAAGGATAGAGAAAGCCATCAGCGAGACCTCTTCGAAAGCATTGCCAATAAAGATTACCCGCGATGGAAAGTATATGTTCAAATAATGCCGGAACTGGAAGCGGCGACATATCATTTCCATCCGTTTGACCTAACAAAAGTATGGCTGCACAAAGATTATCCTTTAATCGAAGTGGGAGAGGTTGAATTAAACCGCAACCCTGAAAATTACTTTGCCGATGTCGAACAGGCAGCTTTCAACCCGGCTAATATCGTGCCGGGGATCGGATTTTCTCCTGATAGGATGCTGCAGGGAAGACTGTTTTCTTATGGTGATGCTCAACGTTACCGGCTCGGTGTAAATCACAACTTAATCCCGGTGAACGCCCCACGATGCCCGGTAAACAGCTTCCACCGTGACGGACTAATGCGTGTCGATGGCAACCACGGCAGTAAGCTTCATTATGAACCTAACAGCTATGGTGAATGGCAGGACCAGCGCGATTTCAGTGAACCTCCGCTGAAACTGGAAGGCGCTGCCGATCGCTGGGATTTCAGAAAGGATGACGATGATTATTACACGCAACCGGGAATGCTCTTCAGATTGATGAAGCCGGAACAACAACTCTTACTGTTTGAAAATACAGCCCGCGATATCAATGCCGCTCCGATTGAAATCAAAATCAGGCATATCGGCAATTGTCTGAAGGCTGATCCGGCTTATGGTGAAGGTGTTGCTAAAGCGCTCGATATAAAAATGTGCGATATTCCTAAATAAGGTTATTTTAATTAAAAACGATAACGGGGATGACACTTTTTATTTGTGCATCCCCGTTATTTATCAGAGTAATAAATAAAAAATGCCACCCTTCCCCACCCCGTATATATAAATAACAAAAAGCCGTTCGTGTCCTTCGACAGGCTCAGGATGCGCGGAATATAATAGCTAAGCCGTGCCGAAGGATGTTGAGTTCCGTAGTAAAAAACGAAATCCCGACCTGTCGGGATCGAATCCGAAGTCCACTTTAGGGTGATAACGGCGTTGAACATAGAATTGCATTCAGATATTTCGCTACGCTCAATATGACAAACAAAAAACGTAGGGGCGACCAATGGTCGCCCGCAAACGGCGGACGGGCAATGCCCGTCCCTACGGTTTGTGATAACACAACAGAGATTAGCTCTCCGCCTCTTCGATTTCATCCGAATAATCGGGGCTGAAATCGGTATCGTAGAAATCACTGCCGTCGCCCGGCAGAATCAGGTAAAACTCGTTGGTGTAATCGATATGCATTGTAGCTTCTTCAACCGTAAAGTTAAGTATATGCCCGCCGGCATTCAGCTCATCGGTAATAAAATGCAGGTGATATCCGGCTACTCCCACCCCCGCCACATATTCGGGGCAATAGAAACCGACTATCGTACCGCTGACGTTATTAAAATCGAAAACAACCTGGTCTGACGTAACCTCTGTAAGCGGCGGATAGGGTTTTTGCTGACCGGCAACGCTTCTGGTTTGCATGTATGTAAAAGTGCCCTCGATTTTTACGGCATAAAAGATGTTTTCGGTCGGGAGCGCCTCGTCTATCTGCGTTTTTAATTCTTCAAAAGTGGTGCCGGATGCAACTTCATCATCGTAATCGCTATCGAAAAAAGTGACATCGGCAAAGGGGACTCCCACGCTGTCTTCCTTGAGATAGGCAACTCCATCGTCTTGAATCTGATAACATTTGCCATCAAGAACTATCATCTCGCCATCAAGACCCTCGAAGGTGCCGATACCGAAATCACCGTACTTCAGCAAATCCCCGACAGTGATGACGCTATCGTAAAGCCCTTCCATCAAGGCATTAATCGTGGAGGCCTGAAAGAGTGTTTCCCTGTCTTGAATGGGGTTTTCGGCATAACCGGAATTACATCCGACCGGAACGAAAATAAGAACCAAGACGATAATAATGAAAGATAGTTTACGAAGGCTTTTTATAATCATATTTCACCCCCGAAATAACAGCCAAACTGTACTTAATAGTAGTAAGTCTGTTTTCTCCGGTTTTTAATAATGAAACCGGCCGCCAGCCCGAACAGCAAACCTCCCAGGTGAGCTTCCCAGGCAACATTCGGCATAAAAGACATTATCAATCCGCCGCCGATTACCGCTATCCAGAGAGGAACCGGAATCGGGATAAACATTATGTAAACTTTCACGCGCGGCGTCAACACCGCCAGAGTGCCACCCAGTGCAAAGATGGCGCCGGAAGCTCCGATAGCCAAACCGGGTATATCCGGGCTGATAAGCGTGCCAAATAAGACATAGAAGATACTGCCCAGCAAACCGCCGCCCAGATAAATTGTCAGGAATTGCTTCAATCCGGTCAAATTCAATACATAACTGCCGAAAAAGTAGAGTGCCAGCATATTGAATATTACATGAGTAAAACCCACGTGAGTAAACATACTGGTAAAAATGCCCCACGGCTGCTCTAAAGTCAGCTGCAGCGGAGCCCATAAGCCGAGGTCATAGACCAGCGTATCTGATATGTTTGCGGCAATAAAAATAAATAGATTGATGCCGATTATTATAAAAATGGGATTTAACATAGTTTCTCATAATAGCAGTTAAACGCAGCTTGTGGCAAATAGTGAAACCCGACTGCCCGTTCTTATATTGCAAAGTAAACGGGCTTGTTGCTACAATGAGAGCTAATCTGAAAGGAAATCTGAATATGGAAAATACTTACAATCCGGTTGAAATCGAAAAGAAATGGCAAAAGAGATGGGCTGAAGATAATCTCTATAAGGTAAGCGAGCACAGCGACAGACCCAAGTGGTATGCACTAACCATGTTCCCCTATACCTCGGGCGACCTGCATATCGGTCACTGGTATGCTATGGCGCCGTCGGATGTGCATGCCCGCTTCAAGAGGATGCAGGGCTTTAATGTTCTACACCCGGTCGGTTTCGATGCCTTCGGTCTGCCGGCTGAAAACGCTGCCATCAAGCGCGGTATACATCCCTACCAGTGGACCATGAAAAATGTCGAAAACATGCGCAAGCAGTTAAAGACCATCGGCGCAATTTACGATTGGGACAGGGAAGTCATAACCTGCCAGCCGGATTATTATAAATGGACACAGTGGTTCTTTTTGAAGCTATACGAACACGGACTGGCTTATCGCAACAGGGCTCCCGTCAACTGGTGCCCTAAATGCCAGACGGTACTTGCCAATGAACAGGTACTTGCCAACGGCACCTGCGAAAGATGCGACGAGCCGGTAATTCGCAAAGATCTGGAGCAGTGGTTCTTCCGCATTACCAAATACGCCGATGAATTGATGCAGCACGAAGGACTGGACTGGCCGGAGCGCATCAAAACAATGCAGCATAATTGGGTCGGCAAGAGCATCGGCACCGAGATTTCATTCGGTTTGGATATTGCCGGCGTACCTGAAAAGGGAATAAAGGTATTTACCACCCGTGCCGATACCGTCTATGGGGTAACCTTTATGGTACTGGCTCCCGAGAACCCGCTGGTGGCTAAAATCACCACCCCCGACAGAAAAGCCGCAGTGGAAGAGTATATAGCCAAAACACGCCGCTTTACTGAAATCGAGAGGCTTTCTACCGAAAAAGAGAAGGACGGCGTCTTTACCGGAGCTTATGTAACAAACAGATTGAACGGTGATAAGGTGCCGGTTTGGATTGCCGATTATGTGCTTGCCGGGTACGGCACCGGCGCTGTGATGGCTGTTCCGGCACACGACGAGAGAGACTTTGCTTTTGCTAAAAAATACAACCTGCCTATAAAGGTTGTTATATCGCCGCCCGAATGGAAAGGTCAAGAGCTCGAAGAAGCCTTTATCGAAGACGGCACAATGGTCAATTCCGGGCATTTCGACGGCACTCACAACCGGGAAGGTATTATAAAAGTATCCGAGCTTTTAGAAGAGAAAGGCTGGGGAAAGAGAACTGTCAGTTATAAACTGCGCGACTGGCTGATTTCACGCCAGAGGTACTGGGGGGCTCCGATTCCGATGATTTACTGCGACAAGTGCGGAATCGTTCCGGTTCCCGAAAAAGAACTGCCTGTAAAGCTGCCGGAGGATGCCGAATTCAAACCCACCGGGGAATCACCGCTCAAATACTGCGAGAGTTTTGTAAATACCACCTGCCCGCAGTGCGGCGGTGCGGCTAAACGTGAAACGGATACTATGGATACCTTTATGTGCTCATCGTGGTATTTTCTGCGCTATACCAATGCACATTTCGATAGCGGCGCATTCGACCCGGAGGCAGTTAAATACTGGATGCCGGTAGATTTATATACAGGTGGCGCCGAGCATGCCGTAATGCATCTTTTCTATGCCAGATTCTTTACCAAGGCAATGCGTGATATGGGTCTGATTGATTTCGGAGAACCCTTTATTAAGCTTTTCAATCAGGGAATAGTTATTTCCAACAAGCAAAAGATGAGCAAATCACGCGGCAATGTGGTAAATCCGGATTCATACGTTTCAAAGATGGGCGCCGATACGGTACGCTGTTATCTGATGTTCGTTGCGCCCTGGGAACAGGGAGGCGACTGGAACGATAACGGCATTGCCGGCATACACCGCTGGCTGAACCGCATCTGGAAACTCTCAACAGAATACTATACAGCATATTCCGTTGATGATGAAGAATACCGCAACCTGCAGCGCATCACTCATCAGACCATTAAAAAGGTTACACATGATATCGACAAAATACGCTTCAACACAATGATATCCACCTTGATGGAATACACCAATTACCTGGGTAAGATTAAAGATAACGGCTCTGTTTCACAAAAAGACTGGCAGGAGGCTATAAAGATTCTGCTACTGCTTCTGGCGCCTTCCGCGCCGCATATTGCCGAAGAGTTATGGCAGAAAACCGGACACAAATACAGTATTCATAACTGGAAATGGCCTGAATGGGATGAAGAGCTGGCACAGGATGAAGAAATTCCCATCATCATACAGATAAACGGAAAAACGCGCGATAAGGAGATGGTTTCAGCTTCGATAACTGAAGAAGAAGCCAAAGAAATCATACTTGCAAAACCCAAGGTCAAGGCTTATCTTGAAGGTAAAGAGATTGTTAAGATAATCTATGTTCCTAAGAAATTAATAAACCTTGTTATCAGGTAAAATTGTCATCCTGAACGGAGTGAAGGATCTGAATGCAATTCGATAAGTCTTAGATTCTTCGGCTGTGCCTCAGAATGACCATTTAGGGAAAGGGATTTAAAATGAAGATAGCTTTAATAGGTTGCGGCAATATGGGTCGGGCAATACTTTCGGCGATTATATCCAAAAAGGTATCCACACCGGAGAACATATCCGTGTGCGAAATAAACAAAGATTGCAGAGAACTTATTGCCAAGGATTTCGCTGTTTTCACCAGCGATAACAGCGCAGATGTAATAAAACGCAGTGATATTGTTATACTTGCCGTTAAGCCTCAAAGCCTTGAAGAAACAATGAAACAAATCGGCGGCAAATTCTGCAAAGGTCAATTGGTAATTTCAATAATCGCCGGCAAATGCATCGCTACCCTGCAAAACGGACTGAAACACAATGCTATCGTACGGGCTATGCCAAACACGCCGGCTCAAATAGGTTACGGAATGACGGTATGGACCGCCACGGAAGCTGTCGACGGACAGCAGATGGCACAGACAAGGACCATCCTTGAAGCTATGGGCAAAGAAATTTTTGTTTCCGATGAAGACAGCATCGATATGGCGACGGCAATCAGCGGCAGCGGACCCGCTTACGTTTTTCTTTTTATGGAATCCCTGATACAGGCTGCCGAACGCCTCGGTTTGCCGCACGATAAAGCCAATGAAATGGTAATGCAGCTGATGATAGGTTCAATAAAATATGTTTTGAGTTCCGACCAACCGCTGGACAAGCTGCGGGAAATGGTAACATCACCCGGCGGCACCACGGCTGCCGCATTAACCGTTTTTGCCAACGGCAATCTTACCGGACTTGTAGAGGAAGCGGCTACAGCCGCCTACAACAGAGCAAAGGAACTGGGAGGATAAGCTGATGAACTGGCTTGATATAGTACTGATAGTTCTACTGTTTATACCCACCTTTATGGGATTGAGAAAGGGTTTGATTAAGACTGCCCTTTCGTTTGTCGGCTTGATAATCGGCATCGTGCTGGCAGGAAGATTCCATGATTCGCTTTCGGGTATATTCGGTTTTACCGATAACGAAACATTAGCCAATATACTCGCTTTCGTGCTTATTCTGGCTGTGGTTTATACCATTGCACTGCTTTTAGCCAAGCTGCTTAAGTTTATTGCCAAATCACTGCTTATAGGCTGGGTAGACCACCTGGGAGGCGCCATATTCGGATTGTTTTCCGGTTTTCTGCTGCTGGGAGCAATCCTGGCTGTTATCGTAAAATTTACCGGAAGCGACTCAATATCCGAGTCTTTTATAGCACGCCTGATGCTGGATTACTTCCCGGTCGTGCTTGGGCTTTTCCCCGAAGATTTTCAAGCCATTAAAGAATTCTTTCAATCCTAGCAGTTTATTTCAGGGAATAAATAAACAGACAGCAAGCCCCGCACCGGATTTCATCAGGGTAATAAAGCAATTGTTTTTGATTTAAGTAAGACGGAAGTATTGTTTAATCTTCTTTGGGAGTTTCTCCGGGATGCAGCGCCTGCCACTTAGCCAGCAACTCCTCATGCGATTCCTGATGATTCGGGTCGGGAACACATGCGCTGACCGGACAGATATCGGCACATTGCTGAGTCGAATAACTGCCTACACACTGGGTACACTTGTTGGGGTCGATACAGTAACTTGTTTCCCCTTCTGAAATAGCCTGATTAGGACACTCTGCTTCACAAGCACCACAACTTATACAATCCTCGTTAATCATATACGCCATTAGATTAGTTTCCTCCTGATTTAGCTGCTATTTTAACATTTTTATATTTTAAATATAACCTGATTTTTATATTGGGCTGTTGCCGTTTTTTTCTTTCAATGCACGTGCTACGTGTTCGGGTACCATACCTTCGATATTGCCTCCTACCCTCGCCACCTCTTTTAAGAGGCTGGAACGCAGAAATTGATACTCCGGCTTAGCCAAAAAGCATACCAGTTCCAGCTGGGGTGAAAGCTTCCTGTTCATCATTGCCATATCGAACTCGCGCTCGAAATCGGCGCTGACCCTCAAGCCCCGCACCATTACGTTGGCATTTACCTCTTTTGCAAAATCGACCGCAAGCCTGTAAAAAGGCCTAACTTCTATATTGGGAATATCCTTTACGGCTTCCCGCGCCATATTTACTCTCTCTTCAAGGCTGAAAGTCACGACTTTCATCGGTTTATCAAAAACAGCGATAATTACCTTGCCAAAAATATTGGCTGCCCTTCTGGCAACATCGATATGCCCATTGGTAATCGGGTCAAAACTTCCCGGATATACGGCAGTAATCAAGATACAGGCTCCTTTCTGAAAAAAGCGATAGAACTATCGCCGTGACGATGTTCTTTGAAGAGATGCAGTGATGCATAATCGGAATTAAGTGGGCGACGTTTCGAGTGGGTAACCACAACTATAGAGTCATTGCCGACAATTTTTGAGTTTGCCAGTTGTTCTATTATGGTGTTTATCAATGGACTCGCGTAGGGAGGATCCATCAGAATAATATTATACTCCTTATCCAAAAAAGATATCGCTTTTACCACATCGGCGCAATGAACATGCGCGTACTCGGTAAACCTGGTCTTCTCAAGATTCTGCTTTATTATAGCACAACATCGGGGTGTCTGCTCAACAAAATCCACCCATCCCGCTCCCCGGCTCAACGCTTCGATACCCAGTGAACCGCTGCCGGAAAAAAGGTCGAGAACATACTTCCAATCGTTGGCTACAGAGTAAAGGATAGAAAAAATAGCCCCTCTTACCAGCTCTGTTGCCGGACGCGTCCTTAATCCCNNAATCCCGGCGGTGCTATCAGCGTACAACCTTTTGCTTCCCCGGCAATTACTCTCATATCTCAATAATACCTCTCAATTAAATACGTTATCATAAATCGCTATAGCAATCCACCCTTAACCGTCAGATTAAATGCAAAAAACCTTGAAAAAATCAAAGTAAACCGCAGTGTCCATAAAGATTGGATTTTATTGGCTTTTCACTTGCTATTGACTTGTTACTTTTTCGAGAGATTCGGCGTACTCAGTATAGGCATCATCGCTAAATAGCACGAAAATTATTTCTTTTATCGATAACGCTTCTTCTTTCGCAAACTTGACGATAGCGTTTACCGCTACATTGGCTGCCTCTTTCAAAGGATAGCCATATGCCCCGGTGCTTATAGACGGGAAGGAAATACTTGTCAGATTCATTTTTTCGGCTAATCTGAGGCTTTCGATATAGGCGCTCGATAGAATTGATGCCTCATTTCTATTTCCGCCCTGCCATATCGGACCGACCGTATGAATTACATATCCGGCAGCCAGATTGCCTGCGGTTGTCATAGCCGCCTTACCCGCCGGCAGCCTCCCCTGCTTCGCCACAATCTTTTTACATTCCTCTAAAATGGCAGGCCCCCCTGCCCGGTGAATAGCGCCGTCCACCCCGCCACCACCCAACAGCCCGGAGTTGGCTGCGTTTACAATAGCATCCGTTTTTTGAAGAGTGATGTCACCCTTTACCAGAGATATGACTGTTTTATTGATTATAATTTTCATTGCACTGAACCGCAAAGTTAAGTAATACCACTATTTTAAGCTATCCGGTCTTATAAATACAGCTAGCGCCCGACGGGATATCGAATAATATTCTCTTGTAAAAAATCGCATAATAGTTTAACCTATTGATAATATTTTACCTACTTTTAAACGAGGAGTGCGCCGTTGCTTAAGAAAGTTAAAACAGAAGATGCAGTCGGGCTGGTGGTCGGGCATGATATGACCAAAACTATTCCGGGTGTTTGTGACGGACCCAGATTCCGACGCGGAGACGTTATAAAACAAGAGGATATTCCGGAACTGCTCGGTATGGGAAAAGAGCATATCTATGTTATCGAAAAGGATGAAGACCGGGTTCACGAAGAAGAAGCGGCTATCCGGATTGCCAAAGCGGTTGCAGGTGACAACCTGATATTCAGCGACCCCAGACAGGGCAGAGTTAATATGAAAGCCACTGTGGACGGTGTGATTAAGATTAATAAGCCGCTGCTCTATGAAATTCATTCTATTGAGGAAATTATCATCGCCACCAGGCATAATAATGTAACCTGCAAAGCCGGTGAAATTGTTGCCGGAACCAAGATTATCCCGCTCTTTATCTCCGAAGACAACCTGAAAAAACTTGAGGAGTTATGTCAACGTAAGGGCAAGGTAGTTGATGTTATTCCCTTCATATCCAAAAAAGTCGGCATTATTATTACCGGAAACGAAATCTTTAAGGGAATAACCGAAGATAAGTTTGCTGACGTAATGCGTAAGAAAATCGAAAAACTGGGCTCTGCTGTCATCAGTGAGATAATTGTACCGGATGATGAGGATATCATTGCAAAAGCCGTTCTTGATATGAAAGAAAAAGGATGCGAGGTAATTATTACCTGCGGCGGGCTCTCTGTGGACCCGGATGATGTTACCGCCGAAGGCGTCGCAAAAAGCGGAGCTAAAATTATCTCTAACGGGGTGCCGGTAATGCCCGGAGCTATGGTGCTGGTTGCCGAGCTTGGCGATATTCCGATACTCGGAGCACCGGGTGCCGTTATATTCAAGCGAACTACTATTATCGATGTATTACTGCCGCGTATGCTTGCCGGTGATAAAATCTCCAGGCAGGATATTATAGAACTGGCACACGGCGGAATGTGCCTTGATTGCGATGAATGTGTTTTCCCGGTTTGCCCGTTCGGAAAATAGTAATTAGAGGCACTATTTACTATCGATTCGCTGTAACTTGAAAAGATGTTGCAACTAATATTTTGCTTTACGATTTTATCATTTATTATAAAATCGTCTTTGCGAGGAAATCCCGATTATCCGGGCTCAGTCGGGATGACGAAGCAATCTCAAGTTATGGATAAGCAATTTTATGCGTATGTAATGGCAAACGACTCGAATACAGTAACTTATACAGGTGTAACCGGTAATATAAAGAGAAGAGTATNNAAGGATTTACGCAAAGGTATAACATTAGCAAACTCGTTTATTATGAAATATTCGGCGATGTTATCAATGCGATAACGAGGGAAAAACAAATCAAGGGCGGCTTGAGGAATAGTAAAACAAAATTGATAGAGCGTATGAATAAGGATTGGCAGGATTTATACTATGAATTATAAAGGTAGTGTGTAAATGGCAGGCGGGGTAATTAAGCAGTATCGTAGGGATTGCTTCGTCCCGACGATGGGACTCGCAAAGACTTTTTAGCTGTTTTTTCTGAATCGATTTAATCAATAATGCTATCGATTATTATTAGAAAATTACTACTGTCGAGCAATGACAACCATAGTAATATAATTATATAGCTATTTATAAAGGATTTATAAATGTCCTACTCAGAAATCGATGAGGGTAAAAAATATACCGGATTTGGCAAGGCTTTAGCGCTGGTCAGGGCTAATTGCAAACCTGTCGGCACAGAGGAATTGCCAATCAACCTCTGCAACAACCGCGTGCTGGCGGAAAACCTCTATTCCCTGCTGGATAATCCATCATCTGATGTATCACTGAAAGACGGCTTCGCCGTCAAATATGACGATATAACAACAGCTTCATTAAAAAATCCGGTTTGTTTGAAAAATATCGGCTCGGCTTTTGCCGGCACTGCCTTCAAAGGAAAAGTCTCCAAAGGATATGCCGTCAATATCTGCTCTGGCGCCCCTATTCCTGCGGGAACGGATACGGTTATAGCCGGCGAGTTCTGCGAAGTAACCCCCGAATGTGTTCGCATTACAAAAGGAGCTAAAAAAGGGCAGAATATACTCGCTGCCGGAAAGGATTTAAAGAAGGGTGAGGAGCTGGCGCCTGCCGGACGCGTGCTGCTTCCGGGAGACCTTGGTTTGATTGCATCAGCGGGCATTTCAAGCACCGGTGTCTATCGTAAACCAAAAGTGGCTATAATCGCCATCGGGGATGAAGTGGTAGCCCCGGGCGGGAACTTACACCCCGGTCAGCTGTATGCCAGCAACCTGGTTACCATCGCCGCCTGGCTTGATTCGTTCGGTTTTCCCTGCCGGACCAGCGTTGTTAAAGACGATAGAGCAGCTATCCGCTCTGAACTGGAAGAACTCTTTACTAGCACAGACGTGATTTTGACCAGCGGCGGGGCGTGGGGCAGCGAGCGCGACCTGACAGTCGGCATACTCGATGAACTAAAATGGCACAAAAAATTTGCTAATGTACGCATAGGCCCGGGAAAAGGAGTTTCTTTCGGGTTGTGGAATAATAAACCGGTCTTCTGCCTGCCGGGAGGTCCTGCCAGTAACGAAATGGCTTTTTTACAACTGGCGCTGCCGGGAATACTCAGAATGGAAGGGCAGAAAAGGCATCCGCTGCCGACAGTATTTGCCAGATTGACCAAAAGCGTGGCAAGCCGCCACCGTGATTGGGCAGAGTTTAAATCCGCCGTGCTGGCATATAAGGACGGGGAATATAGAGTTACACCCTATCAAAACCGCAGCCGCCTGCAATCGATTGCCAACGCCACCTGTTTTATCTGCATACCCGAGGGAGTGGATAAGCTATTGACCGGAGATATTATCGAAGTGCAACTACTAACCCCTGCTTTCGGCGGGCTGTCGATTGTGCGCCGCAGGTACTCAAAGTAGAAAAGATTTAAGCATGCAACAGGAACCCCAAACAAACGATTCGAAGGTTTTTACTCCCGCCAAAATAGCAGGGATTGAACTGCGCAACCGCATCATTCGTGCAGGCTGTTTCGAAGGAATGTCCCCCCACTCCACCCCATCGGATGACTTAATCGAACACCACAGGAGTGTTGCCGCCGGCGGCGCTGCTATGACCACCGTTTCCTATTGTGCCGTTTCAAATGATGGGCTTGCCTTCGACCATGAAATGTGGATGCGCCCGGAGATTCTGCCTCAACTTAAAAGACTGACGGATGCGGTGCATAAAGAGGGCGCCGCCGCCTCGGTTCAACTGGGACACTGCGGATTCTTTGCCAATAAAAGCGCCATCGGCAAAACACCCATCGGGCCATCACGCAAACTGTGCCTTTTCAGATACAGTATCTGCCGTGAGATGACCAAAGAGGATATGATAAGAGTCAAAGAGGACTTCGGCAAAGCGGCAAAAATGGCTATATACGCCGGATTCGACGCCGTAGAAATCCATGCCGGACACGGCTACCTTTTAAGCCAGTTTTTATCTCCCTGGACAAACAGACGCAAAGATGAATACGGAGGCTTGCTGGAAAACCGCTTAAGATTCCCCGCATCGGTAATCAGGCATGTCAGAGAGGTGGTCGAGGAAGACTATCCGGTAATCGTCAAGATGAATCTATATGACGGCTTTAAAAACGGTTTAAGCATAGACGATGCGGTAGAAGTTGCAAGATGTTTTGAAGAGGCAGGAGCTTCCGCCCTCGTTCCCAGTTGCGGCTTCACTGCCCGCACTTCCTTTTATATGATGCGAGGACAGGTTCCCATCCTTCAATACGTGAAATCTGAAAAGAATCCTTTAACCAAAATCGGTATGGCATTGTTCGGGCGCTTCATAGTTAAAGAAATACCGTTCAAAGAATTATTCCTTTTGGAGCAGTCAAAACGTATAAAAGATGCCGTTAAAATACCGGTTATCTATATCGGCGGTGTTTGCTCGCTGGATAATATGAATACACTTTTACAGGAAGGCTTCGAGTTCGTGCAGGTGGGACGTGCGATTGTCAGAGACCCCGATTTTGTTAACAAATTACAGGCTGAAGAGATTACTGCTACCGACTGCGACCACTGCAACCGCTGCGTGGCAGAAATGGCAGATAAAGGACTGGTTTGCACTTCGATACAAAAGGGACTGAAAAAGAAAGAGTTTAAATCGTAGGGACGACCAATGGTCGCCCGCCC
>LSQX01302161.1_pt1 | contig 16472 bp, 8 predicted proteins | sample 654561 | NCBI WGS metagenome assembly LSQX01 (sample SAMN04489861, study PRJNA283612) | anaerobic digester metagenome | isolation source: 4 biogas reactors fed with cattle manure at either 37C or 55C with and... | place: Denmark: Kongens Lyngby | collected 2014 | reverse complement strand
CGATAGTAGGTCTGCTCTGTGATCCCAGCTTGCCTTGCCGCTTCTGCAATGGTATTCCCCTTGTTGCAAAGCAGTTCAACCTCCCGAAGTTTGACAATGATCTGTTCCACCGTGTACTTCTTTTGCGCCATTTCTTCCATCTCCTTTGTTTTGTTGATTATATCTCAACTAACTCTGAAACTGGCACAAGGATCGGGGGGCAGGTCACTGTCGAGCGATTTCGAAGGGCTGCACCAGAAGCTGGACGGTCACATGATATCCATTACCGGCGCGATTTTCGTGGATCCACTTGATCCTGTTGACAGTGCGCGCAGCAAGGAGAGGATGATCCATGCGCTGAAGGACGGTGGAAATGTGATGTGGTTCCCGGAAGGAGACTGGAATCTATCACCCGGTGTGCTGGTTCTCCCGCTTTTCTGGGGCATGGCAGAGGTTGCCCTTGCAGCCGACGCCAGGGGGCTGCCAATCGGGTTACAAATGCTTGGCAAGGAGTACCATGTCAATATCGGGCAGGTCTACGATATGCGGCAGATTCTGGACGACAGCGACCCGCTCTCCGTCGGGAGCAAACAGGTGGCCATGGATGACCTGCGCGAACGACTGGCGACATTGGCATGGGAGATACTGGAGCAGCGGCCAAGGGAGGCCAGGCAATCCATCCCCCAAGGATTTCATGCGAACTACATCAATGCCCGGCTGGCAGAATGGCCAATCAACACCCAGGAACGCATAGAGAAGCACTATCTGACCAGGCGACTGGCAGAGAAGGAAAGGTGGGCAGCAGGGAGCAGGCAGTGAGCGCCGGCTGTTTAGCGCATGGTTGTTGACCAGCGCTCTGATTGATCTCCCGCCTGGATCGGCTGTTGTATGCTAACGCATATTGAAGGGGTTGATAAGAAGTACTGTTGCTAATAAAAATGCCAGCAGACTGCTTCCTGGAACGGAAAGCTGCATATCACAACCTGCAATGACCGAGCCACGATATGCCTTTTATACATCGCAGAACCCATTTGGAGGAGCAACAGCGACCTGCAACGCAGGCGTTTTGGTAATGTAGTGCAGTCTGTGTAGGAGCCTTGCTTGGAACACCCCGCTACAGGCGACACAATGAAATGCACGGTAATTGCACAGAATCCTATGGCATCAGGCATTCCCTGATGTCCGTTTTCTGGGGTGCACATTGCGATACTGGTGCGTCTGCCTGATAGCAAACCGCAAGCTGGTAGTTTTCAACTTTCCAGGTTTGAAGGGCGAAGGGCAGTCTTTCTTCATCCCGCGTGACCTGAGGCGGTTTCGCTGCCGTATCGACGCAGAAGGAATGAAGCGGGACAGAAAGCCCTGTTCCCAAGCACTTGAGATAGCTTTCCTTCAGCGTCCAGTGCTGATAGAAACTGCTCCTGCGGTCTGGGCTTGCCAGGATCCGGGCGGTTTCGTCGGGGTGGAAGAACCTTTCCGCAAAGCGCAGGTCTTCCTCTGCCTCCAGTTCAATATCCACCCCCACGGACGTATCTGAGATCGCGCAAGCCACATACACGCCGGAATGGGAAAGGCTGAAGTGTAGGCGCGACCCCGTCAACTGGAGTTTGCCGCCGGCCGCGGCATGATATGCTGCCGGGCGTTGAAGGTCAGGGGCCAATTGCTTCAATTTATGGTTCAGCAGCAGCTCAGCGCCCAGAGACAGCTTCCGGTCAGTTTCCCGCAGGTAGCCCGCTGCCTTCTGCCACCTCTGCGGGCTGACATATGGGCGGCACTGCGCAGTATCCATCTGGGTGACATCCATGTAGGAAAGGGCGATCATTACTCAAAGAACCCCAAGCCATCCAATGCATGGAGTGCGCCCGCCAGATAGCTGTCACCGGTTATGGGCCACTTGAAGCCGGCTCGATACAGGACTTCGGTTGTCATGCGATTATCTGCATCAAGCATATAGGCCTTGCCGCCTGCCTCGTCAGACAGGTAGGCAATCAGGCCGGATACCATGCCGCTTTTCTCCGGGTCAGCCAGCGCATCGTGGAGATGACTCTCGAACGCTTCGTCCGGCACAACCCGAATCGGCAGATCGCAGCGGTTCATCGCATCGATCACATCCGACAGGTAGATCACATGGTTGTTGTAGGGGTGGAACACCGTAAACCCGCCTTCGGCCCCCGCCAGATGCAAAATGGCGCGGGAAGTGGCGTCTATGGGGGAGAACTCCACCGGCATGTTCATGGCGCTTAAAGGGAAGACCTCGAGCGCCCGGTACCCTCGCAGCTGCCGCATGAAGCCATTTGTGAGGAAGTTGATCTGGAACTCCCCGTCCCTTGCACGGCTCATCAGGTTGCCAACACGCATGATCCTGACGTCCAGGCCGTCTGCGGCTGCGGACAGCACCTCCCGCTCGGCCAGGAATTTGGAGCGGATATAGGCATTGTCCAAAGCCTGACCGAAGAACAGCTCGCCTTCTGAGATTCGCTTGTCCGGCGGGGGGCTCTCGTTTTTGCCCTCGCCTGCTATGCTGACTGTGGATACCTGCACCAGGCGGCGCTGCGCCTTCCTGCACAGCTCAATGATGTTCTGGACCCCCTTGACATTGATGCGCTCCAGGGCATCATCCGCCGAGAAGTGCTTGACCAGGGCGGCGCAGTTGATTAGGGTATCAAAGGGAATGCTCTCAAGCGAGGAAACAAAGTCTGCATCGGTGATGTCGCCATCCAGGCAGACAATACGCGTGTCAAACAGTTCCTCAAAGGTCTGGTCAAAGTAGTACACCAGCATGCTTTTCAGCCGCTGGCCGGGGGACTCGAAACGCCCCTTGCGCACCAGGCAGTAGGCGATCCCCTGATTGTTCTGTAGGAACTCGTACAGGATGTGTATGCCCAGGAAACCGGTTGCGCCTGTGAGCAGAATGTCTCCAACATCCCCAAATGTGACGGCATCGACATTCTCCAGCCGATTTCCCTCCAAGGCGGCATCCAGACTGCTGTAATCGAAATCTTCTGCCAGTTCTGTCGCATCCGCTTTTTGCCCGGCTGACTTCTCTGAGGCCAGATCCCCCGCGACATGCTGCGCCAGCTGGCGGGGGGTGGGCAGTTTGAACATGTCTGCATAGGTAAGGGCGTACCCCTTGGTCATGGCGAACATAACCACCTTGGAGGCGCTGAGGGAGGTGCCGCCGATTTCGAAGAAATTGTCTGTGGCACCGACTTTTTCCAAGGAGAGGGTTTGCTCAAAGAGCTGGCAGAAGCTGTGTTCCAGATCAGATGCTGGGGCAACATACGCACGCTCTAGGGACTTCGAATGGACTTCCGGCAGCGCCTTCTTGTCAATTTTGCGGTTTGCGGTGAGGGGCATCGCATCCAGCTGCATCAGCACACCCGGCACCATGTAGTGGGTTAGCTTCTCTGCCAGGTAGGTATGCAGTTTGTCCACGTCGATGCGTTTGTCGGCGGTGAAGTAGCCAGCCAGGAAGCGGTCGTTCTCGGGGCCTTTCATCACCACAATGCTGGTGGATACACCGGGGAAAGCATTGATGGTTGATTCAATCTCGCCCAGTTCCACCCGCAGCCCGCGCAGCTTGACCTGATTGTCGATCCGCCCGTGGAAGACGATATCGCCGTCCGGGCTCCATTGAGCCAAGTCTCCCGTTCGATAGGCCTTCAAGCCGTTGATGGTGATGAACTTCTCCCTGGTCAGTTCATCCAGACCGATATATCCCGCGCCCACGCCCTCGCCGCAGATGACCAGCTCACCCAGTGCTCCTACCGGGAGGGCGTTGCCCTGATCATCCAGTATCTGCGCCTGTACATTGGCAGCGGGCTTGCCGATGGTGATGCAGTCGCTGCTGTTGATGACCGACATGGTACAGCTGATGGTTGTTTCGGACGGGCCATAGCCGTTCATGATGTAGGCATCCGGGCGGATGGCGCAAATCTTGTCATAGAGGGCCGCGGGGAAAGCTTCTGCACCAAAGTCATACGAGGCAATCCGGGCAAGCGCCTGGCGCAGTTGCGGCAGGTCGATGATGTTGGAAAGGAAGGAAGGGGTACAGGTCATGATGTCCACCTTGTGTTCCAGCATGAGCTGAGACAGCGCAAGCGGATTGTGTATTTGCTCCTCATTCGCCATGCAGATGGTCAGGCCATGGGCCAGCGGGATGAACTCCTCCATGATGGACACGTCAAAGGTGATGCTGGCCAGCGCAAGGGACACCGTGCCAAACTGCGTATAGCCCAGGATTTCGGGGTTCCTGGGGTTTGCATCCACAAAGTTCACCAGGTTGCGCTGGGTGATTTTGACCCCCTTGGGCCGACCGGTGGAGCCTGAGGTGTAGATGCAGTAGCACAGATCATCCGGTTGAACGGAGACGCCGGGGTTTGTGTCTATACCCGCTGCAAGCAGGTCATCCACAGCATGGACGGCGATCCGCTGCCGCGACCACAAGGCGCTTCTGCTCTCCAGAAGGTCGCGGCTGACAAGCAGGTGGAGCAGGCCGGAGTTTTCAATGATGTAGGCGACGCGGTCATCCGGATACTCCGGGTCGATGCATATGAAGGCGCCGCCTGCTTTCAGGATGCTCTGCCGCGCGATGTACACGGCGGCGCAGCGCCCCATCATGACGCCCACCAGCGTGTTGGGTTGTACCCCTTCCTCAATCAGGCGATTGGCTACCCTGTTGGCCTTCTGGTTGAGCTGCCTGTAGCTCAGCTTTTCATTATTGGCGATGACGGCGATGCGATCCGGTGTGCGCAACGCTTGTTCCTCCAGCAAGCGGTAGGCGGGCTTCTGCTGCACCGGCCAGGCGGTGTCATTGAAGCCAGCAATCGTCGCCAGGGCTTGGGTTGACGTGATGCGAAGCGCGCCCAGGGTTTCTGCGGTCAGCAGGTTTGTGACCGTGGCGGCTGCTGCATCCGCCAAGCGGGCAATCAGGCCCTCCGAATACAGGTCGGCGCGGTATTCCCAGACATAGTGGTAGCTGTTCCCTTCTTTGAAAACATCAATGTTGAGGGGCGCCTTGGCTGTCTGCAGGGACAGGGGTATCCGCTCCGCCATATGGCCCGCAATGGGCAGGCCGGACACGATGTCTCCCTGATAGGCAAAGATGATGTCCGGGCGGATGCCGTAGGCGCTGCTGATCTCAGCGAAGGAGTACAGATCATGGGCCATCAGCCCGGTGAGGCTGTCCTTGACGCCGGACACGTACGCGCTGACGCTTTGCTGCGCATCCAACTGAACATACAGGGGGAGTGTCTTCACCAGCATGCCAATGGTTGAAGCGGTACGCGGGTCGGTGCGCCCATTATAGATGACGGTGAAGAGGGCCTCCTGATCGTTCTTCCATCTTGCCAGGGTGTAGGCAAAGGCGGCGGTGAACAGCGCGTTGGGGGTAAGCTGGTGCTTTTTGCAGTATGCGTCCACAGCCTGCGGTGTCAGACCAGCCACAGGCTGCTCATAGGAGCGGCTTTCATTGCTGTTCTCAACATTGCCGGGCAGATCGCCTTCCGGCAGGGAGTTCACTGTCACCCCCTGGAAAATGCGATCGTGATAGGCCCGCGCCTCCTGATATGCCTTGCCTTCCCGGCCTTCTGCCTCATCCAGGGCCAGGTGAAAGGCGCTGTAGGGCTCTTTGGTGAGTTTCTCCCCCGCATAGGCCCGGCTGATGTCCTGAAACAGGATGCCCATTGAGGCGCCATCCGCAATGATATGGTGGATGTCCAGCAGCAGATAGCGCTGCTGCGGCGTTGTGATCATTTTGAACGCAAACAGGGGGGCGGTGTCCAGTTGAAAGGCTGTGGAAAAGCCTTCGTCTATTCTCTCTTTGAGCTCCTGCTCAGAGAGTTGCATGTGCTGCACCTGCCATTCAAGGCCGTCGTGAGGCACCATACACAGATTCCCGTCCTGGTCGGCCTCAATGGAGCAGCGCATGCCGGGATGGGCATCCACCGCTTGCCTGAGAGCCTGCGTCAGCTTGCCCATATCCAGATCATCCGGCAATGCGAACAGCATCGGGATGTTGTACACATCGCCCCCGCTTCGCTCGCAGGCCAGGTAGATGCCGATCTGCGTCTGGGTCAGCGGGTATCTGTCCGCAGTCTCCGTATCGGAGGGCGGCAGACTGGGCCTGGCGTTTTCCAGATAGTGCGCGATCAGATCGTTTTCAATGTCCAGCACCGAACAGCCTGTCAGCAGCTTCTTCACATCCGGACCGTGGCCAAGGCGCTCATGCAGCAGCGTTGCCAGGCGCACGGCGGAAAGCGATGTCAAGCCTGCGGTCATCAGGTTCATGGTAGGGGAGAAGGAGGCCTGCCCCATGACATCACGGATGGCTTCAAAAATACGCTCTTCCAGCAGGTTCAGCACATGCCCTGTGTCTTCCTCCACAGGCGCCATGGCTTCGATGGCAGGCAGCTTGCGCTTGTCCACCTTGCCGTTGACATTCAGCGGTATGGCATCGATCTGCATTGTCGCGGCAGGCACCATATAGGGGGGCTTGTGGGAGAGAATGAAGGCATTGAGCGAAGGGATGTCGATCTTTGTGGGGGATACGATGTAAGCGACAATCTGCTTGCCCCCTGCGGGGGCATCCTGGGCGACGACCGTTGCGTTCTGAATATCAGGAAACTGGCGGATGGCCGCTTCTACCTCTGTCAGCTCGATGCGGTAGCCGCGTATCTTCACCTGAAAATCCCTGCGCCCCACAAACTCCACATTGCCGTTGGGGAGCAGGCGCACGATATCACCCGTGCGATACATTCTGCGGTATCCTTCCTCGTCGCAGAAGGGATTCGGGATAAACACTTTCTCCGTCTGCTCGGGCCGGTTCAGGTAACCGCGGGCCACCTGCCTGCCCGAGACCAGCAGCTCGCCGGGCACCCCGACGGGCACCTGCCTGCCCTGCCCGTCCACCACATACACCTTCAGGTTGTCCAGCGGCTTGCCGATGGGCACGGAGCTGTACAGCTTGTCAATTTCAAAGGCCGTGGCCAGAATGGTGGACTCTGTCGGCCCGTAGAGGTTGAACAGCCGCAGGTCTTTAGGCGGGTCAAAGGGCGTCAGCTTCTCCCCGCCCATGGAGAGATACTGCAGCGCGTGATCCTTGACATCCATCACGTATTGGCGAGCCACCTGGGTGGTCATGAAACCGTGGGTGATGCCGTTGGCCCTGAAGTATTCGTTCAGCTTGTTCAGCTCCAGGCGAATCTCGTCCGGGATGATGTACACCGTGCCGCCGGAAACAAGCGCCGGGTACATATCCATCATATTGGCATCAAAGCCATAGCTGGCGTAGGCGGTTACGCGGCTTCTCTCATCCAACGCATAGTGACGGCAATACCAGTGACAGAAGGCAACCAAGCTGCCGTGCTCGATCATGCAGCCCTTGGGCTGCCCGGTTGTGCCGGACGTGTACAGCAGGATGAACAAATCCTCCGGGCCCGGGCCGGGGTGGGCAAGGGCTTCCTGCGGAAGCGAAGCGATGTCCTTGGTGAATAGGACGGGGCCTTCGTACCCGGGCAGGAGCCCGACAAGGGATTCATCGGCAATAAGCAATTTTGCGCCGGCGTCCTGTATCATGAAGGAAAGGCGTTCAGGCGGATAGGCCGGGTCAAGCGGCTGGTATGCCGCCCCCGCCTTGGATGCGCCTATGGAAGCGATGGGCATGAACTGATCCCTAGGAATCAGCACGCTCACCACATCTCCCTGGGATATGCCAAGCTTCTGGATATGGGCGGCCAGCCTGTCGGTGACCATGTCCAGGTCCCGGTAGCTCAGCCTTATGTCGCGAAACGCCACGGCTGTATTTTCCGGTGTTCTGGCTGCCTGGGCACGCAGCAGATCCACCAACGAGAGGCTGCTGTTATAGGGAGATTCCGTACGGTTCACCTGCTCATACACAGCCAGGTCGCCGGCACCCAGCAAGGGGATCTGCGCAAAAGTGCGGCAGCTGAGGAAACCGTTTAGCACAGTTTCAAACAAGGAAACCAGGCGCTCCATGGTAGAAGCATCATACAGGTCGCTTTGGTAGTCAATGGACAGCGCGTATCCTTCTCCGCGCCGGAACACCATCACAGAGAGCTTGGACAGCGCACAGCCAGTTTCCAATACCTCCAGCCTTGCTTCCTGCCCCCTCAGGTGGATGCCGTTGAGGGTTTCCGCCTGGTAGACATACAGGATGTCCGGCTTGATGCCAAATTCGCTGGCAATCATGGAGAAAGGATAGCCGTCATGATGCATGGACTGGAAGAACTGCTGCTGAACGGTGCGCAGGGTATCGGCAATGGCATGTTGCTCATCAAAGCGAACATATACCGGCAAAGTGCGCACCAGCATGCCGATGGTGTTGTCAAGCCGGGCATCATGCCGGCCATTGTTGACGGTGCAGAACAGGCTCTCTGTTTGCCCGGTGAATTTGGCCAGCGTATAGGCGAACGCCGCCAGGAAGAAGGTGCCCTCGGTGATGCCTGCCTTCTGCACAAAGCGCTCCGTCGAAGTGATGGACAGACTTGGAAGATCACTTGCTATCCTCTGCGCCGGGGCAAAGGCAGCGTCTGGGGCGGGGCTGTGGTCCGTGATGGGCAGGCTGTCTACCTCAACCCCACCCAGCAGCGTCGCAAAGTAGTCGTGCGCTGCCTGCAGATCCGCCGTTTCCTTCGTGCGGCGCTCGCACCTGGAAAGCGCAAAGGCATTCACTGCCTCCAAGTGCAAGGGTTCACCCGCATAGGCGCGGGCCAGCTGTTGCAGAAACACCGCCATGGAAGCCCCGTCGAAGATCAGGTGATGGACATCCATAAACAGATGGACGGCCTCCGCTGTGCAGGCAACCTCAAACCGGAACAAGGGCCCGCTTGACAGGTCGAAGGGCTGCACAAAGGAGCGTTCATGGCTCCGTATCTCTTCTTCCAACGCCTCTTTCACTGGAATATCACAAGGAATGCTTGCATCCGGCACCAGGGCCGGCTCACCGTCCAGCAGGCCCAGCTTTGTCCGGAAAACCGGATAGCTGTCCACGACATGGCGGATGGCAGCCAGCAGGTGTGCGGTGTCAATGCCGGCTTCCCTTGGGAACCGGAAGCGGCAGGGAATATTGTACATGGTGGAATCCGGTGCTCCCATACAGGCCAGGTAGATGCCCATCTGGCTTTCCGTCAGGAGGCTGGGCATGGGTTCATTGCTGCATCCTGCGAAAACATCCTCCTCTTTGGCCCCGCTGATCCCACGGGCATCCAGTCGCTGCGCAATCCCTTCCGGCGTGCGCCCTTCAAAAATATCCATGACCTCAAGTGGCAGCGATGGGCAGAGCCCCTGCAAGCGCACCGCTTTGATGGAATCGCCCCCCAGCGCGAAGAAATCGTCGTGGATACCTACCCTTTCCAGCGACAACAGGGTTTCGAACGCCGCGCATAGCTGTTGCTGCGCATCATTTTCCGGGGGGATATAGGCGGCTTGGTAGCTCGATACATCCGGTTTCACAAGGGATAGGCGGTCGATTTTCCCGTTGGCGTTCAGAGGAAAAGTGTCCATGTGCACCAGAAACTGCGGCACCATGTAGTCGGGCACCAGGTCCTTGAGCCAGGATCGCAGCCGGCCTTCCTCCACAGGCTCACGGGCCACATAGTAGCCGCACAGGAATGTTTGCCCCTGCTCATTCTCAAACGATTTCACCACGGCGGTAGATACCCCCGGGCAGGACGCCATGGCATGCTCAATTTCGCCGGGCTCCACGCGCTGCCCATTCACCTTGACCATCCAGTCCTTGCGGTTGATGTACTCCAGGTTTCCGTCCGGCAGTCGCCTTGCCAGGTCGCCGGTGTGAAAAAAGCGCTTTCCATTGATCTCGCTGAATGCCCTCTCCGTGGCCTCAGGAAGGTTCAGATAGCCGAGGAAAACATCGCCTGCTACGCAAATCTCGCCTTCCTCATCGGGCACTCCCATGTCACCCAGCAAGATGATTTCAAGCCCGCTTACCGCTGTGCCGATGGGAGTATTCTCATAGGCTTTGTCTACAGGGAAAACGGAGATGGTCAAGGGAATCTCGCTCATGCCGTAGATGTTGTACAGCTGATAGGCGTCAGGCTGCACCATACTCACCCGTTCGCTGCCGGTCAGCACATACCGCAAACTACTGGAACGGTTATTGAAGTTCTTCAGCAACTGCGGGCTGATAAAAATGCCGCTGATCTGATGGTCGGCAATGTAGTCCGAAATTCTGCGGATGTCCTTTCGTTGCTCGTTGGACAGAATGTGCACCGTGGCGCCTACCGCCAACGGGGTCAGCAGATCCAGCATCAGGGCAATAAAGCTGAAAGGCGCCGTGCAGGCAATCACATCTGTGGCGCACACATCGGAGATATCCTCAATCCGCTTCAACCCCGCCATGAGGCTGTCCCAGCTCTGCACCACACCCTTTGGCTTTCCGGTGGACCCGGAGGTATAGGTGATCAACGCACGCCCCTTGCCGGCAGGCTGCACAACCTGCTGCAGAGGCTCCTGGCGCATGGCCTCTTCCATGAAGCCTTCATCAACGGCGAGCGGACTGCTGCAGTCCTGCCTGATGTAGCTCAGGCGCTCAGGCGGGTAGGAAGGATCCAGCGGCACAGGGGCAGCCCCAATCCGGAACACCCCGAACAGCGCGGCCACATACCGCCGGTCCCGCGGCAGCAGGATGGGGACGGCGTCCCCTTCTTTCACACCCGCGTTTGTCAGCAACCGCGCAACCCGGGCGGCCATGCTATCTAACTGCCCATAGGCGGTGGATCGTTGCCCATCCTGATCAACAACAGCGGCTTTGTCTGGATAGCGCTGGGAAAGGGCATGAAGGCATACGGCTGGCGTTAGCATATCTAATTATTCTCTTCTTTCTTTATGGAATGTCGGAGCAATGGAATGCTGACAATCAGCGTAACCGCTTCCGCCAGAAGCCATGCCCACCAGATGCCTGCCTTTCCAAACAGGCTGACCAGAAGCAGCAGTCCCAGAATCATGAATACCGTGCTGTGCAGCATCGCGATGGCCGTAGAGTAAATCGTGCGTTCCTGCGACTGAAAGTAGTACAGGATGAGGACGTTGATACCGGTCATCGGGACAGCTAGCGAATACGCCCTGATGGCGTACAGCGTAGTACTCAGCAGGGGCTCTTCGGTGATGGAGAAGGCGCCCGCGATGAGCGGCGCGCCAAACATGCAAGCTGCCAGGCAGAGTAGGGTGACCACCGCTTCATACCGGAAACCCACGCGCAGCACCTCCCGGGTTCTGCCCAGGTTGCCTGCGCCAAAGCTGGCTGACAGAATCGGCTGCCCTGCCTGTGCCACGCCTTCATAAAACGCCAGTGCGATCAGGGAAACCTGTGTCACGACGGCGTACGCTGCGACCAAACCCTCACCGCCCATGCGGATGATGACAATGTTGAACACCATGGTTGTCGCGGCCATGCCGAATTGCGCAAGGGAGAGGGGAAAGCCGGCCTTGAGGCTCCGCCAGATCCTGGAAATGGCAAGTGAAGACAGTGAGAAGAAAAGGGTGTTTTTCTTTTTGAGAAAATGGGAAAGCATCACCAGCAGCCCCAGGGTATAGGCCAGGCAGGTTGCCAATGCCGCACCCCATGGGCCCCAGGAGAACGGCCCCAGAAACAGCAGATCCATCACAATGTTGCTTCCGCCGCAGACGAGCGTTCCAGCCACAACAAGGTTGGGTTCAGCATCATAGCGCACAAAAAACAGCATCATGCCGTAAAGCATCAGTGGAATCACGAACCACATCAGAACGCCCGCGTACTGCTGTGTGATGTCAAAGATCGCTTCATTGGCGCCCAGGAAACGCACAATACCCGAAGTGTCTGCAACACCCCACAGCGTCAGCGCCGCGCCCGTCAACAGCGTGACTGTAAGCGCAACCGAATAGTAGCGATTGGATTCTGCCTTGTTTCCCTGCCCGATAAAGAACGCGTATACGGTGGCCGCGCCTCCCGAGATCAGCAATGCCAGCGCATTGAGCAGCATGTAGATGGGCATACAAACGCTGACCGCAGAGATCATGTCGCTCCCCAGAAACATGCTCAGGATCAGAATATCGACCAGCGAGGTAACCGTTGCCGTCAGCATGGACATGATGACGGCAGGGCACAATTTGCGGTATAGCGTCCTGACATCACCCAGCAAGAAATCCTGTTGCATCAGTTTCCCTCTCAATCGAAAACCGGGGTGCGCTCATCAGGCGGTGGCACAGATTCCTGGACCAGCCGGTGTGAGGTTGTGTCAGTCGATATGGCGAAATGCAATAGCGAAAAGGTCGTCAGGCGCAGGCTGCAGGGCCGAAATATTGGGCTTCAGCATACCGCCTGAGACCACCAACAATCTTCGCAGTTCCCTTGGGTTTTGGAATGGCACTGCCCCGTGTAGAACGAACCGGAGGACATATATCGATCAGTACCAAAGGAAACGATAGGGGAATCGCTTGGATAATTGACAACCAAAATTGTAAATCCAGGCAACGAAAATGTCAACATGATGACGGCATTTACGCAGGCAGTACCGCATGATGTGGACGGCTGTTAGGGGTTGTGCAGGGAGAGTGAAACTCCCGTAAGATGCATCCTCCCCAAACGAAACCCGTGGGTAATCCTTGCTGTTCCTCATTGCCAGCGCTTCGTGATCGTCAGGAAGTTGTGTCCCCCGTCGCGCTGATAGTGGACTGTATCCACCAGTTTCCTTATCATCAGGATGCCAAGCCCGCCGGGGCTTCTGTCCGCCAAAGGAAGTGCCGTATACGGCTCCTCTTTGCTCATCGGGTCAAACGCAATGCCATCATCGACGAACTGCAGGGTGACTTCCTGGTCCCCGGCCTGACAGGACAGAGAGATCTCCCTGGCCATACCATGCAGGACAATATTGGAGATCACCTCATCCATAACGATGTGAAGATGTGCCATCACCCTTTCGGGGACTCCCGCATTTGGCAGCCTGCCGTCCACATAGTCCCTTGCCTTCTCGATGCTTTGGATTTCCGGGGACAGGCGTATCGCATCCGCCGTCCACAGCGGGTTGATTTTCAGGCAGAGCATGGTGATGTCATCAAACTGCGGCGCATCTTCGGTAAAGCGACTAGTGTCACTGTGTATTTCATCCAGCAGCGCACGGCAATTCAGTTGCTTTGCCTGGTTAAGTGTGGCCAGCATCCGCTCGATACCATAGAGGGCGCCATCATCCCGGGTGGCCTCAGGCACGCCGTCGGTATACAGGAACAATGTATCCCCAGCCTGAAGGTGCAACGTGTATTCGCTATAGGATGTCCCTTCCATGCCACCCACAACAAAGCCGTGGCGCTCCCTGACCAGCTCAAAGTCATCGTTCTGATGCCCCAGCACCGGATGCTCATGTCCCGCGTTGGCGCACACCATTTGGCCGGTGGAGATGTTCAGTATGCCAAGCCACACGGTTACAAACATATCCGCTTCGTTGTTTTCGCACAGCTGGCGGTTTACCTTTTCCAGTGCAGCTTTGGGGGACAGGCCTTCTTGCACCGCGCCTTTGAGGAGCGTCTTGGTAATCATCATGAACAGGGCAGCAGGGATACCTTTCCCGGAAACGTCTGCCATAACCAGCACCAGATGCTCGTGATCCAGCAGATAAAAATCGTAAAAATCGCCCCCTATTTCCCTGGCCGGGACCATGGAAGCGTGGAGATCAAACTCATATCGGTCGGGAAAGGCGGGAAACACCCGGGGCAGCAGGGATGCCTGGATGTGCTGCGCCACATCCAGTTCCGCGCTGATCCGCTCCTTCTCGGCGGTCATTATGGTCAGGTTCTGGATATAACTTTCCATGTCCCTGCTCATGTACAGGAATGCTTCGGCCAAAGCGCCCACCTCGCCACCGACAGCGGCGATGCGGCGGCACTCCTCCATTGCTGACAATGTTTCCAGGCGTTCGTTGCGTGTATCCACGTAGTCGTGGGTCATGTGCTCCAGGCGTTCCAGGGGAATGGTCAGATGATGCTCAGCATAGTGCAAAAACCCGATGATCAATGCAAAGAAGATGAGCAGATCCACGGAAATCGCAATGTACACGCGATTCCACAGATCAAGGTTATCGCTGATCGTATGGTACAGGGACGAGTAGGCAATGAAGCCAATCAGGACAGCAGACAACAACGCCAGAGTCAGGAACAGGAACACCAGCTTTTCGTTGAGGGAGAAGCGTTTTCCGGCAGCAAAAAGGCGGCGCCGGGTGTCTGCCAGCAGGATGGGAATGCCCAGTATCATGCAGAAAACGAAGTTATTCAGGAAGATCATCAGCGTTGTCAAAGTAAAAACGCCGCCAATGCCTGTCAAGGCCATAGCCACGCCCAGCAATAGTGCGGTGATGATGGCATTGAGCAGCATCACAAGCGTATAGCGGGTCACGCTTGACGCCGTATTCAGCCGCCTTTCCAGTCCATACGCCCGCCAAATGAGCATAGGAAGCGCCCCGTAAATCAACTGCACCAGAAACCCCAGGACACAGAGAAGCGGACTATAGCCGGAAAAGGCGTCTGCCGCCAGGTTACCCACAGCGCAACCCAGCACGCCCGCAAACCCAAACAGAAGACCGAAGACAGGGTTAAAGGCGCTGGCAGGGCGCACCTCCGTGACCTCCATCACCCGAAACATGTGGCGGAACGGCATGGTGACCGCAAAAAAAACAGCCGCACACGCAAGCGCAGTGAGCATCAGCCGAAGGGGTCTGTTTTCTGTTTTCTGCATTCCATTCCCTCCTCATGCTGTAATGCTCAGGTAGCGGAGCCCTGGTGGTAGGAATATGCCGCAACTGGAGTGCCTGTGCCGGGACGGTGCACAAGTTCACGGCCTGGACGAGCTCGGTTTCTCTGTTTTCAGGAGCCAACCATGATAATGTGCGCCCAGTCACCTACTGGACACAGAATTTCTTCCAAGCGTCAGTACATACGGCAGCTTCATGGACGATTCTTGCGACAAATCCGCAGGCTGTGAAGGAAGGGAGGTGTTCGAGACTTGTTTGGTCAGCAGGGAGAGAATGCAGGCAACGCGGAGAGCAGAAAAGCGCAACCACAGGATTGCCGTATCAGGTTCCAAAGCCCTTCCTCAAGACAACGGTCAACAGTAACGCGAAGCTGCCGCACATCACTGGTAGCCAAACGCGCACCGAAAGGAACGCCGGCAACCCTCTGAGGAAGATTCAGGCGTGGAGCACAACATTCTTGTTGATGATGCGGCTGATGGAAAAGTGAAGCGCATTGACTTCCGTGTCACTCATTCCCATTGTCTCCACCGTAATAGGCAAGGCGCACATTGTTCCTCTCCATCAGGATGGACTTCTGGCCAAGCGCTTTGAGGGCATCATCCATGATGGCGATGATCGCCTCTTCCTCGGCACCGCTGATGTAGTAGACCAGCGTCTCTTCAGATGTCCAGTTGCCCTGTTCGTCCTCCCAGGCTCCCTGCGCGAACTGCACAGTATAGCCATCTACATACCGCCTGCAGATGTCATCAACGATGTTGCGGGCTTCCTGCGGCGACATGCGCGGCAAGTAGGTGACAGGATCGTTTGTTCCGATATACAGAACATACTTGTCTTTGCTTTCTGACGCAATACGCATGCCGGATGGCTGTATCGCAGGTGGGCTCATATAAAACAGCGCGACCGCCAGCCCGATAATCATCAGAAACTGCAGTGCGATCAGGGTGAGCAACAGTTTTCTGCATCGTGATGGGCTTCCTGAAGCTACCGATCCGTCCCCCGCGTTACTCATCTCGGCTACTCGTTTTCAATGGTCAGGATGTCCACAAATCCAGTTATCTCTAACACATCCCGTACGGCCTCACCAACATGACGCAACCGCATGGACCCCTGGATATTCATCGCCTTCTGCGCGGAAAGCAACACCCGCAAGCCAGCAGAGGAGATATACTCCAATTCTTCCATGTCAAGAACCAGCTCCTTCACGCCATCCAAGCTGCTCCTCAGCTCGGCCTCAAGGTCGGGCGCTGTTCTGGTATCAAGCCGTCCCAACAATTTCAGCGTCAACTGACCGCCCTGTACCTCTTTGGTAATCTCCATGTTTTCTGCTCTCCCATTCCTTGACTGCCAGATCTCCGTACGGTGCCCTCATTCCACGTGCAGGCTGTGATCCAGATTAGCCCTTTCCCGGCCAGAACCCACCACGAATTGCCACCAGCATTACCATGCCCGGATGAAGGACCACAGACAATGATTTGTTGACCAGGTGTCCATTCACTTGCATGCGAGAGAGCAACTATTGCACCTTTCGTGCCAGAAGTAATTCGCATCCCTTCGTCGTGCCACCGAGAAGGGACTCTTCAATATACTATGAATAATATAGGGGAATTGGGGAATTCTGTCAATCGCTTTCTGGCACACAATATGTGGCAAGAGCAATTAATAGCCCTCAGTGGAGCAACCCAGAAATGGCATTCTGCTCCGGATCGAACAATTGGATAAGCTTGACCTGCCCCCCAATCCTTG
>LSQX01141599.1_pt1 | contig 16472 bp, 10 predicted proteins | sample 654561 | NCBI WGS metagenome assembly LSQX01 (sample SAMN04489861, study PRJNA283612) | anaerobic digester metagenome | isolation source: 4 biogas reactors fed with cattle manure at either 37C or 55C with and... | place: Denmark: Kongens Lyngby | collected 2014 | reverse complement strand
AAAATCCGGTTGCGGATAAAATTCCGCTGATAGACCACTTCGCTGTTGGTGCGGTCTTCACGAAAAGCGATGAAATTCTCGCGGGCGTATTCTTCAATTTCCCGACGGTTTACAAACAGCATCGGGCGAATCAGGTTTCCTGATTTTTCTTTGATGCCGGTCAATCCGCGGATTCCGGTTTTGCGCGACAGGTTCAGGAAAAACGTCTCCAGCAGATCATCCAGATGATGGGCGGTGGCAATAAAATCATAGTCATTTTCCCGGCGGATTTCCTCAAAATAGGTATAGCGCAGCTCCCGTGCAGCCATTTCAATTGAAATTCCGTTTAAGTCTGCGTATTCCTCCGTTTCAAACCGCTTGCAGAACAGCGGAATGCCGTGCACCAGAACGTGCTGCCTCACAAACTCCTCATCTTTTTCGGAATCGGCGCCGCGAAGCTGAAAGTTGCAATGCACCACACCGTATTGAAAATTTGATTTTTCAAAAAGCTGCAGCATCACCATACTGTCAATGCCGCCGCTCACCGCCAACAACACTTTGTGTTGCGGCTCAAAAAGCTGCTTTTGCCTGATATTTTCAAAAAACCGGTTAAACATGGTGTGTCTAATTAAGATTTGGAATACTTGGCAGGAGCGCTTTCATTTGTTTGCCAATGTTCCGGTAAAGCATGGTAAGTTTCTGGTTGACCATACGAACAACCGGCTCCCGATTTGTCAGAATTAACTGATAAATGGATTCAAAAAGCTGCTTCTCTGCTTTCACTGATTTTTCAGACATGTTTTTCTCATTGCTATCTTTCACATCAGACTTCTAAAATAGTCCAAAAAATTGTCTTTTCAATCTGTCTGGATGGAAAAAATTAATTTCAGTTGTCCGGTGAATGTTGCAGCGGCTATGGATATCGCATCCAATCCGTACAGGCTTTCATCAGGAATTCATCGGATGACTTTGCAGCGCTGGAGTTTATTTTCTGGAAAGAATCTCTTCCGGCACGGCAAGTTCAGCAATATTCAGAATGACTTCCACGGCTTTTTGCATGGATGGGATGGGGATATATTCATAAGGCCCGTGAAAATTGTGCCCGCCTGCAAAAATATTGGGGCAGGGAAGTCCCTCGTAGGAGAGTCTTGCGCCATCGGTTCCGCCACGGATAGCGCTGATTTTTGGCGGGATGCCGGCTTTCCGCATGGCCTCTTTTGCCAGTTCCACAATGTGCATGACCGGTTCGATTTTTCGACGCATATTGTAGTACTGGTCGCTCATTTCGAGCGTGGTAACTTCATAGCCGTATTCCCGGTTTACAAAACTGACAATTTCCTGCATCCGTTTTTTCATCTCTTCGAATTTGCCGAAATCGTGGTCGCGGATGATCAGCCGGATTTCTGCCTCTTCCACATTGCCTTTCAGGTGCATCACATGGAAGAAACCCTCATATCCCTCAGTGTGTTCCGGGCGCTGCACGGACGGGAGCATGGAAATTATTCTATGAGCCGCCAGCACCGCATTGACCATTTTGTTTTTGGCATAGCCGGGATGGACGCTTCTTCCCCGGATGGTGATTTTTGCGCCGGCGGCATTGAAGTTTTCAAATTCCAGTTCGCCGATTTCGCTGCCGTCCAGGGTATAGGCAAAATCGGCTCCGAATTTTTTCACATCAAACTTATCTGCGCCTTTCCCGATCTCTTCATCCGGCGTGAAGGCAATCCGTATTTTTCCGTGCTTTATCCTGCTGGTTTTCAGAAGTGTTTCGGCAGCGGTAACTATCTCTGCAACGCCGGCTTTATCGTCGGCGCCTAACAGGGTTGTGCCGTCGGCGGTGATGATGTCCTGCCCTTTGTATTGCAAAATTTCGGGAAATTCCACCGGGTCAATGGCCACTCCGTTTTTCAGTTTTATGGTATTCCCGTCGTAATTTCCAACAATTTGCGGCTGCACGTTTTCCCCGGAAAAATCGGGACTGGTATCCACGTGGGCAATAAACCCGATGACCGGAATTTCACCCGGCGCATTGGCAGGAACAGTAGCTGTCAGGTAGCCGTTTTTATTCAGTTCAACCTCGTGCAAACCAATCTCCCTCAGTTCGGTTTCCAGCTTTTTCATAAAGGCAACCTGTCTGTATGTGCTTGGAAACGAAACGCTGTCGGGATCAGAGGTGGTGTGTTCTTTTGCGTAGCGAATAAATCTTTCAACAACTTTTTCCATAATCAGTGAGTTTATTTATTTTTTCCCGGTACAGGGTTTTCAAAAAATCATTGGCAACAAACGGTGAAAAATGCGGACTGACTACTCAAAACAGTTGTATTCTTGATAAAAGCCGGCAAAACTAATAGGCCAGTGCAAACAAAACCCGCTGTTTTGACGGTTTGCCCGAGTAGATACATTTTCCCTCTTCCGGCTCATTGTCAAGCGGTATGCAGCGAATGGTCGCTTTTGTTTCCGTTTTTATTTGCTCCTCCGTTTCCGGAGTGCCGTCCCAGTGGGCTGAAACAAAACCGCCTTTGTTTTGAATAATCTCCTTAAACGCTTCCCAGGTATCTGCTTTGGTTGTATTCTGAGCACGAAAATCAAGCGCTTTTTGGAAAATGTTCTGCTGAATCTCTTCCAAAAGGCCAATCACATGTTCAGTAATTCCTTCCATGGGGGCCAGCTTTTTTTCCAGGGTATCGCGCCGGGCCACTTCCACCGTACCGTTTTCAAGATCGCGGGGGCCGATTGCCAGACGAACGGGAACTCCCTTCAGCTCGTATTCGGCAAACTTCCAGCCCGGTTTTTTCTGATCGCTGTCGTCAAATTTTACGGAAATTCCTTTTGCTTTCAATCCGGCAACCACTTTTTCAACTTTTTCCGAAATAAGCGCCAGCTGTTCCTGTTTTTTATAGATGGGTACTATCACCACCTGAATGGGCGCCAGTTTGGGCGGTAAAACCAGTCCGTTGTCGTCGGAATGTGCCATGATCAAACCGCCAATCAGCCGGGTGGAGACTCCCCATGAAGTAGCCCAGACGTATTCTTCAACCCCCTCTTTGCCGGTGAACTTTACATCGAAAGCTTTTGCAAAATTCTGTCCAAGAAAATGGGAAGTGCCTGACTGCAGGGCTTTTCCGTCCTGCATCAATGCCTCAATTGTGTAGGTGTCCAATGCGCCCGCAAACCGCTCGCTTTCGGTTTTCACACCTTTCACTACCGGCATGGCCATATAGTTTTCGGCAAAATCAGCATAAACATTCACCATTTTTACAGCCTCTTCTATGGCCTCCTCCTTCGTGGCATGGGCGGTATGCCCTTCCTGCCAGAGAAATTCGGCAGTCCGCAGAAACAGGCGGGTGCGCATTTCCCACCGCACAACATTTGCCCACTGATTAATCAGCAATGGCAAATCACGATGCGATTGAATCCAGTTGCGGTAGGTGTTCCATATAATTGTTTCCGAAGTGGGACGAACGATAAGCTCTTCTTCCAGTTTGGCATCCGGGTCCACCACGATATCGCCGGTTTCCTTGTCATTCTTCAGCCGGTAATGCGTAACAACTGCACATTCCTTGGCAAATCCCTCCACATGATCGGCCTCTTTGTTGAAAAATGACTTGGGGATAAAAAGTGGAAAATAGGCGTTCACATGCCCGGTCTCCTTGAACATCCGGTCCAGCTCTGCTTGCATTTTTTCCCAGATTGCATAGCCATAGGGCTTTATCACCATAGAGCCTCTGACGGCGGAGTTTTCAGCCAGGTCAGCCTTAATCACCAGATCCTGATACCATTGCGAATAATTCTCGCTGCGTGATGTTAATTCTTTAGCCATTTTGTGTATATTGGTACAAATTTTGCTTTTTATTTGTGCTAATTTAGAGTTCGTAAAGAAAGTAAATATTTTTATAAAGTATAAATCGGGAGGATGAGTTATGAAATCAGGATTTACAATTTTAACAATGGCTGCTCTCTTTTTAGGTGCATGTACCACGGGGAGTTATATCACCAGTTCCTACACTGATGATATCTATTTCAATCCGGGGAGTATTCCGCCGCCTGTTTCAGTGGAAAGAGAGGGTCCTTCAGAAAATGCTGTAGCCGAAAAGTCAGCTCACAGAATGATTATCAGTGATATACAGCAGAATGAAGAGGGCGCTCAAACGATGAGCAACTATATTTTTGATGGCTCCGAAAGAGATGCTGATGCGCTGGTTTACAGCATGGATCAGTATGATTTGTATGACAGCGACACCACTGTTTATTATAACGATGACGATGTGAAATATGTCATCAACAACTATTATGATGGACAGGAGATGGATTATGCCTATCGTATCCGGCGTTTTCACCGCCCCTATTTCTATGATCCGTTCTACTGGGACAGCTGGTATTACGATCCTTTCTATTATGATCCCTGGTATTATTCATCCTGGTATTCCCCGTATTATTCCATGGGATGGAGATGGGGTAGCCGCTGGTACTCCCCATACTACAGTTGGGGTTGGGGCAGCAGTTGGTATTCTCCATACTATTATAATTCCTGGTACAGTCCCTATTATTCCATGTATGGATGGGGCTATCCCTATAACTCCTGGTATGGCTACGGCAATATCCGGTATGTTGATTCCGAAAATTACCGCTATGGACAAAGACGTTCCGAAAATACAAATGTGATGTATGGCAGCGACAGCGGCAGAAGAGCCACCACTTCCGGTGTCCGTGCTTCGGCAACGGAGACCAAAAGCGCTCAGACCGGCAATCCGGTACGTACAGAGCAAAGTGCACACGATTCACGCAGGGCATCTTCAAGCTCCGGTGTGCGAAGCGCCGAGTCTGTTTCAGGTCAGCGCACACAGGCAGCAAGCAGCGTTTCCAGTGAAAAGAGAAGAGCGGACAATATTAAAAGCGCAGTCAGTGGCAGTGCGCCTGCACAAACTTATACCCGTCCGGGAAGCACTTCAGCCACAAGAACATACACAAGGCCTGCAACAAGTGCTACCACAACCCCGCGGGTGGTGACCCAGAGCAAAAGCTCAACCACAACCACAACCACCACGCCCGGTACATCTTCAACGTATAACAGAACATACAGGACAAGTTCCACATACAACAGAAGTTCAGGCAGCAGCTCAAGCGGAACTTACAGCGCGCCCTCTTCTGTTTCCACCAAATCCGGCAGCACCTACCAGAGCGCTCCGTCAAGAAGCAGCGGCGGGAGCTATAGCGCACCCAGCAGAAGCTCAGGTTCTTCTGGAAGCTACAGCGCACCCAGCAGAAGTTCAGGAGGCAGCTCAGGCGGAGGAGGCTCAAGATCATCATCTTCTTCTGGCAGAAGATAAAATGAAAAAGGTTGATGTAATAAATTAATTATTAACCCATTAACATTTAAGTTATGAAACGAGTAATAACAATACTGGCTTTAGTTTTAACCGTATCCATGTTTACCCAGGCACAGGATTTAGCCGATGCATTGCGTTTTTCAAACTATCAGGTTCAGGGAACTGCACGCGCAGGTGGGATGGGAAATGCTTTCGGCGCATTGGGAGGGGATTTTACCTCAGCAAGTATAAATCCTGCCGGACTTGGACTGTACAGAACATCCGAATTTGTTTTTACCCCCGGTTTCGGACACCATTCGGTGGAGTCAACCTATCGTGGGAATATCATGAGCGACAGTAAATACAATTTCACATTCAATAATCTGAGTTATGTGGCTGCATTGCCAATGTCAAACCAAGGTGAAACCGGATTGATCAGTGTAAATGTCGGCATTGGCTTTAACCGGCTGAGGGATTTTAACAGCACTGCCCTTGCAGGCGCTAAAAATCTGAACGGCTCCATGATGGACTATTTTGCCGACAATGCAACTGTCGGGAAATGGAGTGATTTCTACGAAAACCTCGCCTGGGAAACTGACCTCCTTTTATATGATGAAGACAATGATGTTTACTGGCATGATATCGAAGAGGACGGCTACGGGCAGAGCCAGAGAAAAAGTTACTCCAGACAGGGTTATATCAACGAATACTCATTTGTTGCAGGGCTCAATCTCAACCACAAGCTCTATTTGGGCGCCTCGTTGGGAATTGTTGACGCTTATTATAAGGAGTCTTCCGAATTGCGGGAATGGGACGAACAAAATAATATCCAGTATTTTAATGAATTCCGGTTTGACACCTACCTGCGTACCAGCGGAACCGGTTATAACGGAAAATTGGGGATCATCTACAAACCGGTGAATGAAGTCAGGCTTGGGGCATCCATTGCCACGCCAACATTCTTCAATCTGAGTGATGTGTTTGAAACCACCATGCACTCATCGTTAACCTACGAAGACGGAAGCGAAACCTATAAAAAAGTGTCGCCTTATTCTGAATACGATTATGATATTGAAACCCCACTGAAATTAACGCTTAGCGGCGCTTATATTTTTGCCGGCAAAGGGTTGCTCAGCATTGATTATGAATTTATGAATTATGGCTCAGCCAGACTGAGACGGGGCGGGGACGGTTACAACTTCATTGATGAGAACAATGATATTGCCGATGTTTTCCGTTCAATCGGAAATCTGAGAGTTGGCGGTGAGTTTTTGGCCACCGACAATATCAGCCTGCGGGCAGGTTTTGAGCATTATCCTTCTCCGTATAACAGCCAGGCGTTAGGTGCCAGCCAACCCAATGCAGATGCGAAACTGAATGTTCTTTCAGCAGGATTGGGCTACCGCACCGGAGGATTTTTCTTTGATATTGCCTACAGGCACTCCAGGGAAAATTTCTTTGATTCGTTGTATCCCGCTCCTCCCACCGATTTTTATAAAAAACCGGAAATGGCTGAATTTAAAGGGATTAAAAACAATGTGGTATTTACCCTCGGGTTTAAATTTTAGAATAAAATATATTTCACAGAGAAAGCACAGACCGGTTGGTTTGTGCTTTTTTGATTGTGTGCCGCTCTTTTTAAAAGGCGTGGGTTCCGGCTTTCAATTGAAAAAAATAATTATTTTTGGCAGAAAACTTTAATTATGTGGATAACTGTTGCCTTAATCCTGTTCTACCTCCTCACGCCGGTTCTTCTGATTTATCTGTGTAAAATCTCAAACACCCTCAAGCGGATTGGCGCTGTTGTTCTTGCCTATGCGGTGGGACTGGTTGCCGGAAACATTGGAATTTTCCCCACGCCCGGAGAGGAGTTGGTGAAGCTGCTTGGCGGCACAAGGTCATTCCTTCCCAAAGCTGAATTTATGGAATTTATGAATTCCCCAGGTTATTTGGATACCGATTTCACCTATAACATGATTGCCCAATTGCAGGATTCCATAATGAATTATACCATTCTGATTGCATTGCCCCTTTTGCTTTTTTCACTGAATTTAAGAAAATGGCTGAAAAATGCCCGCAGCACTGTTCTCTCGCTTGTGTTGGCAATGGTTTCACTTTTGGGTGCAATTTTTATCGGGTATTATCTCTTTGCGCACAACATCACGGAAGCGGACAAAGTTACCGGAATGCTCATCGGGGTTTATACCGGCGGAACGCCAAACCTTGCAGCAATCGGGACGGCGCTGCATGTCAGCCCGGATATCTTCATCCTGACGCACACCTACGATTTAATCATCGGCTCGGTTGCCTTGCTGTTCCTTATGACCGTTGCACAACGCCTCTTCAACACCTTTCTGCCAAAATACGGGCTTATCCGGAAAGGAGAAAATATCATGCAGGTTGAAATGGAAGAGGACGAAAACAGCCACATTGAAAATTATGACGGATTGTACAGAAGAGAAAATCTGCCCGAAGTATTTAAATCATTGCTTGCATCCATCATAATTTTTGCCATTGGAGGCGGATTATCCCTTTTTGTTTCCAAAAATAACCAGGTGGTTGTTGTCATTCTGACCATCACAACCCTTGGCCTTTTGGCTTCACTGCTTAAGCCATTCAATAAGCTGAAACTGAGTTTTCCGCTCGGAATGTATTTTATTATCGTTTTTTGTCTTGCGCTTTCTTCCATGGCAAACCTGCGGAGTATGTTCCAGATTGAATTTTTAGAGCTGTTCCTGTATGTTTTTCTGGTGGTCTTTGGCTCCATATTCATCCATGTGGGTTTGGCCAGGCTGTTTAAAATAGATACCGACACCATCATAATCACCATCACTGCGCTGACCTATTCGCCGCCTTTTGTGCCGGCTGTTGCAGGAGCTTTGAAAAACAAAGAGGTAATTATTGGCGGGCTGGCCGTTGGAATTCTTGGTTATGCCTTTGGAACATATTTAGGGATATTCATCGGATCAATTTTATAGCGGCTACAAATAATCCATGAAATAGCGACTCACTTTTTCCATCAGGTGCACCCTGTCTTTTCCCCGCACATTGTGCGGATGGGTGGGATAGACAAAAAAATCAACCTGTTTCCCTTCAATGATGCACTTGTTCAAAAACTGCATGCTGTGCTGCATGACCACCACATCGTCCTGTGCTCCGTGAATGAGCATCAGCTTGCCTTTCAGGTTTGATACGTGGCTGAGCATGTTTGTCTCTCTGTAACCGGCGGTATTCTCCCGGGGATTACTCATATAGCGTTCGCCATACATGATTTCATACATGCTCCAGTCAACCACCGGACCGCCGGCAACACCCACTTTGAAAATTTCGGGATGCCGCAGCATCAGGTTTAAGGTCATAAATCCGCCGTAGCTCCATCCGTGCACGCCAATGCGTTCCGAATCCACAAAAGGGAGTGATTTCAGGTATCCGATGCCCTGCATCTGGTCTTCGGTTTCGGCCACCCCAAGCCGGCGGTGAATGGTATTTTCAAAGTCCAGCCCGCGGTAGCTTGTTCCCCGGTTATCCATGGTGAAAGCGATGAATCCCTGCGATGCCATGTAATACTGCCACCACCGGACGGCATGATGCCAGCCTCTGTTGACCATCTGCGAATGGGGTCCGCCATACACATAAACAATCACCGGATATTTTTTTTGCGGATTAAAATCCACCGGCAGAACCAACCTTCCATGCAACGTTGTTTTGCCGTCCGCCGAAGGAATCGAAACCAGCCGGTTTTCACCAAGGGCATAGTTTTCAAGCGGGTTGCCTGCGTGATGCAAAGTCCGGACTGTTTTTCCACCGGAAAAAAGAAGATCGGTTTGTGCAGGAACTTCAGGAGCCGAAAAAGTATCAATCACCCAATCCCCGCCGGGGCTCAGCAGCCCCTGATGCAATCCGGCAATTTCTGTCAGCTTCTCCATTTTTCCGGTTTTCGTCTCCACCCGGTAAATATGCCTCTCCAGCGGACTCTCCTTTGTCGCTTCCACAAAAAGATATTTCTCTTTTTCATCAAATCCCAGAAGTTTTGTCACCTCCCACTCCCCTTTGGTTATCTGGCGGATGAGCTTTCCGTCGGCGTTGTATTTATACACATGAAACCAGCCGTCATTCCGGCTCAGCAGGTAAAATTCATTTTTGTTTTCTCCCGAAAACCGGACAGGATATTGCGGTTCCACATATTTTTCGTGCACTTCTTCCAGAACGGTTTTTATCTTTTCGCCGGAATTTATGCTGTAGCAATTCAAGTGCATGTGATTCTGCCCGCGGTTCAGTTCGGCAACATAAATCTGTCTTTCATCGGGCGACCACGCCGGATTTGTGAGGTAATGCTCCGGGTCGCCGCCGGTTTTCAGAAACGTTGTTTTTCCCGAGGCGATGTCGTAAACACCTAACGTAACCTGCTCATTTGTCATTCCGGCCATGGGATATTTGAATGGTTTCGGCTGAGCCACCCGGGGCAGGTAATCCACCAGCGGATAATCACTTACCATGCTTTCATCTTTTCTGTAAAATGCAATGAAGTTTCCACCGGGTGAGATGAAGATGCCGTTCTTGATGCCAAATTCATTGCGATGAACGGTTTTCCCGTTGACGATGCCGTTGCCGCCATCCGTTGTTATCCGAACCGTTTTCCCGGATGAAAAGGAAACAAACAAATCGTCATTCACCGTGCAGGCTGCAAAGCGGCCGGCTTCACTGAAAACGGCATTTTCTGCATTGTCGGGAAGTTCAACGGAGTCCACAACTTTCTTCTCCGAAACATCGATAAGATGAAATGTTTTTCCTGTCCTTATCTGTAACAATCCTTTGCTTGTCCAGGAGTAACCGGGGAAACTCCACAACAAAATATTTTCTGATCCGATGGCGGATTTTAGTGCATTCAGCGAAAGAATGGGTTGTTTTTCTCCGGTTTTTGCGTTTTCGCCCCAAAGCGTATCGTTTTTCAGCCAGGTGAAAACCGTACTGTTTTGCCAGGAAAGCCCTTTCATTTTTTCCGGCGCCAGGTAGGTGTCCATTCCAAGGATGGCGTCTTCGAGGGTGAATTGCTTCTGCTGTGCGCCAACCAGCGCTGCAGAGAAAAGCAGCGCCAAAAGAAATATTTTCCGCATTTTAAAAATCATTTTCCATTTGAACGGCGAAAATAGTGAAAGTCGCCGGAAACTGCCTATTTGTAATTCAGGTTTGCCGGCAGGAATTTTTCAATATATTCCACCGGTTTCCCCTTTCGCCGTGCATAGTCGGCAACCTGGTCAAGTCCGACTTTTTCAAGGCTGAAATAGCGTGAGTCGGGATGCGCGAAATATTGTCCGGAAACCGACGCATTGGGATACATTGCAAAATGTTCCGTGAGCGTAATCCCTGCTTTTTCGGCTTTCAGGAGATTAAACAGATTTTCTTTTTCCGAATGTTCGGGACAGGCGGGATAGCCCAAAGCGGGGCGGATGCCCTGGTATTTTGCTTTGATGATCTCTTCATCCGAAAGGTTTTCATCGGGGGCATAACCCCAGAACTCTTTTCTCACCCGGAGGTGAAGCAGTTCGGCAAAAGCTTCGCTCAACCTGTCGGCCAGCGCCTCAAGCATAATAGCTTTGAAATCATTGTGGTCTTTCCTGAACTTCTCCAGCCAGGGTTCGATGCCGATTCCGGCAGTGGTGGCAAATCCGCCGCAGTAGTCCACTTTCCCGGAGTTCACCGGCGCCACAAAATCGGCAAGGCACAGGTTGGAAAAACCTTCTTTCTTTTTTTCCTGCTGCCGGAGGTGGAAAAACCGTCCGATTTCTTCCTGCCGGGTTTCATCGGCATAAAGAATAATATCGTCGCCGTCGGCATTTGCCGGCCAGATTCCAAAAACTGCATTTGCCCGGAGCATTTTCTTCGCAATGATTTCATCAAGCAGTTCATTGGCTTCTTCAAAAAGCTTTGTGGCGGCTTCGCCCTGCTTTTCGTCGCTCAGAATCCGGGGATAAGTTCCCCGCATTTCCCAGGCAATGAAGAAAAATGTCCAGTCAATGTATTCCCGGAGCTCTTCCAGCGGATAATCCATAAGGTATTTCACGCCGGTAAAATTGGGTTTGTAAACCGGACTGGTGTTCCAGTCGGTTGGCGTTCTGTTTGCACGCGCTTCCTCCAGTCTGAGATATTCTTTGGGTTTCCGCTGAATCTGAAATTTCCGGATCTGTTCATAATCTTCTTTGACCGACTGAACAAACTCCTCATTTTTTGCGATGAGGTTTGAAACGACATTCACCGCCAGGGAGGCATCTTTCACGTGAACCACCGGATGGGAATATGCGGGGGCGATTTTTACGGCAGTGTGGATTTTTGAAGTGGTGGCGCCGCCAATCAGCAAGGGAATATCCATTTTCCGGCGCTCCATCTCCCGGGCAATGTCTGCCATGATTTCCAGCGATGGAGTGATCAGTCCGCTCACTCCGACGATATCTGCGTTTTCCTTTACGGCGGTATCGAGAATTTTTTCTGTGGGAACCATCACACCTAAATCGACAATCTCATAATTGTTGCACCCCAAAACCACGCCCACAATATTTTTCCCGATATCATGTACGTCGCCTTTCACGGTGGCCATCAGAATCTTTTTCTGCCGCGTGGTATCTTTATATTTAGCCTTGTCGGCTTCAATGTAGGGCAGCAGATAAGCGACCGCTTTTTTCATTACGCGCGCCGATTTGATCACCTGCGGAAGAAACATTTTCCCGGAGCCGAACAGTTCGCCTACCACATTCATTCCGGCCATCAGCGGACCCTCGATGATATTCAGCGCCGGCTCATATTTTGTCAGCGCTTCGGCCATGTCTTCGTCCACAAAATCAGGAATACCTTTCACCAATGCGTGTTCCAGCCGTTTTTCAAGAGGCTGGCCCCGCCATTCGTCCTTTTCAACTTCCGTTTTGTCTTCCTGCGTTACCTCTTTGGCAAACTCAAGCAGCCGTTCCGTGGCATCCGGCCTGCGGTTCAGCAGCAGGTCTTCGGTTCTTTTCAGCAAATCTTCCGGAATTTCATCATAAATCTGCAGCATCCCCGGATTCACGATGCCCATGTCCAGTCCGGCACGGATGGCATGATACAGGAATACCGAGTGCATGGCTTCGCGCACCGGATCATTTCCGCGAAACGCAAACGACACATTGCTGATTCCGCCGCTGGTCTTGGCATAAGGCAGATTCTTTTTGATCCACTTCAGCGATTCAATGAAGTCCACCACATAATTGTTGTGCTCCTCAAGTCCCGTTCCGACCGTCAGCACATTGGGGTCGAAAATGATGTCCTGCGGCGGAAAATTCACTTTTTCAGTCAGAATTTTATAAGCTCTTTCGCAGATTTCAATCCTCCGTTCATAGTTATCTGCCTGCCCCTTTTCATCAAAAGCCATAACGACGACAGCTGCTCCAAAACGCCTGACAATCCGTGCCTGTTCCACAAACGTTTCTTCGCCCTCCTTCAGACTGATGGAATTGACAATGGCTTTTCCCTGCAGGCATTTTAGCCCGGCTTCAATCACATTCCATTTGGATGAATCAAGCATCACCGGCAACCGGGCAATGTCGGGTTCTGTCATCATCAGGTTCAGGAAAGTAACCATCTCTTTCTCGGCATCCAGCATGGCATCGTCCATGTTCACGTCGATAATCTGTGCTCCGTTTTCTGCCTGTTCGCGGGCAATGACCAGCGCCTCTTCATATTTTTGCTCGCGGATGAGCCTTGCAAATCTTCTGGAACCGGAAACATTGCAGCGCTCGCCGATATTCAGGAAATTGGATTCGGGCGTGATTTTCACCGGTTCCAGTCCGCTCAGGCGGGTGTGCATATCCTTTTCGTTCACTTCATGCGGCGCCGCCTTTTCCGCCAGCCTGACAAACTCCCGGATATGGTCGGGCGTGGTGCCGCAGCAGCCGCCGATGATATTCACAAAACGGTTATCCAGGTAGTCTTTGATAAAGCCCGACATCACTTCCGGCGTTTCGTCGTATTCGCCAAACTGGTTGGGCAATCCGGCATTGGGATGGGCACTGACCGGAAACGGCGATTTTTGCGAAAGTTCTTTCACGTAGGGGCGTAAATCAGAAGCGCCCAAAGAGCAGTTCAGGCCGATGCTCAGCAAATCAATGTGTGAAACAGAATTCAGAAAAGCTTCGGGCGTTTGTCCCGAAAGGGTACGCCCGCTGGCATCGGTGATGGTGCCGGAAATCATTAGCGGCAACCGGATTTGCCGCGCTTCCAGCGCCTCTTCAATGGCATAAATTGCTGCTTTGGCATTCAGCGTATCGAAAATGGTTTCAATCAGAAGCAGTTCAACGCCGCCGTCAATGAGCGCTTCCACCTGCTCGCGATAGGCCGATTTCACTTCATCAAAAGTGATGGCACGGTAACCGGGGTCGTTTACATCGGGCGAAAGGGACAATGTTTTGTTTGTAGGGCCCAACGTGCCGCAGGCATACCGCGGTTTTTCGGGATTCAGTGCGGTGTATTTGTCTGCCGCTTTGCGGGCAAGTTCTGCCGAAGCTTTGTTTATGGCGTAAACCAGGTGGCTCGCATGGTAATCTGCCTGTGAAATTTTTGTCGCATTGAAAGTATTGGTGAGAATAATATCGGCGCCCGCTTCGAGGTATTTTTCGTGAATTTCAGAAATGATTTCAGGAAAAGTGAGCGAAAGAATGTCGTTGTTTCCCTTTTGATCGTGCGTGGCGTCTTTCAACAGCTCTCCGCGAAACTGTTCTTCCGAAAGTTTATATTCCTGCAACAGTGTGCCCATGGCGCCATCCATGACAAGCACCCGTTTTTCAAGTTCTTTGCGGATATCTTTTTTATATGGTGTATGTGTGTGCTGTTTCATAAAAATGTGATAAACGATTTTTTAAAATATTGAGAATCATAACCTGCAAATTTAAGCCAAAATCTTTCAACCCCTTTGTGTTTTCTGTTATTTTTACCCATTTAAGCGAATTGACAATGAGTGGTTAAGCTTTAAAATTCATAGAAAATGCAATTATCGGTCTTGATTTTTGACAAATAATCCGGTTTTGGAAAATAAACAATCAATTGACCATGGATGATTTACTCCACCGTAAGTTTATTATTTTTGTCTTTTTAACGGAAGGTTGTTCCTGAAAAGCAGAGGAAGCAGAAATGTTTCGGAAACGTCAGGGCATTAAATTTTGCAGCGCGCTGATTTTTTGTATTTTCCGGCAAAACTTTTCGTGATAAGTTCAACCAAAATAAACAGGTAAATGGCGCTTATAAAATCAATTTCAGGAATTCGCGGAACAATTGGCGGCAGTCCCGGCGAGGGGCTGACCCCGCCCGATGTGGTCAGGTTTGCTGCCGGTTATGCCGCTTGGGCAATGCAGGTTTCAAAAAACAAAAGGCTTAAAATTGTGGTGGGGCGCGATGCACGGATTTCGGGCGAAATGGTCAGCTCGCTGGTAATCACAACGCTTACCGCCATGGGATGCGATGTGGTCAATGCCGGACTTGCCACCACGCCGACTGTTGAGATTGCCGTTGTTGAAGAAAATGCCGATGGCGGAATTGTCATCACGGCCAGTCACAATCCGAAGCAGTGGAATGCGCTGAAACTTCTGGATGCAAACGGTGAGTTTCTTGACGCTGAGGAAGGCGCCAAAGTCCTCGAACTGGCCGATTCGGGGAATTTCACTTTTGCAGAAGTGGATGATCTTGGGACAGTTACCGAAAAAGACTTTACCGATATTCACGTGCAAAAAATTGCCGGACTTCAGTTGGTGGATAAAGCTGTCATTGAAGCTGCCGGTTTTTCCGTGGCGGTGGATGCCGTCAATTCGGTGGGTGGGATTGCCATGCCGGCTTTGCTGAAAGCATTGGGAATCCGAAATATTGTGGAAATCAACTGCGAGCCGACCGGCCATTTTGCCCACATGCCGGAGCCGATTCCCGAAAATCTGACGGAGACCATGGAAATTATCAAAAAAAGCAAGGTTGATGTGGGATTTGTGGTAGATCCGGATGTGGACCGCCTGGCGATAATCAGCGAGGACGGGAGCATGTTCGGCGAGGAATATACGCTGGTGGCGGTCAGTGACTATGTGTTGCAGCACACCCCGGGGAATACGGTCTCCAACCTTTCTTCGACCCGGGCGCTTCGCGACATTACCGAAAAGCACGGACAAAAATATACCGCAGCGGCAGTGGGCGAGATAAATGTGGTCATCAAAATGAAGGAGACCGGTGCAGTAATCGGCGGTGAGGGAAACGGCGGAGTCATTTATCCCGCCAGCCATTACGGACGCGATGCATTGGCCGGCGCAGCGCTGTTTCTGACCCATCTTGCCAAAAGCGGCATGAAATGCTCGGAGTTACGGAAATCTTATCCCGACTACGTGATTTCTAAAAATAAAATTGAACTCACCCCGGAAATTGATGTGGATGCCCTTCTTGAAAAAATCAAGGAAAAGTACGCATCAGAGCAGGTGAATGACATCGACGGCGTTAAAATCGATTTTGAAAATTCCTGGGTGCATCTTCGCAAGTCAAATACCGAACCGATTATCCGTATCTACTCCGAAGCGCATTCGGCAGCGGAAGCTGAGAAGCTGGCATCAAAAATCATGGATGACATAAAAAGTGCTCTGTAAATATTTACTCATTATCAATAGGTTATGAAGTAAAAACTCAAAAAAAGATTAAATTACAGATAATCCTTACGGGCAAACCGGTAAAAATGAGCGTGCCGTTCATTTTTAGCATACCTTTGTTCATAAATTCATACTTTACTTATTCTCAATAAATTGAATTTCTGAAAATGATTATAATGAAAAAGAAAAAAAATATAGGGATTGTAGCACACGACAATCGCAAAGTTGACATTCTCGAATGGGTTGAATTTAACTGGAAGGAGCTGATTCAGCATAACCTGATCTGCACCGGCACCACCGGCAGACTGGTTGAAGAAACGCTTGCCGAAAAATGCCTTGAAAACAGTGTGGTTCCGCCGGATATTATCCGTTTGAAATCGGGCCCGTTAGGGGGCGACCAGCAACTGGGGGCAATGATTGCCGAAGGAGATGTGGATATTCTCATCTTTTTCTGGGACCCGATGAAGCAGCAACCGCACGATGTGGACGTCAAAGCATTGCTGCGGATAACGGTTTTGTACAATATCCCCACGGCATCAAACCGCTCCACCGC
>LSQX01246451.1_pt1 | contig 16473 bp, 18 predicted proteins | sample 654561 | NCBI WGS metagenome assembly LSQX01 (sample SAMN04489861, study PRJNA283612) | anaerobic digester metagenome | isolation source: 4 biogas reactors fed with cattle manure at either 37C or 55C with and... | place: Denmark: Kongens Lyngby | collected 2014 | reverse complement strand
GCACGGTTACTTTTTAAAAAGTAACAAAAACAAGATAGAGTCGATTTGCTTTTGATAATTTAAGTTGAGAAATAATGCTGACGGGCACACACATAGGTGCGCCCCTACATCTTTAATACAAGGGTAACAAAAGAACAAAATTTTTAATTGACAAACAATTCGCTTCAACTGTTGCGTTTAAGTATCACTCTACAAGAATGTTTGCTTCTCCAACAAAAATCGCTCTGTTGTAGGACTAAACTTTTATGTTTGCACGCTTAAATGCGACTTGCCAAAAGCTCGTTTTTCCTGCTTTTTTGAAAAAGCAGTGGGGTTTAAGGGGCAAAGCCCCTTACGTATCTAGTTCTGCCCTTTCTGCATTACTGAATCCTTCAGGAATTCAGTTCCCCTGCTCTTGATGTATCCTCCCAAGGCAACTCGCTCGCATTCTCCCCAAAATGTCCAAACGATGCCATTTTGCGATAAATCGGTCTGCGCAAATCAAACTGCTTTATTATCGCCGCAGGTCTGAAATCAAACCAATTTGTTAGCCTTTGTGCAATCTCGCTATCGGGAATTATCCCTGTGCCCTTTGTATCGACCATAATCGAAACGGGCTTTGCAACTCCGATTGCGTAGGCTATTTGAATTTCGCAGCGCGTTGCAAGTCCTGCCGCCACAACGTTCTTTGCCGCATAGCGTGTTGCGTAAGTCGCCGTTCTATCAACCTTCGTAGGGTCTTTTCCCGAAAACGAGCCGCCGCCATGGGGTGCATAACCGCCATAAGTGTCAACAATAATCTTTCTGCCTGTTAAACCGCTGTCGCCCAAGGGACCGCCAGTAACGAATCTGCCTGTTGGATTAACAAAAATTCTTGTATTCTTATCGAGTAGCTCTTTCGGAATCACAAAGTCGATTACCTGCTCGATAATATCTCTGCGAATCTGTTCAAGAGTAATTTCAGGCTCATGCTGTGCCGAAATCACAACTGTGTCAATGCGCTTAGGAGCATCGTTTTCATATTCAACCGTAACTTGAGTTTTGCCGTCAGGTCTAAGGTAGTCCAAAATTCCCTGTTTCCGAACAAAGCTAAGCCTTTTCGCCAACGCATGAGATAGCGCAATAGGCATGGGCATTAACTCTTTTGTTTCATCGCAAGCGTAGCCGAACATCATACCTTGGTCGCCTGCACCTGTGTTCAAGCCGTCATCACTTTCGCCATTCTTATACTCTTGTGCCTTGTCAACGCCCATTGCAATGTCGGGAGACTGCGTATTTATGGAGGTTAGCACCGCCAAAGAGTTCCCATCAAAGCCAAGCTCGGGCTTGTTGTAGCCGATTTCCTTTACAGCGTGTTGAGCGATTGCGCTAATGTCAACATAGCAATTCGTAGTGATTTCGCCCATCACATGCACCATTCCGGTTGTGGCGCAAACCTCGCAAGCCACGCGCGCTTCGGGGTCAAGGCTTAAAATGGCATCGAGAACGGAGTCTGCAATCGTGTCGCAAACCTTGTCGGGATGCCCGTCCGTTACGGATTCGGATGTAAAAAGTTTTTTGAATTCCTTCATAATATTAGTACCTCTTTTCTTACTCTTATTCTGTGCCTTTTGGCGATAAAAAAACACCACACCCGATAAGTGTGGCGTATGAGTTCCCTAAGCTAATAATCGCTCTCATCTTTCAAGAAATTGCTTCCTTGTCGGAATTGGCACCTTGCGTTTTGCAGGTTGCCGGGTGTCATAGGGCCTATCCCTCGACCACTCTTGATAAGGCAAAAACAATATAGCATAGAAAATGCGGTTTGTCAAATACTTGCTTGCATTTATAAAAATATATCGTATAATGGACTTGTAAACAATTTCCACAAATCATTTAGGAGGATATTATGAAGATTAAGATTTTTGCATTGGTACTCGTTATCGTATTGATAACTTGCGGACTCTTTGCTTGTGCCGAACCGACACAAACGAAAAACACACCCACACCCCCAGTTGACACTTCTGCACAGCCAACAGACGACCCGCAACTGCTTGCAAAGGGCGATGCGAGGGGCGCACTTTCAACTTATACCGCAAACACTTCATCGGGGGAAGGAGAGAGCGGACTGGTAGAGGGCATGGTTTTTGTAGTCGAAAAGGACGGAAAGTGGTATTCGTTCCCGTTTGTTAACGGTCAGCTTACTGACGGCGATATTTTTGATACCGCCCCCACAGCGTTTGACGGCTTAGTTTTAGAAACAGACGAAAGCAATTTGGCTAATATGCCCGAAAACGTAACGATTTATATTCCAGAAAGCTAAAGGAGGATTTATGAAAGCATTAAAAATATTTGCGATTGCACTTATTGTCGCATTGTTGGCTTGCGGACTCTTTGCCTGCACCGAACCGACAGGTAACAATAAACCGCAAGCCCTAAGTGTTGCAAGAACGGCACTTTCCACATACCTTGCTAACACCTCTTCCGACCAATACGGTGTTGTACTTAAAGATGGTACTGTTTTAGTAGTTGAGTCAGAGAACAAATGGTATTCGTTCACATTCCTTGACGGAAATCTTACAGAAGGTGATATTTTTAACACCGAACCAGTTGCCCCCAACGGCTTAACCTTGGAAACGGACGAAAGAAATTTAGAACTTATTCCCGCAAATGTAAGCATATATGTTACGCAAACAATGGTTGTAAAACTCATTGCGAAAAGCGCTTTGACAGATGCAGAAAACGCATTTTCCGCCTACCTTGAAAACACTTCAGCAGGCGATACAGATGTTACAGTTGAGCCAGGCACTGTTTTTGTGGCAGAAAAGCAAGGCAAGTGGTATTCGTACAGCTATGACGGAAACACAATGGTGGTTGGCGAGGTTACAGACACGGCACCAGCAGCCCCTAACGGCTTAGTTTTGGAAACAGACGAAGCCGCTTTGAAAGATGTTCCCAAAAATGTGAGCATATATATTACAGAAACAGAGGTTGGAAAACTCATAGCAAATAGTGCATTATCAGATGCAAGAAGCGCACTTTCCACCTATGCAGAAAACACCGCAACGGAGGACGGTGAGAATGGGCTAAAAGAGGGCATGGTTTTTGTAGTCGAAAAGGAAGGAAAGTGGTATTCGTTCCCGTTTGTTGACGGTCAGCTTACTGACGGCGATATTTCAGACACAGCACCCACCACTTTCGATGGTTTAGTTTTAGAAACAGACGAAAGCAATTTGGCTAATATGCCCGAAAACGTAACGATTTATATTCCAGAAAGCTAAAGGAGGATTTATGAAAGCATTAAAAATATTTGCGATTGCACTTATTGTCGCATTGTTGGCTTGCGGAATGGTAGCTTGTTCCGAACCGACACAAACCGAGGCGACACCCACTCCCCAACCAACGGAAGACCCCCAGCAATTAGCCGCTAAAGATGCAAGGGGCGCACTTTCTACATACCTTGCCAACACATCATCAAACGAAGGTATAGGCGTTGAAGTTGGTACTGTATTTGTAGTAGAGAAGTTAGGCAAGTGGTATTCGTTTACATTCCTTGACGGTCAACTGGAATTTGGCGATATATCAGACATAGAAATCATTCCCGAGGGGCTTGTTTTGGAAACGGACGGAAACCATTTGTGCCTTATTCCCGACAATGTAACGATTTATATTCCCGAACCAAAGAGCTAAGGCAATAATAGGAGGATTTATGAAAGCAATCAAACTCTTAGTACTTACGCTTGTAATCGTGCTTGTGGCTTGCTTGTTTGTTTCGTGCAATCAGCAGGAAAAGGCATACGAGGAAGCGAGAGAAGTGCTTAGAACCTACTTTGCGAACACTTCTTGCGACCACGGTTTATCAGAGAATGTTGAAGACGGTATAGTTTTAGTGGTTAAGAAATCAGGCAAATGGTATTCATTCACTTATCTTGACGGACAACTAAAAAACAGTGAAAGCAAGATAACGGATTATGAACCCGAAGCACCAGAGGGGCTTGTTTTGGATGAAAACGAGCAGAATCTTCAAAACGTTCCCGAAAATGTGAGCATTTACATTCATGCACCAAAAAAGTAGCTAACCTTAGGAGGATTTATGAAAGCATTAAAAATATTTGCGATTGCACTTATTGTCGCATTGTTGGCTTGCGGACTCTTTGCCTGCACCGAGCCGACAGGCAACAATAAACCGCAAGCCCTAAGTGTTGCAAGAACGGCACTTTCCACATACCTTGCTAACACCTCTTCCGACCAATACGGTGTTGTACTTGAAGATGGTACTGTTTTAGTAGTTGAGTCAGAGAACAAATGGCATTCGTTCACATTCCTTGACGGAAATCTTACAGAAGGTGATATTTTTAACACCGAACCAGTTGCCCCCAACGGCTTAACCTTGGAAACGGACGAAAGAAATTTAGAACTTATTCCCGCAAATGTAAGCATATATGTTACGCAAACAATGGTTGTAAAACTCATTGCGAAAAGCGCTTTGACAGATGCAGAAAACGCATTTTCCGCCTACCTTGAAAACACTTCAGCAGGCGATACAGATGTTACAGTTGAGCCAGGCACTGTTTTTGTGGCAGAAAAGCAAGGCAAGTGGTATTCGTACAGCTATGACGGAAACACAATGGTGGTTGGCGAGGTTACAGACACGGCACCAGCAGCCCCTAACGGCTTAGTTTTAGAAACAGACGAAACCGCTTTGAAAGATGTTCCCAAAAACGTATCCATTTACATTACTGCGCCATAGGAGGATTTATGAAAGCAATTAAACTCTTAGCGTTAACGCTTGTAATCGTGCTTGTGGCTTGTGTTTTCGTTTCGTGCAACAGGCAGGAGAAGGCATACGAGGAAGCGAAATTGGCACTGTCTACCTACTTGGCGAACATTTATGTAGATGAATATCCTTTAAAAGAGGGTACTATTGTTGTTATAGAGAAATCTGGCAAGTGGTATTCATTTATACTCGAAAACTTTATGCTTGTCGATGGCGAAATCTATAAAACAGCACCTAAAACATTCGAGGGTTTAGTATTAGAAACAAACGAGGTTTTTTTGGATTGTATTCCCGAAAATGTATCCATTTACATTCCCAAACCATAGGAGGATTTATGAAAACAAAATCAATCGCACTATTACTCATTGTACTGATAGCATTTGGGGCTTTTTCAGCCTGCACCACTCCGCAAGTAAAGGAAAACCCCGATGCTAAGGCAGATGCAGAAAAAGCATTGGAAAAGTACCTGCAAAACACTTTAAGCGGTAAAGATAATGTAGTTATCAAAGACAATATCGTGTTTATAGTAGAGAAAGAGGGCAAATTCTACTCGTTTAATTGGAGTGGAGGCGTAATTGATAGCGGTACAATGTTAGCTTCAGCGCAGAACACACCCCAAGGCTACAAGCAGGACACTGATAAGGATAACATTAAAGACATTCCAAATAATGTGAGAGTGTTTATTCCTGTTTCATAAAAAGTGGCACAAAATATATTATTTATCCCGCTTGCTAAGTATTGGGAAGGGGTGTATAATTACCTTTGCTACAAAAACCATTAAAGGAGAAAATTATGAAAAACTTAAAACTAATCGTAATCGCGATGCTCGTTATCGCTATGTCCCTCGTATTATTCACAGCTTGTGGTGAAACTGAAGAACCCGCAGTAACAGTTGACCCCAATGCTACACAAGCAACAGGCACAGAGGCTCCCACAACAACCGAAGAGCCCACTGAAACAACCGACCCCGCTGCAGAAGCTCAAGCTATTGCAAACACAGCTTTTGAAACATACAAAACCAACGTAACAACAGCCGATGCAGAAGCAACAGTTGCTGACGGCACAGTATTCGTTGTAGAGCACAATGCAAAGTTCTACACATTCACAGTAACAGCTGGCGCTCTCGTAGCTGGCGAAGTTACAGAAACTGCTCCTGCAGCTTTTGAAGGCTTAGAAGTTGTTACAGACGCAGCTCTTCTCGCAGGTATCACAGGCGTTACAATCTACGCTGCACCCGCAGAAGCGTAATCATTAACAAATATTGTAGCATTAGCGCACGTACGGAGAAATCTGTTGTGCGCTATATTATTCCCATAAATACAAAAATATGTTTGCTTTTTAACTCTCTCCGTGCTATAGTGTTCTAAAGTCTTTTTAAGGGATATATTTATGAAAGAAAATACCTGTTGTTTTACCGGTCATAGGCGAATACCTAAGAAAATGGTTGAGCGAATCAACTCTCGCTTGTATGTTGAGTTGCTAAATGCTATCACCAAAGGAAAAACTACCTTTTGCGTGGGCGGTGCTGTGGGGTTTGATACCTTGGTAGCCAAAATGGTGTTAGAGCTGAAGCAGGCTTTTTCGCATATTCGTTTGCATTTAATACTACCCTGCAAGATGCAATACATAGATTGGACAGAAAAGCAAAAAGAGGAGTACAAAGAAATATTAGAAAGTGCCGACAGCGTTGAATATGTTTCAGAAGAATACACATCTGGCTGTATGCATATTAGGAATCGCAGGTTGGTTGATGAAAGCTCGCTTTGTATCTGCTACCTAACATCGCTTTCGGGCGGCACAGCTTATACGGTTAATTATGCAAAAAAATCTGAAATTGAAATAATCAACTTGGCGGATTGGATGATTTAAGCCGCTTCAAGCGGTTCTTGGCTTACAGTTTTCCATTTTTGCGGTGTTGTTCCGCTAATTATGCTGTTGTTCCGCTATGCACAAAACAATAACGACAATAAAACAAAATCCCAATAATATCACTGTTTTTTCTGAAAGAATAACTGCCGTAAGGCAATATCACTGGGCGCAAGCCCCACCCTACCTATTCCAATAACCTCGTGTAGTGTTTTCAAGCGGCAATACGGTCAAGCCGCAAAGCACATTTTGCAAAGCAGTTATGCGGTTTTTGATTACCTCGACATTATCGTCATAGAAGCTAAGCACAAAGGAATATGGCTTTAATGAATTTGATTGCGCAACATTGTCCATCGCAAAGCAGTTCATAAGTCGAATCATAGCACAAGGACTTGAATTCTTAGCTTTTAGGATTGGAAACTTGCGTTGCTGTTCATCGGTCATAAATTCGGATAACTCGCAAGACTTGCAGCCCTTTTCGCTTCGAATCGGACAGCTAAAAAGATTCATCAAGGTTGCCCTGCCATATACCTCAACTCGCAAGCAATCAAAGTATAACGCTAAATCCTTGCACTGCTTTTTGTTAAGCTCGGGTGAAAGCGTGATAGAGCGTAACCCCAAATTCAACAAAGCATTGATTGTATGCGAATTTAGTGCGTTCAAATGCGTTCCGCCTATTAGCTTTTTGTTGCGTAAAGCCTCGATTTGACCTAAGTTGTTTACCTCTATCGCATCGAATGGATATGAATTTATAAGACCATACAACGCTTTTTCGTGCTTCTCGCCAAGAATTGCAATAGGCAGGGCGATATTTATTCGCTTGTCCTTTGGTTTTTGCGCAAACAGCTTTTCAATATCGTTTTTATCGTAGGCAAGCGCATCTATTGTAACCTCGTCAGCGCCTGCGTTAAATGCGGCTATGGCGGAGGAAAAATCAATTACCCTTGCAGAAATAAGCGGAACATTCTCAGCACTTTCCCGCTTTTGAATAGAAACATCAATCTCGCCAGCACTTCTACGAATTTTCGCCTTTTCTTCTATTATTTCTATTGCTTTTCGGCGCATCTCGTTTATAGCCGAAATTGGCAGGTAGGCGTTGTTTATAATAACATTTGCTTTTTCGCAATAGTATGGAGTGTCCCCAAGTTTTTTAAGCTGATTTTCGTACTTAGCTTCTGTGTCTGAATCGATTTCCACCTTTGCCCTTTCGCATACTTTACCCAAAACCTCGATATTTTCGCACCTTGCGCTCGCTTTTAGAACTGCTTGCTCGTTTTCTTTCAGCAAAAGCGTGAATTTTATAGGAATTATGGGCTTTTCTTTTCTGAAACTTTCCTGCAAGCGCTTTTGTAGCTCCTTGCTTGGTTGCGCCTTTGCAATGGCGTTTCGGTTGAAATCCGCTCCAAAGTAATAGCCACATGAGAATTCCCCACGGGAAAAAACTTCGTTCAACTCTTGTTTTAGTATTCGAACCTCTTGAGGGTCTGCGCCGTCTATGGCTCGCCTGTATGCGTAAGTTGCAATAGCCACATATTCGGGCTTTTTCATTCTGCCCTCTATTTTTAGGCTTGAAACTCCTGCGGCTTTTAGCTCGTTTATATGCTCTATCATGCACATATCCGCAATGCTTAGGTTGTAGTCAGATACCTTTGGAACTCCGCTTATCGAAATTTTCTTCCTACAGGGTTGAGCGCATTCTCCCCTGTTTCCGCTTCTGCCACCCACAAGCGAAGAAAACAAACAGCCGCCCGAAAAGCTAACGCACATCGCTCCATGCACAAAGCATTCAAGCCTCATATCGGAATTTTTGTGAATATGCGCAATGTCTTTCAGTGATAATTCTCTTGATAGAACGACCTGCGACAAGCCTAAACTTTCACATAGCTTTACACCATGTAATGATGATATGCCCATCTGTGTGCTTGCGTGCAATTCTATTTCGGGAAAATGTTTTTTAAGCAAAAAAAGAAGCCCCAAATCTTGCACTATGAATGCATCAGCACCCATTTTATACAAAAAAAGAGCATAATCCATACAGCTATTTATTTCGCTGTTGTAAATCAAGGTATTTAGCGTTATGTACGCCTTTGAGTTTCTGCTATGACAATAATCAATAGCAGAAACTATTTCGTCATTCGTAAAGTTTGTAGCGTTTACTCGTGCATTGAACGCTCCGCCGCTGAAATATACAGCATCTGCACCGTTTAGAACGGCAGCCCTTAATGCTTCAAAGCTTCCGGCAGGAGAGAGTAACTCCATTACTTCTTTACGGTAGTTTCAAACGGACGCTTTACAGGCGCTTCAACAGCAGTTGTGCGTTCGCGCGTTCTGCCTGTGCGTAGATTGTCGATTCTGCTTTCCAATTTGTCGTACGCTTCCTTGTTTTCGTGATATTCATCGGCTAAGCGATACATAGCCAGCAATGCACATTCGTATGTGCTAAGAGTAGAATTAACCTCTTGCACCTCGCTTATGCGTTTGTTCACAAAAACGGATAGCTTTTGTAGGTATTCCTCGCTTCTTTCGCTCGACAACCTAAACTCTTGCCCAGAGAGATAAACCGTTGTGCGTGTTTTGTTCATATTGCACCACCTTAATTAGTATATATTACTACATATCTATTGTAATCTACTTTTTGGTACTTTGCAACAATAATTATAATAAAATGCAAATAATTATTGTGGGACAAAACCTACTTGGTATTCATATCATACTATATAAACAAAAAGGAGGAACGATATGTATAATGACTACGATTGGGATAAGCTAATGAGCGAATATGACGGCAAAACCGAAGATGAGCTTATGTTAGAGCTTATGAACACGATACATGAGCAATCGAGAAACGGCAACTTCGACACCAAGCAGTTTTTGGAGTTGTGTGAAATGATTGACCCCATGCTGACTAACTCCCAAAGGGAAAAATTAAACCAGATAATCGCTGCTTTGAAGTGAATAGCTTTGAACTTAGAGCTTAGAGCAAAGCGGGAGGATAACAACATCCTCCCGAACATTTTGTATTAGTGGTAGTGGGTTAGCGGTTAAAACCGTTCTTAATTCTGCATTCTGCATTCACCATTTTGCATTTTATCATTGCGAAGAAATCTTCTCAATGATAACGCTGCCGCTTACCGTATCAAAGCTAAAGCTCGCATCGCCATTCTTATACACATACTTGCTTCTATCCTTTGTGGTTGGGAAATCGCAGGAAAATGAACCGCTTACCGTATCAACCTTAGCTTCAAAGCCATCGTTCTCGGGAATTGCAAACGTAATTGAGCCGCTTACACTCTCTATATTAACGGTTTTTGGGCAAGTGTATGAGCTTATACTTATTTCTCCCGAAACAGAATCCGCTTTAATCTTATCTGCATTGCCGTTGAAATTTATACTGCCGCTTACATTATCGCAGTTGAAATCCTCGGTTGTGGTGTCGGCAATATTTACTCTGCCACTTACGCTTTCAACCTTTAACAAATTACAGGTTACGCTTGTTAAATCAACACTGCCCGAAACCGTATCAAGCGTTACCTCATCGCTCGTAAAATTACCTGCATTTATTGATGCTGAAACCGTATCAATCCTAAACAGACTATACGGCTTAGAGTCCTTTGGAATTTTAACAACTAAATCCTTTGATTTTACTGAAACGGTGAAAAACCCCGATTTCATGTACTTGATTGTAAGCCTGCCGCCCTCTACCTTATAGCGTAGCTGATGGTTTTCAATCAATCCTTCGTCCTCAAAGAAAATGATTTTATCGCCGTCATACACCTCTACATTTATTGAGCCTGAAACCCAATCAATATCGATTTCGCTTATTTCTGCCGCCATAACCTCGTTGCTACCTATGGAGTAGCTGTCTGCATTTTTATAAGTATAACCCATACCCAAACCACCAAACTTGAAGAAACTTAAATCGATTACCTTAAAGCCTATCAGAAAAAACATTACTGTCATTATCAAAATAACAACAGTTAAGACCGTAAGTACGATTCGTAGCTTCTTATTTTTCCTTTCTTCGTTTTCGTAACTGCCTTGATTGTATTGTTCCATAAACCTCTCCCCCTTATCACAGGATAATTTTATTATATCACACAGCGCGTGCTATGCAATGCACCAAGGGGTAAGACTTAAATTTCACAATTAACTGGCAACTTATATTTAATGATTTTAACATATCGAATTGCATATACAGGCTTTTTATGGTACAATGCATTTTGAATTAGTTAATTGGAGTAATTAAAGGAAGAAAATAATGCAGAAAAAACTTACTATAGAAAAAAATCGTGTATATATCATGCTTGTATGTATATTGCTGATTGTTGCAAGCCTTTTTGCAATCACCTACACATTAAATATCATGCTTAATAAATGGAGCAAAACCCAGTACGAAAAGATAGATGAAACCGATAAGGCTATGCTACAGGCTGTTTCGGATTATCTGAACGAAACACAAGAGGGAGCAGAGCTTAATATCCCTATCGCATTCGTCAGAAATTACGGTGTATGGAGGGGGAACGGTTACCTGTTCAACCATTCGATTACCGAATACAAGGGTACTTTCGGGCTATCATCTGGCACATTCGCAACCGAAATTTTACTTCCAAATGAATTGAAGTTGCCTGGAATGTATAGATTAGCTTCAATGGAGCCACCTTTGGGAGCGTTTCTGTTCCCATCTGATAATAAAATCGTGGATTTGTATGGCGTAGAAACTTATGTAATATGCTATGATGCAAACTCGTTGAATGACGGAACTTTCATTGCGCTGTTGGCGAGGGCATTGAAAAACACATAAGAGTTCATAATAATACAGTTAGTTACGCAAGCAGATTCAATAGTAGTTGTTTTTGCTTGCGTTTGTTTACTAAAATATTTTTGAGGGGGAAAAAGAATTTGGTTTCTGAAATTATTGCATTAAAGGTGCTTGAAGCGGCACTGAGCACAGGCGGAGATTTTTCCGAGCTGTTTTTTGAGGACACAGAGGGCAACAATGTGTCCATGGTTGACGGCAAAATAGAGTCCGCCAGCTATAAACGAAGCAGGGGCGCAGGAGTTAGAGTGCTAAAAGGCTCTCAATCGGGCTACGCTTACACCGCAGATTTAAGCGAGGAAGCGTTAATTAAAACAGCGAGGGCGGCTGCGGCAGTTTTAAACTCACAAAAAGGGTATAACTCTATGCCTATTGCTAAAAACCGTGATTACACACAAGCGGTTAAGCGCCAACTAAAAGAGGTTGAGAACGCACACAGAATTGACCTTTTAAAGCGTATGCACAAGGCCGCAAAGGGTTATTCGCCCGAGATTTCTCAAGTTTCGGCAAGGTATCTCGATGTGAACAGAAGAATAGAAATATTCAATTCCGAGGGCTTGCACGTGTCCGACACTCAACCGAGAGTGCGTGTTGCGATTGAAGCAGTTGCAACGAAAGACGGCGAAGCGCAATCGGGCTTTGAAGGTCCTGGTCGTGGCATGGGCTTTGAAGCATTTGAGCTAATTGATGTTGAAGCTACTGCATTGCAGGCAGCAAAAACTGCTGTAACAATGCTGCATGGGCTACCCTGCCCTGCAAAAACCGTTCCCGTAGTAATAGACGGCGGCTTTGGCGGAGTTATACTGCATGAGGCTTGCGTTCATGGTTTAGAAGCTACTTCCGTTGCAAAGGGCAATTCGGTTTTCGCAGGGAAATTGGGTCAAAAGGTTGCAAGCGATATAGTAACAGCCATAGACGATGGCACACAAAAAGGCGAATGGGGTTCTATCCGTATAGACGACGAGGGTACTGAATCAAAGCGCAATGTTTTAATCGAAAACGGTGTTTTAAAATCATACTTGGTTGACAGGCTTAACGCTAAAAAAATGAATCACCCACTCACAGGTTCGTCAAGAAGGCAGGATTACACTTATGCTCCTACTTCCCGCATGACAAACACATTCTTTGCACCCGGCAATGACGATGAAGCAGAAATGATACGCTCGATAGACGAGGGATTGTTTGCGGCAAGAATGGGCGGCGGCTCTGTAATGCCGCTTACAGGCGATTTCAACTTTGCTGTTGCCGAGGGCTATTGGATTAAGAACGGCGAAATCGTGTGTCCCGTTCGTGGCGCAACGCTAATTGGCAGGGGCGCAGATGTGCTGTTCAAAATCGACAGAATAAGCAAAGAGCTATGGCATGGGCAGGGTAATTGCGGTTCGTTGTCGGGCATGGTTCCCACAAATGTCGGACAGCCACGCATCAGGGTTTCTGAAATGGTTGTTGGCGGTAAAGGAGGCGATATTTAATGAATTTTATTGAATTTAGAAAAGAATTATTTGATTGTGCAAATGCTTTGGGCTGTTCCGCAGCCGAGGTGTATTTTGAGGAAGGCACGAACTTCAACGTAAACGTATTGGGACAGGAAATCGACAGATATACAGCGGCGGTTAAGTTCGGACTAAACTTGCGTGTAAAATACCAAGGCAAGGACGGCTATGCCTATACAGAGGTATTTGAAGATGCACAAACACTTGTAAAGCACGCAATAGACAACGCAAAAGCTATTGAAAACGAAGACGAGCACCCAATGCAGGGCAAATGCAAATATGAAGATGTTGGTAGCATGGTTGACCCATTTTCAAATGCTTCCGAGCAAGAAAAAATCAAGTTTGCATACGATTTGGAGCAAGCGGTAAAGGCGAAGGACGAAAGAGTGCTACGCACAAGCTATTGCATGATAGATAGCGGCTCTTCTACCGTTCATATCTCAAACACAATGGGGCTTGACGCAAAGGAAACTACAAGTATAAGTGCGGCGATTTTGGGAGTTATAATGCAGCAGGGCGTGGAAACAAAAGAAGCCTTTGCAATAGAAGTCGGTGAAAAAGCAGGTGATACTGAATTTTTAGTTGATAAAGCGGTGCATGAATGCTTAGAAAAGTTCAACGCAACTCCTGTTAAGTCGGGTGAATACAAGGTGTTGTTTAGAAATTCCGTTATGGCGGAAATGCTTGAAACCTTTTGGGGACAGTTCTCTGCCGATGCGGCACAAAAGGGACTTACTCTCATGGCGAACAAAGAGGGTACAAAGGTTGCAAGCGATATAGTCAATCTTATTGACGACCCCAAGCACAAAATATTCCCACGAGCCTTTGACGGCGAGGGTACTCCTTCGGTTACAAAGCACATAATCGAAAACGGAGTGCTAAAAACGCTTATGCACAATCTCAAAACCGCTAAGAAAGCGAATGTAGAATCGACTTCAAACGCAGGCAGGGCAGGTACGGCAGGCGCAATAAATGTTTCGCCAACTAATATGTATTTGCAAAGCGGTGTTAAAAGCTATGACGATATGGTGAAAACGCTTAAAAATGGTATTATAATCACTGCGCTTGAGGGTACATTGTCGGGCGCTAACGATATAAGCGGCGAGTTTTCTTTCGGAGCAAAGGGACTTTTGGTTGAGAACGGCAATATTGTAAAATCGGTTGACCAAATAACCGTTGCAGGCTCTTTCTATGAGCTTTTACAGGACATCGAGGAAATAGGCAGCGACTTTAGGTTCTCCACAGGCGGCGAAGGTGGGCTGTTCGGTGCGGCTTCTGTAATCATAAAAAAACTTATGGTTGCTGGCGAGTAAATAAAAAAGCCGTGTGAGAAATTGCACGGCTTACTTTTCAAAAGAAGAGGTGCTATGAAACTTTTAACATGGAATGTAAACGGCTTGAGGGCGGCTTTGAAAAAAGGCTTTTATGAGTCTATACTGCCATTAGATGCAGATATAATCGCCTTGCAGGAAACAAAGCTACAGCCCGAGCAAGCAGAGGTGGATATAGAGGGCTATCACCAATACTACAATAGTGCAGAGAAAAAGGGGTATTCGGGTACTGCGGTGTTCACAAGGGTAATTCCGCAATTCGTGTATCATAATTTTGATGCGTGGCGAGCGATAGACGAAAAAGCAGATATTCCTATCGGCTTTGAAAGCGAGGGCAGAATACTTACACTTGAATTTTCAAGCTATTATTTTGTGAACTGCTATACGCCCAACTCTCAAAGGGAGCTAACAAGGCTTGATTATCGTATGGAATGGGAGGATTTGTTCAGAGATTTCCTAAAAGCATTAAACAAAATTAAGCCTGTAATACTTTGCGGTGATTTGAATGTTGCGCATGAGGAAATAGACATTAAAAATCCCAAAACAAATAGAAATAATGCAGGCTTCACAGATAAGGAACGCTCTAAAATGACTGAATTACTTGGCGCAGGCTTCATAGATGCGTTTAGGTTATTATATCCCGAAAAAACAGACGCATATACTTGGTGGAGCTACTTTGCGAGTGCAAGGGATAGAAATATAGGTTGGCGTATAGATTATTTTGTAGTTAGCGAAGCGTTGGCAAATAATATTAAAGAGTGCATAATTCACGATTTTATAATGGGCAGCGACCATTGCCCTGTTGAGCTAATAATAGATTTGGAGGAAAAATGAAAGTTTTAGTTACAATACCCTTTAATGAGGTTCAAAAGCAAAGAATAGCACAAATGACTTCTGATGTTGAATACATTGGCATGGATAAGGTGCAACCCCACGATGTTGAAAACAAAGAGGTAATTATAGGCAACATACCTAAAAGCTATTTAGAAAGCGCAAAAAACCTAAAATGGCTACAATTATCTATGAGCGGCTATGAGGGCTATCCTCAGCTTATGCCTAAGGGTGCTACTCTCACAAATTCAAGAGGCGCATTTGGCTTGGCTATTTCCGAGCACATGTTGGGAATGCTTTTAATGCTAAAAAAGCGCTTGCATCAGTATCATAACAATCAAAAAAAGGCGCTTTGGCAGGCAGAGGGGAAAGTAACCTCGGTTTACGAGTCGAAGGTTCTTATAGTCGGTTTAGGTAACATAGGAAGCGAATTTGCAAAGCGTGTTAAGGCTTTGGGCGCATACACAATAGGCATTAAGCGTGATATTTCCAAAAAAGCAGAATGCATTGACGAGCTTTATACATTGGATAAAATCGACGAGCTTATTCCTCAGGCAGATGTAATTGCGCTTTCTATTCCAAATGATTCGGATACCTATAAGCTGATGAACGAAAGGCGAATTGCGCTTATGAAACAGGGTGCAATTCTGCTTAATGTTGGGCGTGGTGCGGCAGTTGATACCGATGCGCTAACAAAAGCGATTAGTGCGGGCAAAATCATGGCAGGGCTTGATGTAACAGACCCCGAGCCGCTCCCTGAAAATCATCCGCTTTGGAAAGAGGAGAATTGCATAATTACTCCGCATATATCGGGCTTTTTCTATCTACCCAAAACATTGGAAAACATAGTTGATATAGCCTTGGAGAATTTATCGAGGTATGTAGAGAAAAAAGAGTTGAATAATATTATAAGATAGGGTCAAAGAGGTGTTAAATGGACTTTGCGCGTGAATATGAACGTTGGTTGCAGGTGGTAGAGCAGGATAGTGAGTTAGGGCAGGAGCTACAAGCAATCAAGGGCAATGAAAAGGAAATAGAAGACAGGTTTTTTAAGTCGCTTGACTTTGGAACTGCCGGCTTGCGTGGGGTTATGGGCGCAGGCTTAAACCGCATGAACAAATATGTGGTTGGGCAGGCTACGCAGGGCATAGCCGACTTTTTATCCGAAATTCCTGATGCTTGCGAGCGTGGCGTGGTAATCGCTTTTGATTCACGCAACAACAGCGATTTTTTTGCAAAGCGTGCCGCAGGAGTATTGGCGCAAAACGGAATAAAGGTGTATTTGTTTGAAACGCTTAGTACCGTTCCTCAGCTATCATTTGCTATCCGTCATCACAATGCTATAGCAGGAATTATGATAACTGCAAGCCACAACCCAAGCGAGTACCTGTCTCTTATACA
>LSQX01136042.1_pt3 | contig 16475 bp, 16 predicted proteins | sample 654561 | NCBI WGS metagenome assembly LSQX01 (sample SAMN04489861, study PRJNA283612) | anaerobic digester metagenome | isolation source: 4 biogas reactors fed with cattle manure at either 37C or 55C with and... | place: Denmark: Kongens Lyngby | collected 2014 | reverse complement strand
TCTAAACAGAACAAAATATATTTCTATGACCTAGGTATTAGAAATGCTCTGATTAATAACTTTAACCCACTGAGTAAAAGAAATGATAGAGGAGCTCTATGGGAAAATTTCCTAATCAACGAAAGAATGAAATTAAATGCATATACTAGTAGGTATGTGTCAAACTTCTTCTGGAGAACATATGATGGTGCAGAGATTGACTATATAGAACAGTATGCAGATTCTTTGGATGGTTTTGAATTTAAGTGGAACAAGGAGAGGAAAGCTCCTAAGAGTTGGTTAGAGTATACTAATGCCACATACAAACTCGTAAATATGGATAACTTTAAAGAGTTCTTAAAAATAAATTAAATACAAACATACTATGAAAGCACTCATACTTGCAGGAGGAAGAGGAACAAGATTAAGATTTCTTATACAACTTCTTAGCCATTATAGCCTTTCTCTTCTTCTCATCAGTCTTTTGCTTAAGCTCCCATGCGTATCTTTTACCCTTGGTTTGTGATACTTCGTTGTCTATCCTCTCCTCTGTCTTATCGCGATGTTCTTCAAGAAAGTTCGAGGTAGCAATAGCTATTATTATATCCTTCGCTTCGTCACTAATATTTTCATTCTTTAAGAAATCATCTGCTCTTATCGCTACCACTTTTTGCATTTCCCTCTCTACGTTCTCATTAACTGTCTTCGACGGTAGATTTAGAGACCTCGTCATATCTTCTACGAGTGCACCAGCCCAAGCAAGATCAACATCAGAGATACGTCCCATATTAGGACCGTCTTGTTCTACTAATGATAGGCACATAAAGGAATTTTCTGTTTCCATAATTATATATTTATCTTATATTATACTGACGCCATTTTACTATAAGTTTCTTCGAAAATCAATATAGTATATTAACACGTTTGAAATTAAGACCCCTTCTGTTGTAAATTCCGTTTAGAAAAGCTTTTTTAATATTAGCTTCTGTAATACTAAATATTTTGCTAGAATATAGCTATGCATATAATAATTGATTGTACTACAGCGCAAAACCAACACAGATATGCAGATTCTTTAGATGGCTTTGAATTTAAGTGGAACAAGGAGAGGAAAGCTCCTAAGAGTTGGTTAGAGTATACTAATGCCACATACAAACTTGTAAATATGGATAACTTTAAAGAGTTCTTAAAAATAAATTAAATACAAACATACAATGAAAGCACTCATACTTGCAGGAGGAAGAGGTACTAGATTAAGACCTCTTACACATACAAAAAACAAACACCTGCTACCCATTGGGAACAGGCCAATGATAGAGAGAATAATTAGGGATGCTGTAGATTTAGGAATAAAGGAGATAATAATAAATGTGAATAAAGGAGATACAGAAATAGCAGAGGTACTAGGAGATGGTAAAAGATTTGGTAAGGGTGTAAAACTCTTTTACATAGAACAACCAGAACCAAATGGAATGATGTATCCCATTAAATTAGCACAGAAATTAATAGGGGATGATGAGTTCCTTTTCTCGGCAGGAGACAATATTCTTACAGGAGGTCTTAAACCACACTATGATGACTTTAAAAAGAAAAAATCAGATGCTCATGTACTAGTAGTTAGAAGACCAGACTATCAGAACTTTGGAGTAGCAGTAATGGAGGGAGACAAGATAGTAAATACAGTAGAGAAACCTACAGAGTATGTAAGTGACTTAGTTCTCTCAGCTATATACTTCTTCACACCTGCTGTATTCAAAGCATTTAAATATGCTAAACCAATAGATCCAAAAGGAACAGGAAAACCTGAATACTATCCCCCCGTTATTAATAACTGGTTAATAGAGAATGGACATACTTTTACAGCTTCAGAAGTAACAGGATGGTGGAAAGATACAGGAGCACCAGAGGATATCATATTAGCAAACAGATTGATTCTTGAAAGAGAGTGTTTGGATAAATGTGAAGGTAAGGTACTGGACTCTAAGATGGAAGGTAGTATAGAGTTAGGGAAAGGTTCAGTTGTTAAAAATAGTGTTCTCAGAGGTCCCATATCCATAGCAGAGAACGTTACTATAGAGAATGCATATATAGGGCCATTTACCTCCATTGGAACAGACAGTGTTGTTAAGAATGCACAGATAGAGAACAGTATCCTCATGGGTAACTGTAATATTCATGATCTAGACACCATATTAGATAGCTCTCTTGTAGGATGGAATGCAGAAGTAACACAGAAGAATGGATACCCTAAAGCAGATACAATGTATATCGGGGATGACTCATTAGTACAGTTAGCTAAGTAGAGAAATAACTTTTTAAAAAACATATTATGGAACTTGAAAAAAATATAGGGGAGATAGAAGGATTAGTGATAATAATACCAAATGTATTTAAAGATGCGAGAGGTTTTTTTAAGGAAACATTTAACGAAGAAGAATTCAGAAAGAATGGAATAGATATACATTGGGTACAAACAAACCATTCAAAATCATCCAAAGGAGTACTAAGGGGGCTACATTGGCAAAAAGGAGAATATGCACAACATAAGTTGGTAAGGGTTACAAAAGGAGCAGTAATGGATGTAGCAGTAGATCTTAGAAAAGATTCTCCTACATTTGGTAAATATGCATTGGTAGAGCTAACAGAAGATAATCACAAAATGTTTTTGTTGCCTGCAGGTTTTGCACATGGTTTTGTATCATTAACGGATGACACCCATTTTGAATATATGGTAGGAGGAGGTGTTTACAACAAAGAAAGTGAGAGAGCAATAGTATGGAATGACCCAGACATTGGTATAGATTGGAGGTTGGAAGAGTGGGATATTGGAGAGCCAATTGTTTCAGAGAAAGATGCAAATGCACCAACACTGAAAGAGATATTAGAAAATAATCCAGAGGATCTATTTTAATTTTTACTTTCTTAAAATGAAAAAAGTCTTAATATTGGGTTCTAGTGGAATGTTAGGTTCCTACCTCTGCAATCTGTTAGAGGAAAAATATCCTGAATTTAAAGTAATTAGAAATGATAAGGCAGAGGGAGGGATTGATATAACGGATGAGCAACAGGTGAGAGAGATGGTGTTTGAGACGAATGCAGACTACGTAGTGAACTGTGCAGCGTTTACAGATGTAAATGCCGCAGAGGATAATCCAGAGATAGCTTTTAAAGTAAATGCAGATGCTCCTGAATATATGGCTAAGGTATGTAAAGAACAGGATATACCCTTTTTACATATATCTACAGACTATGTGTTTGGTGATAACAAAGAGGATGGATACAAGGAAGACCATAGTGAATTTAATCCTCTAAATGTATACGGAGAATCTAAACTAGATGGAGAACAACGAGTTTTGAAAACAGGTGGAAAGAACTACATATTAAGAACTTCATGGCTCTTTGGACCAGGTGCTACAAACTTCATAGAAAAAATATCTAAATATGCAAAGGAACTACCAGTATTAAAAGTTGTAACTGATGAAGTAGGATGTGCCACATATGTTAAAGATTTAAGTGAAGTAATCATTCTAGCTTTAGAGGGGAAGATAGATCCAGGAATATATCATGTATGTAGTAGGGATCCTCTTTCAAGGTATGAGTTTGCTCAGGAAATTTTAAGGTTACAGGAAATAGAGACCACTATGATAGAGGCTAAGTTAGCTGATTTTGATAGAAAAGCACAAGTACCAAATATATCAATTCTTGTTAATACAAGATTAGATGAAGCAAGAACATCCACAGAGATGCTGGAAGAATACTTCTCGGGTTCTAAATAGATAGTATTTTTGATTTAATTGAAATTTTCTTTCTTAAGTTCTTGAGTCTCTCATCCTTTGTTTTTGTTGTAAGTATGAATACAGTAACGACAAAGAATAGTGATATATACAAATCATAGGGCATACTTCTTGTTCTAATTTCTTTTAAGAAACTATTGATAGAATTAAAGTAAGGAGAGGTTAAGTAATACAGGATTGTGATTAAAACAAACCAGTAAAAGGAGTGTAGTAAACTAATATGTCCATGTAAGTTAAACTTCATGTCAGAATAGTCCCACAGCTTTTCATCAAGTACCTTCTCACAAAAAACACCACCAATATATTCTAACAGTATGATTAAAAAGGTAGTTAATAATATAATTATGATAGAGTTGTATTCCCTTAATTCGGAGAAAGATTGATAAATAACTATTCCACCAAAGCCATAAATTGGACAGAATGGTAAATTCTTGTAATACCCAGAAGATATAAATCTTTTAGCAATAATAGAAGAGTAGACTGTATCAATAATCCAGCCAACAAATGAAAACAGTAAAAACAACATAATATACACTGTCATTGTGTGCCCATTATATCAGATTAAACAGCATAATATGGTACAATATCTCCATGCATATCATCATAGATGCAACTACAACACAGGATCAGTTTGCACATGCAGGGATAGGGCAGTACACAAAAAATGTAGTATGTGAATTAGTAAAACAGTATCCTAAAACAAACTTCTCAATCTTACTCTTTGCAGATAAACCTACTATCCTATGTGATGTAATATACAAACACAAAAATGTAAAGATAGAGAATATTGGGAAATATCAGGTGAGTGATTTTAAAAATGATATATGGTACTACTCAAAAATATTACCTAAGATAAGGGAGATTAAGCAGAAAGATAGTATATACTTCTGCCCATACTTTTGGAGAAACTTTCCTGTTAATGTACTACCAGTAGTTCTTTTTGTACATGATATGAACCTACCTATGTTTAATATGTATTCTCAAAAATCTAAGATACATAACCAAATTAGAAGAGTTCAGTACTGGATGACATTGAATAAGTGTATGAAGTGTAAAAAGATACTGTGTAATTCTGAAACAACGAAAAATGATTTTCTTAAATACTATCCTAAATATCCAGAGAAAGATGTAGAGGTTACATATCTAGGTGTAGATTTAGAAAAAAAAGAGGTAAATATTGATAATGTATTACCAAAAGATTACAAAGAGAGAGGTTACTTACTGTATATGGGAGGTGGTATAAATAGGAGTAAAAATTCCACTGGCGTTATAAAAGGGTATGCTAAGTTCTTAAAATTGTTGGAAAGTAAGAAAGGAAAACTTCCTGAAAAGATACATAACAAACCACCATATTTAGTAATTGCTGGAGGTCAATTCCAAAACCAAGAACTTAAGGAAGTACAGGAACTTAATGAGTTAATAGAGGAAGAGGGTATTAAGGAGAGTGTCATATTTACAGGTTTCTATGGAGATGACCAGAAGTACTCTTTGTTAACAAATGCATTTGCTTTTATTCATCTTTCTCTTTATGAAGGGTTTGGATTATCTCCCATAGAGGCTCTAAGGGCTAAGGTCCCTGCCATACTACACAAGAATCCAGTGTATGAAGAGCTCTTTAGTGATGTAGCTAAAATGGTAAATGGAGAAAATCCAGATGAGGTAGGAGAAGCTATCTATGATATATGTACTACCCCAGTGAGGTACAGGAAACAGATAGAGCAAGCATACGAATATTCATTGAAGTTTACATGGGAAAGGACAGCAAAACTCACCTATGAAGTTCTAGAAAATGACTTCTAAATATTTCTCCTTAAGAAAAAACCTTACTCCATTCCTTTGGAGATTAACACAGGTACTTTTTAAACAGGGTACTACTGCTATTATGTTCTTCATTGCAACATACTTTCTTACTAAAGAGGATATGGGAGTATATGCATATGTAAGCTCTATGCTTTTACTTTTGGCTCTTTTTACAGATTTTGGGATATCTACATCTACCTCTAGATATGTTGCTTTGTATAATTCAGAAGATAAGGAGAAAGTAAAAAGAATATTTTTTAATGTATCATTAGTGATTCTAGTAGCTACGGTAGTGGTATTAGTAATCTTTATCCTTTTAAAGGATATACTCTCTGTCCAGTATCCAGACTACTTACTTCTTACACTTCCTATGATTTTTATCTACCCTATGACCTCTCTAATGGATGGGATATACAGGGGTCTTAAGGAATTTAAAAAGCTTGCTCTCTTTACTATCTTAAACAGTGTAGTAGGTATAGGAGGAGCATATCTTTTAGTTACAAATTTTGGATTGAATGGAACAGTAGTAGCTCCCTTGCTGTACTTTAGTTCATATTTAATAATTTTGTTAATAGCGTACAGAGGATATCAATTTGTATTAGACAGGAAGATTGTAAAAGATGTGACGACGTATGCCATGTATTTTGGTATTGCAGCTCTGGGTCATTATCTTTTCTCTAAGATGAATGTATTAATACTGGGAAGTCAAAATTTACTAGAAGAGGTTGCTGTCTATGAATTGTTAAACAAAATAAATACGGAACTTCTCTTACCCTTTATTGTGCTAGGTCAAATTCTTGCACCTAATATAGTAGAGGATTTTTCTAAAAAGAGGTTTGAAAATATACAGAAACAGTTTAGGAAAAATCTCGTCCTTACTCTTTTAGCAGCAATTATATTTCTGCCTCTCTCCATTCTGATTACTTCTGTAGCAGTTAATTTGTTCTTCCCCATATATTCAGGAGAGATCCTGCAGTCATTACTGCTTCCTGTAGCTCTTACTTTTTCTACAGCTGTTCCAGTAGTCGTTATAAATACAGGGATGATAACTTCCACAGGACATGGCAAGCTAATGGCAATTCAAAATATTATTACAGGAATAGTTAATGTACTATTAAATCTTTTCATAATTAAATCTCATGGATATATAGCTGTTGTATGGGTTACTTTTGCAGTACAATTGATTTCAAATACTATTCTGTACTTAATATACAGTTCTAAATTAAAAAAACTAACATAATGATATCAGCTTTAATATATATAACATTTGGTGTTTTAGTAATATTGGGGCTAATACTTACATTCTTGGATTTTCCAGGTATATGGTTAATAGATGTAGCAGCATTAATACTTGCCATATATGATGGTTTCGAAAATATAACGGTGTTGTTTCTGATAATACTGTTTCTCATTTCCATTCTGATAGCGTTCATAGATAATATTGTAATAGCTGTAGGAGCAAAAAAAATGGGAAGTAGTAAATGGGGTATGTTCGGAGCTGTTTTAGGAGGGCTAGTAGGAGTAGTGATAGGTAATATATTAGGTTTCCTCTTGGGACCTTTAATAGGTGCTACTCTTTTTGAATTACTTTTTGCTCACAAAGATCTAAAAGAAAGCTTAAAATCAGGTTTTGGCTCTCTAGTTGGAATCTTTGTTAGTGTGTTTCTTAAGAGTGTAATAACTGTAACTATTGTAATTGTAATAATATCAAGAATTATTTAAGTAGAGGTTCCCAAATATATCTTCAAGGATATATACTCCATCTTTCAAGTAGTAAAGGTTTTTAAGATTAAAGTCCTCTGGTATTTTTACAGGAAATTTTCTCTTTTCCATATAGCTCTCCTGCATATATCCATCACTTAAGCGAATGAGATACTGATGCTGTTCTAAAAAATCTTCTGCTGTAACAGCAATAATTTTCTCTTCATCTAAATATATGGGTCTGATAGTTTCAAAGAATTTTAACTCTTTCTCTGTCTCATCCTTTAAATTCTTAATAGTAAATTTTGTAGAAAAGTCATCATATGAATTAATTAGGAAATGCTCAATAGTGCATAGAAGAATATCTCCATCTTTGGATATACCTACAAAATCATTAGGGTTTCTTTCTGCTATCTTTTCACTCTTTTTCTCTTTAATACGGTAAAGAAATATACCCCTATCTTTTACTAAAACTATTTCATTCTTTTTCTTTGAAAGAACTTGTTGAGGATTAGTGATGTTTGCAATGATATGAAAGTTATCTAAATCTAAAGGTACAAAAAAAGAAAGGAGAAAAACAAGAATCGTTTTGATGATGGACAATATTTTTCCCATTGTCTTAATATTTAAATTTTAAATTATCTTCCTGGGTGAGGATTCTCTCCAGTTAACCTTCCAGGTATTTGTTTGTAATTCAGTGTAGGTACACTATCCCAATCAGCATTAATATATTTAACAGGGTTGTCGTGAGAATTCATGTTTTGATTAAGTCTGGTTTCGAAATGAAGATGATAACCTAAAGGCTGACAGTTCCAAGCTCCACTATTTCCACTTTTAGCAATTATGTCTCCTTTTTTAACCATATCTCCTGTATTAACATAGCTTTCTGCTAAATGAAAATATACTGTGTTCATACCATTCTCCTGTTTTACTCTTAAGTAATTTCCACCTGAGTTACATTCTCCAAAATAGCTATCCCATCCCTTTGCTACAATTTCTCCTTTCTCTACTGCCAGGACATTCTCTTCCCTTGCACCAAAGTCGATACCGGTATGTGGTGTTTGAAAAGCAGTATTACCGTACCATTGAGTAACTCCAATTAATCTTTCAAAAGGAAAGGAAAAAGGTTTTTCGGTATTAGTAATGTTGTTTAGGAGCTTAGGAGAAAGAAGGTATGAATTTTTCTCCTCATGTAATACACCAAACTCTCTACCCACAATTCTGTAGGTATGAATTAATACTACTCTTCTCTTTGGATCTTTGTAATTGCCAGCAGAGAGGAGGAAATGATCTCCTTGTGAGCTAAAAGAGAGAATGGGTAACAGTTTAGAATCATCATACAGTATACGCAAAGAAATATTTGGAAACACAGAAAGGATATTACTTTTTACTAATCTCTTTTCACACTTAAACCAGGTTTTAGGTTTAAGTAAATGAAAGTCACAAACATACTCATCGACTTGAATATTAAATGAAGTTTTTTGGTTAGCTTCTACCAGTAGGGAGTATTCATCTCCAAAGTGATAATGTTGTTCTTTAAGAATTTTCAATTTTGGTATGTTGCAATATATGGTTTCATACCTGTTTTTTAAAAAATCAAACTTACAAACAACATCTTCTGCATTACTCGTTTTTACACCCAATACATCACCTGTGCTGGACTTAACATTCCACAAGAATCCTTCGGGACTTAAAATATTCTCTACAGCTGGTTTGTATAGCGTTACTGTCTCAACCGTACTACCTTCGTATGAAGCTCTCTGTACAACTATTTCTCCTTCCTCTAGTATGGGTTGAACAACCTCTTCACTCTTCTCCTCTTCTTCCTTTTCCTCCTCTATATCAATTAGTACATCCTCTTCGCTACTTATCTCTTCCTCTTCTTCCTCCTGTTCTTCTACTTTTTTGTTCTTTCTATTAATTTCTAAAACTTCTTCTATCTCCTCTTCTGAAACTTTTTTGTTTACAGCGAAAACCCCTATATCAGAGTAATACTGAAAGATATTTTGCCATGTAGAAAGAGGATGGTATGCAATTCTCCAATATATTAATTGGAACTTTATAAAGGTACGAGTATGAGAAAAGATCTCTTCTTTTGGAGAAGTACTTACTGTTACACGGAAGTAAGGGGAGTCTGAAAACTGAAATTTATACAGATACGGTTGACTACTATCTGTATTCTCCCATTCGGCAGTAATTTTATCCTCTGGAGAATTAAATCCATTTGGAGGCCATAGTAGTATGACATCTGCAAACACCTTTTCTTTAAAGAGAAAGAGTAAAAGAAAAAGAAGGATGATTCTCAAGAAATATTTCCTCATACATATCACTATACATAGCAAAAATGAAATAATTCTTAAATGGTAAAATATGGTATATAATCAAAAGATTACTTTGTACAAGCTACTATGTTTAATATATTTAAAAATCTTTTTGATTCAAACGAAAAACAACTTAAAAAGATACACCCTATCATTGATAGTATTAATTCCTTAGAGGAAAAAATCTCAAAGTTGACAGATGAACAGTTAAAGGAAAAAACAAATCAGTTTAGGAAAGAGTTAGATATGGCGAAAGAGGACTGTAGGGATGAATTCTCTACTTTAAATGATGTGGAATTAAAGAAGAAACTAGATGAAGAGAAGCAAAAACTGTATGAGATTTTACCAGAGGCATTTGCAGTAGTACGAGAGGCTTCTAACAGGGTTGCAAAGCATAGACATTTTGATGTTCAGTTAATGGCTGGATATGTTCTGTTTGATAACAAAGTTTCAGAGCTGTTTACTGGGGAGGGTAAAACTTTGGCAGCTAATCTGCCTTTGTATCTCTACGGTCTAACAGGGAGAGGGGCTCATCTTGTTACAGTAAATGACTACCTTGCAAGAAGAGATGCTGAATGGAATGGGCATATTTTTGCCTCTCTTGGGATGAGTGTAGGTGCTATTAACTCAGGAAAGCAGTACAAATTTATTGATGATCAGGAAGCTATTAAATTAAAAGGAGAGGAAGCAAAGAAATTAATAAAGGAAAGAGATACAAAAGCAAAAGAAGAAGGAAGGCTTAAATATGATCATATGAGTGGAGTTAATTTGGTAGAATGCTCTAAAAAGGAGGTATATGATTGTGATGTTGTATATGGTACTAACAATGAGTTCGGTTTTGACTATTTAAGAGATAATATGGCAAGGAGTTTAGAGGAGAGAGTACAAGGTCCTAAATATTTTGTAATTGTTGATGAGGCAGACTCAATATTAATAGATGAAGCTAGGACTCCTTTAATCATATCTACTGCTGCAGATACAGCTAATGATTTGTACAAAAGGTTTGCTTCTTTGGTAAATACTCTTCAACCTGAAACCCACTATATTGTGGATGAGAAAGCTAATGCAGTTTCCTTGACAGAGTCAGGTGTAGACTCTGTGGAGAAAGCTCTAGGTGAGAAGAATATATATGAGAATGCACAGTTAGCATATCATTTGGATAATGCACTAAAAGCGAAAGAGCTTTACAAAAGAGATGATGAATACCTAATTAGAAATGGAGAGGTACTGATAGTAGATGAGTTTACAGGTAGGGCTATGGAGGGAAGAAGATACAGTGAAGGTTTACATCAAGCAATTGAGGCTAAAGAAGGAGTAGAGGTTAAGAAGGAATCTAAAACTATGGCAACTATTACATTACAAAACTTCTTTAGATTGTATCAGTATCTTTCAGGAATGACAGGAACAGCCTTAACAGAGGCTGAGGAGTTCTCTGCAATATATGACTTAGATACAATAGTAGTTCCTACAAACAAACCTGTTGTTAGAAAGGATCATAACGATGTTGTTTACAGAACAGAAGAGGGCAAATACAGAGCCATAGTAGAAGATATTAAGGAGCATCACAAGAGTGGACAACCTATGTTAGTGGGTACGACATCTGTTGAAAAATCAGAGTATCTTTCTTCTCTGCTCTCAAAAGAGGGTGTTAAGCACAATGTCTTGAATGCAAAATATCATGAGATGGAAGCAAAAATTGTTTTAGAAGCAGGAAAGAAACACTCAGTTACAATAGCTACAAATATGGCAGGTAGAGGAACGGATATTGCCTTGGAAGATGGTGTCGAGGAATTGGGAGGGTTGTATGTAATAGGTTCTGAAAGACATGAATCAAGGAGAGTAGATAATCAGTTAAGAGGTAGATCTGGTAGACAGGGCAATGCAGGAGAGTCTAGATTCTACGTGTCTTTTGAAGACGAATTGATGAGACTATTTGGTGGAGAAAGAATGCAAATGATAATGTCTCAAGTGGGACTAGATGATGATATCCCAATAACTTCGGGAATTCTTGGTAAAACAATTGAGAATGCTCAAAAGAAGGTAGAAGCACATAACTATGATATTAGGAAAAGATTAGTAGATTATGACGATGTGTTAAACCAACAGAGGGAAATAATATATACATTAAGGAGAAAAATACTGGAAGCAGAGAGAATAAAGAGGATTCCAAAATCGAAATTAGATTTAAAGAAGGAGTTAAAACTATTAGAAAAAATAGATGTAGAGAGAGTACAGGATGATTTGGATGCTTTCTCTTTAGCTAGAGAGGATACATGGAAGATAGAGGAATTTGAATCTCTTTCCTATCCTTTCTCTCCTTTGGATAAGTGGATATTAAAAAAGGTTTTAGAGCATATTGACTATCTTGTAGCTGCACAGCTTCAGGATGATATGAAGATAGATAATGTAGAAGAAAGGAAACTGTATCTACAGATTGTCACTCTTCTAACACAGGAATTAGTAGATCTCTCTAGTAAAGAGTTAGGTTTTAAGTCTACTGTAGAGATGTTTAGGCACCTTTACAAGTTAGATGACGAAGTTAAGAGGGTACAATTTCTTAAAAAGTTAATACTTACCTCCTTTGTCATTCATATATATTCCATAGGTTTGGAAGCTATGCAGCAGCTCTCTAAGTACTTGATTCTGCAATCTTTTGATAGGTTTTGGATGGAACATTTAGATACTATGACAGATCTTCGAGAGGGTATATCACTGAGAAACTTGGCACAGAGAGACCCTCTAGTAGAGTACAAAAATGAAGGGTTTAAAATGTTTGATGAGATGCTTGCAAAGGTAGATGATTTTGTTGTTACAAGGTTTTTCAAAGTAAGGGTAGTCAAGCAGGAGGAACAAAAAGCTCTTAAAATTCAGAAGGACAGAGATAGTAGACCTGGTCAAACAGTTAAGCAAAAAACTATTAAAAAGAACAAGAAAGTTGGACGTAACGACCCTTGTCCTTGTGGTAGTGGTAAAAAATACAAAAAATGTTGTTATCCTAAATACGAATAAATTCTTTTTCTATGGGATTATTGACACACTATAGTCCCTATACTATTCTAAAGAAACGGATAATACACTTCTTACTATGCCAAAAAAGAGCAAAAACAAAAAAGATCAATTAGTAACTACGAGAAAAAGTGTACATGTTATTTTTCTCTCCTGTGCTCATTGTGGAGAGGAAATAGACCATATTCATTACTGCCCCGAATGTGGAGAGCCAATGAGAGTAATAGATGTAGTTGAGAAGTTTGGGGATGATGCAGAAAGATTTCTTAAGAGAATGGAGAAAAGAATAGAGAATGGAGGTAAAGTATCAGAAGAAGAAATAGATATTGAAGAGGAACAGCCTAATATCATCCTAATGGGAGCTGAGAATGAAGTAGATGATGATGGTATAGATCCTTACGATGATAAAGAGGAAGGAGCGTTAGATGTTATTTTCCCAGGAGAAGACGAGACTTCAGAGAAAAAAGTTTCTGTTAGTGTAGATGATGATTTAACTAAAGCATTAGAGCAATTGGATGAAGAAGAGGATGAAAATATTAGTGCTGAAGATTTTGGATTTGATGATGGGGAGATTCCTACGTTATAATCATTAATGAACTATTTACAAGAGAGATTTCCTAAAGTAGCTATTGTAGCTGATCAAATGAGCTCTTTTGGAGGAGCTGATAGAGAGATGTACTCCATATTGAAATTACTTCCTCATGCAGAAATATTTACTGTAGTGTTTAATAGGGAGAAATATCCAGAACTAGAAGGTAGGACTATTCATACAAGCTTTGTACAAAAAATATCAAATGTTCTTCCTAAACATTTTTACAGACACCTTAAAGTACTAACTCCATTTGCCTATGAAAATTTTGATCTAAGAGGCTATGATCTTGTAATTAGTATCTCTGCTGGACCAGCTAAAGGAGTCATTACAGGTCTAGACCAACCACATATAGCTATGGTCATGACCCCTCCAAGAAGTCTTTGGGACAAGGAGTTAAATGTAAGAGCTTCCAGATTAAAAGCTTTGTACAGACCCATCTCTGTTGTCTTAAACACATATATGAGGGTATGGGATTGGACAATATCTAGAAGGGTCGATTACTGGACAGCAAATTCAAAGTATATAGCTAAGAAAATTTGGAAAACATACAAGAAAAAAGCAACAGTACTCTATCCTGGAGTAGAAGAAAAATACTTTTTAGATTCATCAGAAAAAGAAAAAAGAAAAGTAATTAAAAAATATAATCTTCCTAAAAACTTTGTACTAGTAGTCTCAAGGCTCTATGACCACAAAAGAGTAGATTGGGCAATAAATGCATGTAAAAAAGCAAAGAAACAATTAATTATAGTGGGAGAGGGTCCAGATAGGAGGTATTTAGAAAAAATAGCAGGGAAAGATGAGAGTATTAGATTCCTCGGCTTTGTAAAGGATGATATGGATGTTAAAACCATGTATGCTCTCTCGGATGTTTTACTCTTCTGTGCATTGGAAGATTTTGGATTAGTACCAGTAGAAGCTATGGCATCAGGAACCCCTGTACTAGGTTTCAAAGATGGAGGATTACTTGAAACTGTAAAAGAGGGTCTAACAGGAGAGTTTTTTACTACTCAAGAAGAACTTACATCTTCCCTTATTAATTTCCATAAAACAAGATATAATAGGCAATTAATAAAGAAACATGCACAACTTTTTTCAGAGAGGAAGTTCATAAATAATTTAGAACAGTACTTAAACAAAGTATATGAGAAAGAACAAGAAAGAGAAGACAGATAACCTCAAAATAGCAGTTGTTAGTGAACCTCTTTTTAAACATGGAGGAGCAGAGATACATCTAAAATATATACTGGATGCATTCCCAAACTGTGAACTTTTTACTGCATATTACAACGAAGAGTTTGTAAAAGAGTTTCTTCCTAATGTGAAAATAAATCACTCCTTTATGCAACATTTGCCAGGTAGAGATAAACTAAGGCATCTCTATCTTCTTTTTCAACCGTTAGCATACAAACATTTTAAGTTTAAAGGGTATGATGCTGTAGTATCCCTATCAATAGCTTTCTCTAAGTTTGCTAGACCTAAGAACATACCTCATATAAATATATGTATGTCTCCTCCCAAATTCATTTGGCAGAAAGAGAGTAGAACATTAAAGAGTGCAGATCAACTAGAAGGGTTTGATAGGTTTCTTTTCAAAGTATACGATTTCTTTTCTAGGACTGTAATTGAGAAGATGTTAAGGAAGGCAGACAGAAAAGCTGCTCAGGAGTGTGACAGAATAGCTGCTATCTCTCATGTAGTTAAAAAAAGAGTTAAAAAATATTACGATGTGGATGCAGATGTAATATATCCTCCGGTAGAAGTAAAAAGAATACGTAAAGAAAAGAAAATGAACAGGAAGGAAAACTGGTTCTTGTATTTAGGTAGGGTTGAAACATACAAAGGAGTAGAGTTAGCGATAAAGGCATGTGTTAAAGCAAAGGTACCTCTTAAGATAGCAGGAATGGGAGGAGATTTTGAAAATATGAAGGAGTTAGTTAGGAAATTAAATGCAAAAGGTTTAATTAGGTTTTTAGGCTATGTAACAGACGAAGAGAAATTCAACCTACTGGCAAGGACAAAAGCTTTAATCTTTCCAGTCAGGGATGAGGATTTTGGTATTGTCCCTGTAGAGGCAAATGCCTCAGGTACTCCAGTCATTGCATTTAGACAGGGAGGAGTACAAGAAACGGTATCTGAAGAGAATCCTAAAACAGGAATCTTTTTTGATAAATATAGTGTTAAAGAGCTGTCTGAGATTTTAAAGAATTTCAAATCAGAAGAGTTTGATCCAGATAACTGCAGGAAACAGGCAGATAATTTTGCATCTGAAATATTTGTATATAAACTGCAGAACTATGTCAAAGACGCTATACAGCAAAAGTAAAAGGATTTTTGATATCTTTTTCTCAATACTTCTAATTGTAATATTTTCCCCTTTGCTTTTAGTAATCTGTATTCTAATAAAATTAACAGATGGTGGAGAGATATTTGTAAAAGATCCTGTTAGGTTAGGAAAAGATGAGAAAAAGTTCCAGATGGCTAAGTTTAGGACTATGATTCCTAATGCACATAGAGATATTTTAGAAAATGAGGAGTATGCCGAATTAAAAAGAAAGTGGGAAAAGAATGGTAACAAGTTGAGAATAGATGAAGATATTAGAATTACTAAAGTGGGAAAGTTTCTTCGAAAAACTGATTTAGATGAACTACCTCAAATATTCAATGTTCTAAATGGTGATATGTCTATGGTAGGACCAAGGCCTCCATACAAGGATGAGTTAGAAAGACATTTTAAGAAATATCCAGGAGACAAGAAATATTTAAAAAAGATTTTCTCTGTTAAACCTGGTATTACAGGAATATGGCAAGTATCAGGGCGTAATGAGATAACGTTTTCGGATAGGTTGAAAATGGATTCAGAGTACTCTACCAATTATTCTTTCCTACTAGATTTAAAGATATTGCTGAGAACACCATATGTAGTTTTAACAAGAAAGGGAGCCTATGAGTAGGGATACAGTGGTGGTAATAAAATCTATAAACTATTCAGAAGCAGATAGGATTGTAACTGTTTTTGGGAGAGAGTTAGGTAAGTTTACTCTTTTTGCTAGAGGTATTAGGAAAATAAATAGTAAGAATAGGGGAAATATACAGACTTTGTATACTAGTAAAATATCTTTCTATGAAGGGAAAGGTATGCCTTTACTTACAGAGTCAGAGTCTGTAGCAAGTTTGGATATAGATAATTTAGATATGAATAATGCAAAAAGGATTCTCTTTCTGTTAAACAAATTTTTACAGGAGTATGATCCATATCCAAATCTTTTTGATGCTTTACAAAGA
>LSQX01008107.1_pt1 | contig 16477 bp, 20 predicted proteins | sample 654561 | NCBI WGS metagenome assembly LSQX01 (sample SAMN04489861, study PRJNA283612) | anaerobic digester metagenome | isolation source: 4 biogas reactors fed with cattle manure at either 37C or 55C with and... | place: Denmark: Kongens Lyngby | collected 2014 | reverse complement strand
AGTGAATAAGCAGCAAGTCTACCGTAAGTTCATGTTTTACCGTTAATACTGATTGTTTTCTCTCTTTTTCTGCTCTTTCTCTCGAATCAACTTCTTGTGGAGCTCGAGACCTTCCATTCTTTTCTTTTTAGTTTTAGTCATCCAACAACCTCTAATGTGAATTCCTAAAGTGCCAGTTTTTCTTAAAAACCAACGTTTTCCATCGTAGTAATTAACGAAGGCTCAAAATTTACTTATTAATTCTACTGACAGAATTTTTTTTAATAATGTTTTATTCAAAGAAGGTTAGAAAAGGTTAGAAACACCTTTAATTTCGCCATTTGCCTTTACTATATTTAAAAAAAAATAACGATTTCTTGTAGTGACCAAGTGACAACAAATATAGCGTTTTATTCTCAAGAATAACAAATATTTTACCACTAATATTCCATGTTGGTGAGTGGAGTATATCGGTAGTTTTGTACCTAACTTTATTAGCGTCTTTTAGGTTAATTGATATTGCGGTCTATCAGACATGGCTTTTTTCAACATAATCGATTTGCTTCAAAGTGTGTTTTTTGGGACTGTTGGTGAATCGACTTGGCTACACATTCCCGCAGTCGTGTTAAGAGTAATAATCCTTTACATGTTTGCTTTTTTGCTTCTGCGGTTAATGGGAAAGAGACAAAATAAGCAACTAACAATGTTTGATGCCGTAGTTATTGTAATCTTGGGTGACTTAATTGGAACACCAACTATAGATTTTCAGATACCTTTGTTATTTGCAATGTTTGCCTTAACAGTTTTTATAACTATTGAAAGGGGCTTCATAATTCTTATTCAACATAGTGAACGACTCTCAGAAATAATCGAGAGTAAACCATCGATGATAATAGAAAATGGAAAAATTAACGCTAAACTTTTACACAAAGAAAAAATGGGTATAGGTGAGCTTTACGCTAGTTTAAGGTTAAAGGGAATTAAAAATTTAGGCGATGTTGAGAAAGCGTATCTTGAAGACTCAGGTGAAATTAGCATATTTAAAAACAAAAGGGCTTCAAAAGGTTTGTCGATATTTCCTACTAAGCAAGGGGCTCCTCCTCATCATAATATAGGCGAAAGCGTTCCTGCAACACAGGGGTATTTTTGTTGGTACTGTGGAGAGAAAAACACTTTTAATACACCTGGTAAGTTTACGCTCTGCAGTAGATGTGGCGGAAAGGAATGGGTTTCACCAGATAACGATTAGCGACTAACTTAGCAAATAACTCCATGAACTTATTTTTAAAATATAACTTGGATCAAAAAGACAAAAAGTTGACGAAACATTTATTTTACAAACTTTACATTTATTTTATAACTATCTCATTAATGGATTATCAAAAAGGGTTTTCCCTCAGTTAACCTAATTGCAAGTCTAGATAGATTTAAAACTGTTTAAATTGAATTGGTCGAAAAAATGTTTAAAGCCTACTCTTCATGCACTAAAAACCGTATTGCATATCTAAGTACTTATCCACCAAATGAATGTGGAATAGCAACTTTCACAAAAAATATTGTAGAATCCGTTGATAAACTTGGTACGTTTAATCCTTCAGTAATAATTGCGATACATGGAAAAGAGGAATTGTACAATTATGACCAAAGAGTCAAATGGGTAATTATCCGCGATAACATTAGCTCTTACGTTAAAGTCGCAGAACAGGTTAATGCCTCAAAAGTTGATGTTATTAATCTTCAACATGAATTTGGACTTTATGGTGGAGATTTTGGAGAGTATATTCTTCATTTTCTGGATACTGTAGAGAAGCCAGTTGTAACTACTCTACATACTGTGAATGAGAACATTGACCCCCGAGCGATTGTGGTCCTCAAAAAAATTGTTAAAATAAGTGCTGCAGTTGTTGTTATAGCTAGCCCTGCAATTAAGATTTTAGAAAAGCAAGGTATCCTCCCAAAAATGAAAGCCGTAATCCCTCATGGGTGTCCAGAAATTAATCCCTTTTCAAGTAACGCTGCAAAAGAGTCCTTAGGTTTAGACGGTCGCCTTGTGATGACAACTTTTGGGTTGTTGAGCAGAGGTAAAGGAATTGAATATGCAATCGAAGCGTTGCCACAAGTAGTTGACAGAGAACCCACGTTAGTTTACCTTGTAATAGGTGAAACCCATCCTCAAGTACGAAAGCAAGAGGGAGAAAGATATCGAAATAAACTAGTAAAGCTGGTTGAAGACTTGGGTTTGGAAGAACATGTTCGATTCCAAAACCGTTATCTTACAAAGAGGGAACTAATAAAATGTTTACAAGCTACCGACATCTATATTACACCCTACATTTGCCCCAACCAGATTAGCAGCGGAACACTTGCGTATGCAGTAGGTGCTGGAACCGCTATAATTTCAACGCCTTATCTTCACGCTAAAGAAGTCCTGTCAGATAATCGCGGCTTGTTTGCTAACTTTGAGGACCCATACTCAATCGCAAATTGCATAAAAAAATTATTAGATGAAAACATAAGAAAAGAGATGTCGAGAAAAAACTATGAATACAGTAGACGATTTACATGGCCAAATATAGCAATGGAATATTCAAAGCTCTATAATAAAGTCTCAATTCCAAAGAAAAAGACAACGATTAAACCAAAAAAAGAGAGGCCCTTACTTGAATTTGCCCTGCATACGACTAGATTACCTTAAAGCACTAACTGACGATACAGGCATTATTCAACATTCTAAATTTTCTACCCAAAATAGAAAAGAAGGCTATACAACAGACGACAATGCAAGAGCATTAATAGTAGCAACAAGATGTTATTCTACCGATAAACACCCCGCGATACAACAAATAATTGATCGCTATCTAAGTTTTATATATTACATGCAAAAAAAGGATGGTAAGTTAAGTAATTTTTTAAGTTATGATCGAAGAATAATGGATTGTCTAGATTCTGAAGATTGCACTGGTCGCACCATCTGGGCTTGTGGGACTTGTGTAAACTCTGAGTTAGATTCTAATAGACGAAACCTAGCCAAAGAGATATTCGACAAAGCATTACCCTGCAGTTTCAATTTTAAGTCGTTAAGGGCAATAGCCTATGCAATATTAGGCTTGCAACAATATCTCCAAGCATTTCCTGCGGATAAAAACATAATCCCTAATGCTAAGGTACTGGCAGATTACTTAATTGATAGGTATCGTATTACGTCCTTTGATAGTTGGAACTGGTTTGAAGATTATGTTACTTATGCAAATGCTAGGATACCCCATGCATTATTTGCTGCTTATGATTTTACAAAACATCAAAAGTACATGGATGTAGGTCTTGAATCATTGGAATTTTTATTAAAAGTTCAACTAATAGATGGAAAATTTATTCCTATAGGTAGCAATGGCTGGTATTTGAGAGGGAAAAAACGAGCGCTTTATGATCAGCAACCTATAGAAGCCGCTTCCACTATTGAGGCACTAGATGAAGCGTTAAGGCTAACCAAGAACAGACGGTACCAAGAGACGATAAAAAGAGTGTTTGAATGGTTTTTCGGGAAAAACTCTATGGGTGTAACGGTTTATGATGCTAAGACTGGCGCATGTTATGATGGAATAACAGTGGATGGACTCAACTTGAATCAGGGCGCTGAATCCATGATATCCTACCTTTTAGCTAGAATAAAAATGGAAAACTACCTCTGAGCAAAACGCTATTTCTCTCGCTCTATACATGAGCTCTTGATATAATAAGGATTCATTCATCACCTTTTTATTAGAAAAAACATACTCTATATTGATGCGATATGAAAGAATTAAAAATAACCAGTCCTGCCTTTGAGCATAACCAAACAATCCCCGTTAAATATACCAGTCAAGGAGTAAACCCACCTCTCTCAATCAGTGGCATACCCGAAAACACAAAAAGTCTCACCCTAATAGTCGACGACCCCGACGCCCCTAATGGTACATTTGATCACTGGATTGTCTACAATATCACACCGCAACAAAAGCAGATAGCTGAACAAAGTGTCCCAGGCACTACAGGTTTAAACAGTGACCAAGGACATGACTACATAGGACCCTGTCCACCGCCAGGGAAACCCCACAGGTATTTTTTTAAAGTCTACGCGTTAGATACGATGCTAAATGTTGATCCTAAGTCAACCAAAGAAGACATTGAAAATGCAATGAAGAGTCATATTTTGGCAAAGGGACAGCTTATCGGCCTATACCAAAGATAAACCAAATTTTATTTTTTTTATAGAACTGTACACAATTAATTTTTTATTAGGTTGATTACTAACCTAACTCTTAGCAAGTCTGGGTTGGCACCCGTGAATACCATTGGTTTAGTGTCTTCGAGGGCTCCATACCTTTGTTATTGGGGTCAAGAATAATACTTGCTTACACTCCTTTAGATTTTCCTTACCAGCAACAACAGCTCTCATTGCTTCAGCATCATAAAATTCAAACCAGCCAAAACCACCGCTGCCTTCTAAATCAAACCCCTTAGACCTAACCCAACACCACCCAAAACTTTACTCTTAAGATGCCCATTGAACTGCCCAACCACATAATGCCTAGTCTTCAAAAGTACCTTTGACTCAAGCTTACAAGTTTTCTCCCTCTTACGAGGATTATCAGCGGCAATTGACACCCATATGGCAAAGGCCAAAACAGGCGAGCAGACAACTTACGAGGATTATCAGCGATAACTGACACAGCACCCCTATCTCTTATAGCCTGCAAATTTCACTCTAAACAACAAAAACCCCATCAGCTAAAACATAATCTGCGTCTAGGTGCCTCGACTGGAATTACTGCTTTGTTTACGAGTAGCCTGATGACCCCACAGGCTCCATGAAGACGAAGATGCTTTTTACTGTAAAATTCACACCCTATAATATTAAATAGTATAATAAGGAGTAATTGTTGAGTTAAATTGAACCGTAAACTGGTTGTATCTGCGGCTATGGTGTTAGTAATTGCTCTTTTGTCGGTTTTTTTACTGCAGAACTGGTTTAGCAGCAACCAAGCACCTCCACGTCAATTCTACGTAGGCATAATGTTCGCTTATGGCACTGAAGTCAGTGAAGTAGAAGCTTTGGTTGATAAAGTAAAGGATTACACTAACCTATTTGTACTTGGCTCAGTCGACCTATCCACTAGTGAAGAGTCGCTGAATAATGCGTGTGACTACATTGCTAGTTCAGGTCTTAATTTTATCATTCAGTTCCGCGGCTTAGACACTTATAACTATTCCATAACTGACTGGATCGTAGAGGCTCACCAAAAATATGGTAAACCATTCTTAGGCATTTACCGCTATGATGAACCAGGCGGGCGCCAACTGGACGGAGATAGTGCCACTAAACTACTTAACCAATCAATAACTGACCCAAATGCAACATATCAGCAAGTAGCAGACGCCTATGTAGGTAACCTCTCATACTTCCCCCGCCACTACCTACAGTTTACGCCGCAAATGTTTACCGCCGACTATGCCCTTTACTGGTATGACTACAAAGCAAACTACAGCGCGGTGTTTTGCGAATTCGTCGGAAATGAAAGCAGAGAACGCCACATAGGGTTATGCCGAGGCGCCGCAAATGCTTTTAACAAAGACTGGGGCAGCATAATTACATGGAAGTACAATCAAGAACCCTATCTACAAAGCGGTGCAGAGCTTTACGACGATTTAGCTTTAGCGTACAGTGCCGGCTCTAAGTATGCTGTTGTTTTTAGTTATCCTCAAACGGGCCCATATGGTACTTTGACCGAAGATCACTTTGATGCATTGCGCCACTTCTGGAATACGCTATCAATTAACCCGAGTAGATTTGGAGAAAACAAGGCTGAGGCAGCTTATGTGGTGCCGGTGGATTATGGATTTGGTTTTCGTAGCGCGACAGATACGATCTGGGGTCTTTTCCCTGCTGATGATCTCTCTGCAAAAATCTATGAAGACATCGAAACCTTAACTGCACAGTATGGTGCTAAACTAGATATCCTTTATGAAGATGAAGTAATACTGAATAATTATTCTAATGTGTATTTCTGGAATCAAACAATAGGCTAACTGTAGGTGTTGACACCCAAGCAAGTATTAAAAAATAAATCAAACATAGACTCTTTTTTAGCTGTTTCTGAATTTCGGATGCAGCCTAAATGCGTATTGAACTGATAGTTAATGTTTAAGTGCAAAAAAGAAAAATATGAATATGCCCAACAGTAAGATGTATGTAAATAGTGATTTATCTTGTCAGCAAAAACCCCAGTAAACATTAACCAATCCATTCGACTATTACAACCAATGCATACTGTCCTTGTTTCATGCCAAGGTAACTCTGCAAAACCAAACGTCACCACCCTAGCTTGGGCCATGCCAACCTCAATGCACCCACCTCTAATAGCCATAAGTATAGCTCCAGGTCGTCATAGCCACACACTTATTGAAGAAACCGGTGAATTCATAGTAAACATACCCACCCTTGAAACACTTCAAGCAGTGTACACCTGCGGCTCATTGTCTGGAAGAAGCTTTGACAAATTCAAGAAATGCATGCTCACCCCGCTACCCGGTAAGAAAGTTAAAGCTCCAGCTATCCGAGAATGCATCGCACACATAGAATGCGAAGTCGACGACCAAATTACCACAGGCGACCATACAATCTTTGTAGGAAAAATCTTAGATGCATACGTTGACCAAGGAGCATGGACCGATGCAGGATATGACCTCAAACGCACGCATCATCTCTTCCATCTAGGCAGAAATAATTTTGCAATTCTTAATCCAAAAAACTACAAAGCTTAAACATTTTTTTACTAAAAATGAAAAAGTGCTTGTTAGCATCAAGTCAAACTTAATTCAGGTCCAAGCCTACATCGTTTTTTATTTCCAGCTCTCACGTCTTCTTGACCATGCGTGCTTTTCATTATCAAGACTTTGATTTCTATTTTCAACACGGCTTCTTGGTTCTGTTCGCTTGGTTCTATGCTTACTTAAACATTCCCGACAATAGACAGGTTTACCTGCAGTGGGTTTAAAAGGGACAGTAGCTGCCTTGCCGCAGTCGCTGCATTTTACTTCGGTTGAAACTTTTTCAGACATTCTTTAGTATATCCTGTTAATTTGGCTATGAAAAATAGCGAGTGAATTAACGAAGATGTTAGACGCTTTTCATGGACTTAAACATTTGCGTATATAACGTCCACTATTAAAGTGAAACGTTTATTATATAAGAAGAATGCGCCGATATAGTTATTCTTCAGAATCCTCTATAACTATTCCGCGTATCCTTCTACCGCCAATACGTTCTTTCCACTTTTTAGTAGATTCTTTTACTCTTTTTTCATTTTGGTCAGACATTTGACACTCCAAAAATAATTTGTTCATTATCGATTTAGCGACAAAACCATTTTCAAATCATTCTTCAATAAACCAATATTTCCATTCTCAAAATGATTTTTTGCACTCTTAGCGACGGCTCTTACTTTACAAAGGTCACCAACTTTTTCGCCGCAATTAGATATCTCTATCAGAACTTTACCACATTTTTTTTGGCATTTATTGTTTGCAGAGTTCACTATTGCCAAGTATAAGTCCTGAATGTCAAAAGGAGGCATATAGTCATCTGAAGCGTACTGGATTTTTTGTTTATTCATCTCTTCTAATGCAGCGTCAGTAAATTGCTTACTTATCAAAATCGCAGAATCAAAATGCTCTTTCTCAATTGTTGATTCTAAATTTTTGATATCGCGAATACTAATGTACTCATTAGCCAATGGCTCAATTATTCGCAAGAGTACTTTCCTATCTAGACTGTCGGTCGCAGTTACATCAAGCCCAAAAGATTTCTTCTCTCTTTGCGGATTCTTATAACCACGTACAGCCATAATCAAATTTAATTTATTCTCGCTCATACCAAATTTACCCGCTAAAATTCTCCGAAATCTTTTTCGTTAAAAACATAATCTTCCAGAAGAACTTTCCCAGATTTTATAACAACTCTATACTGTGCTTCACAAACAGGACAACTAATAGTGTCCCCACTGTTGGGAACTTTTGAAAAGAAATTTTTGCATTCAGAACATTTTAAATTTATTTTTCTACCTCCATTACATTGTAAGGTAATTATGGCTTCTTAGCCAATCAGATTGATTCTTTCGGTAACGCCAAAATATGTCCCCTCTTGTATCAGCCTGGAAATCCCAAGGAGAAACCAAAACGATGTCGCCTTCTCTTATCCAAACTCGTCTTTTTAACTTACCTCTGACTCTGCATAGTCGCTCTTTTCCATCCTGGCATTTTACAGTAATTCTATCGGCTCCAAGCATTTTTACAGCTATACCCAGCACATCATTGCAGGACGGCAAAACCATGTTATCTAAATTACTTTCATTTCTAATTTTTCTTTTACCCATATTTAACCCTCTACTCAGAATAATCCGGAGAAAAAGTGAATAGTACAACGATTTCCCTAAAGCATTCTTACATCATAATGGCATAGGGAGCTATATTAGTGTATTCACAGAAAAACTGTTTTTTAGCTTTAAATAGCAAGAGAAAACTATTTTCGCCATTTTATTTTATATAACCTCTTTTATACACCTTTTTAAAAAAATAATCTTTTAGTCAATACTTATTAGCCAGGTTGAAGTTAGCTGTAATGAAAAGTTTCTCTTATCCTCTTGGAGTTGCCTGATTGAATAATTGATTCTTTTCTAAATAAACCAGAGGCAATAAAATTTGTGTATATTAAGAGCGGGTTTAGTTAAAAACTGTCGAAGATGTAAATCATCGGTACGTACTCACTGTACTTATAGAAAGAAAACTACAAAGAAAACTTACGTAAACACAGTAAAGAAAAAAGAAACACGTTAATCGCCAACTTTTAATTTTTTTTAATTAGCTCAATAATTCTGACGCACATATCTTGTTTTAAGACAATCACTACACAAGTTCTTTCGATATTTCCGTATTTTATGCGGTTGATACGTTTTTTTGCACTGGCTACATTTAACAGTATTAACTTGTTTTGGGTCAATCAGCTTAATTCTACGCTCAAGCTCAACTCTTACCTCAACGTCAGATTCAGTCTTTAGAGCATTATTTAGAAGTTTTAAGGCTAACTCTAAACTTTTCTCTCCAAAGAGTTCACTAAATTGACTACTGTTGTGACTTTTTCTTTGACTTAACTTGATTGGTAACATACAAATAAAATTCGCTGGGTACCTCTTAGACTTGTTAGAATCTACTACTGCGAAACGATACGCACATCCCGAATTCCGTACTTCTCCTTCACATTTGAAGGCTTGCAACTTACACTCCATAAAATCAACACATGAAATTAAGTAAATGTAGGGTATCTTCCTAATAACTGTGTTTTTTAATTTAACAATTATGATGAATAAAAAAGCATCTAAAAAATAAAATAATAGAAAAAACCCACCGAACATTAAGAAAAGAAGACTATTCAGTCGGCTTGTTTTTTGTTGTCCTTACTTAACCTAAGTTTAGCCGTTAGTATCTTCTCCGTAGCAAACAACCGCGATGCCACATACATAATCACCACAGTAAAAGCTAGAACATACACGATACCTAAGATAACTGTTAAGTAGTCACCAGTAACCACAGCTTTAGATGCAATACTTGGGTGACTGTAGGGAATCGCATAGAACACTCCCTGCAACACAAGCGGTAACGACTGAATATCCAGATACATCAACGCCATTGAAGGTAAAAAAATGAGGGGATAAATGTAACCAACTAATGCCTGTGCACCGCGCACGTTTTCACTAAACGCAGACATAACAACCGCCAATGCAAGTGCAGATAACAAAGTAAAGAAGAGACTTATACCCAACAGTAAATAACCACTCATTGACGGAACTAAACCTAACTCAACTAAATTGACGCCACTACCTATGCTTCCAGCAATACCCGCAGTCATACTACCAAGCATGTAATTGTAACCAACCAAAACAGTAACCGCAGCTACACCCGCAACTATGACTGTGCTAGAAACTTTCCCCATCAAAATTGAAAAACGATCAACAGGCATCGTTAATAGCGTCTCTAAGGTTTTTTCTTCTTTCTCCATAGCAACACTAGTTGCAGCAATTTGCATAGCGTAAGTCAACATAATCATAATCGTAATGGGTAAAGCTATAGACTGTGTAAGAAGCAATGAACCTAAAATGCTTGAATCTACCCCTTCTTGGATTTCACCTTTAATAATGCTTGACTGCGAAGCAACTACCAAGTTAGGAGCGACAAGGCGATTGAAACCCTCGACTAAACCAATAGCACTTGCACCACCTATGCCGCTAAAAATTCCACCTCCGGCGTTAAAGACACCATACATTGTTACTCGAGCCGTTATATTATATTCACCTGAAACATGACGAGTGAGGTTCTCACTAAAGCCCTGAGGAACCAACATTAACATTGTAGAATTGTTTTTATATAGTAATCCTTGGTCAACTACGTGTTGCGGCGTAGTATTGTTAATGATTACAACATTCATGCTGTTATTGACATAGTTGATGAAGGTACTGCTCCATTCACCACCATCATTGTCCACTATGACCAAGTTAGCATGGCGCGCTTCAGACTGTGCTGTTTCTACTGCGTAACCCATAACTAAACCTAAGACTGGGAACATAACCAGCGGCAGAACAATCATGCCTATGAGGATCTTTGGGTCACGCATCAATTCTTTGAGCTCTTTAACTAAAATACTCGTGAAACCCTTAAGCATAGCCAACCACCTTTGCAAAAACTTCCTCAAGGTTTTCACTGTTATAACGTGCTTTGAGTTCTTTAGGTTCCCCTTCCATCACAAGATGACCTTTGTTGATAAAGGCAACCCTGTTACAGAGAAACTCTACCTCGAGCATATTGTGACTGCTCAAAAGCACCGTTACACCATGATCTTTGACATAGCGTTTAACGATCTCACGAATATGGTAAGCGTGCATAACATCCAAGCCACTTGTCGGCTCATCCAAAACAGCTAATTTTGGTTTAGTCATCAAAGCTCTAGCAACTAAAAGGCGACGTTTCATGCCTTTACTGTAAGTTTTTGCTTTATCCTTTAAGCGATCCCCTAAACCACAGATAGCCGCAGCCTCAGCAACAACATCTTTTATATTCACACCAAGACCAGTTTGAAGTTTAGCCATAAACTCAAGATACTCCCAACCTGTGAGGTTAGGATAAGCACCTGACTCTTCAGGAAGATATGAAATTATTTGTCGCGTCTTATCAGGTGCTCTAACGGCATCCTGTCCATAAATCAAAATTGTCCCCGATGTTGGTTTTATCAGTGTACAAACCATACGGATAGTAGTTGTTTTTCCTGCACCATTAGGTCCAATTAAACCAAAAATTTCTCCAGGCTTAATATGGAAACTAACACCATCAAGAGCCATGATTTGACCAAACTGTTTAGTTAGAGACTCTACTTCCACTGCTAAACGCAAATACCCGCTCTCCGCCTATTCTACTTAAAATATCCTTTTAGGCTTATTGGTTAAAAAGTCTATACATGAATTGCTCGTTGTTGCTTTAGCTTCTTAATTTGGCTTGATCTCATACGATAAGATAAGTATGAACTAAAGGTTAAAAAAACACCAAAAGCAAAAACCTGTACAATTACCCATATATCCAATGTTTTCCCAATCTCCCTTAATAAAAAGAATCTTCGATGCTGCGTTATTTAATTTTTCCATCAAACTAACGTAATTAAATGGAAGTAAAGTACATAAAAAATAAGAATACAAACACCCATATATACAAAGGGAATAATTTTGGAAAGAAAGGATGCAGTTAGTCTTGTCAAAGAAATTAACAAGGAATGCGAAAGCATACGGGGCACTTCTATTATGCTAAAGTTACCTGAAGAAACAGATGTGCTCTCTAAGGGGTATCAAGTGCATTTAATAATGACAGTTGATTTGGCTAAAATGCGTTGTCTTGAGGTGGTGGCAGGTCAATATGGCTACGTAGTTAAGTGTATCCCTGATAGGGGAATAGTTATAATTTATAAACCTGAAAAAGGCAAGCCTGCTTTGCCAAGTGGTGGTCGAGCATAGAGACAATTAGACAAAATTACATCCATATAGAGTCTTGAGCGCTGGAAAAGGTTTATTTCACTCTATGCGGTTCTCATGTGAAATTGCAGACGGACAACCTTGTCCGTTGGGATGTGGCCGAGAGGCTGAACCGCAAACAAAAAATGCAAAAGTGAAAAAACATGGCATACAAATATATTGCCGAAGAATGGTCAAAACCAGAAGAAAGCTTCGTAGAAGCTCTAATGCGCCAACGCCTAATACTATGGCGTAAACAACCTTCAACAGTGCGCATTGAAAACCCAACCAGACTCGACAAAGCAAGAAAACTTGGATATAAAGCCAAACAAGGCATCATAGTTGCAAGAACCAAAGTCCGCAGAGGAGGACTAAGAAAACTTCGGCCAAGATCAGGCAGACGCCCCAAGCGTATGGGTGTCAACAAATTTAAACCCGCAAAAAACCTTCGCTTAATCGCTGAAGAAAGAACCCAAAAACACTTCCCTAACTTAGAAGTACTAAACAGCTACTGGGTTGGAGAAGACGGCAGACACAAGTGGTTTGAAGTTATCCTTGTAGATACAAACGCACCGACCATAAAAACCGACAAAGACGTCGGTTGGATGACCGAGAAACAACATACAGGTCGTGTCTTTCGTAGTATGACAAGCGCAGGTAAAAGTGTAAGAGGCTTACGTCATCGTGGTGCAGGCGCGGAAAAAGTACGTCCTAGCCAAAGAAAAGGAGCTAAAAAACATCATGGTAAAAAACGCCAACGTAAGGGAGATGGTCCATACTAAATGCACCACATAAAACCTACATTTATCTCCCGAAAAGGTAAACAGAAAAAAGGCAAAGGTTTCAGCATAAACGAATTAAAAGCTGCCGGCATCAGCAAACAGGAAGCAAGAAAAGCAGGTTTACCAGTTGACGTACGACGCAAAAGTGAGCACGAAGAAAACGTCGCCGCTATAAAAAGTCATGTAAAGAAAACAAAAGCCTAAACCGTGAATCATATAGCACTCAATTTTTTTGAGTACTCCAAACTTTTTCTTAACTAGACTCTAAACAACACTTTTAACTTCAAAAAGGGAAAAGAGACTGGTACATTCTCTTGTATAATTGTGGATGTTTTCTAACTAGTAGATATAATCATCATACAAACTACGATTGTGACAGACCTGTGATTGCCGGCAAGAAGTATTGATCAGTCACAGATGATGTTTCATCAGAAGAACTATAGTAAGAATTAGAATCTACAACGGTTGCAATCGTAGATGCAGTGCTGTCAATTCACTTGGTCCTTTAACGATTGAGTATACCTACAGTTCATATACGTTAAGGTTATTTAACTGTCTGCAAATTGAAATCAAAAGTCTTAAACAAAACTTCTAAATGGCGGCAGATAGAAATAAACTCATAAAAGGGATACAGATGCAGAAAATAGGCGATGTAACTAAAGCAATCGGATACATAGACATACGAGTCTTTGCACACGCAACCGAAAACCAAGGCAAAGTAGAAACTGCCACAAAAAACCTCTTTCCCCAGGAGCTTACAGAAAACATTGTTTTTCAAAAGACCGTGCTCTCAGGACATCATTCTAACTCTATCATTATGTTAACAACAAGATTAGCTGATCGAAAGCTCCTCCCGGCAGCGCTAGAAAAAATTGGTGGCAAGCTGTCAACACTAGATAAACAGCAGTTAAACGACGACATAAAGCTGCATCTTGAGAACGGAAATTTGTACCTTCGTTTTGACAAGCAAGCAGCTTACTTGGGGCATCCTAAACTCATGCAGAATGATCCTATCCATGTTAAAGTCCACTTTAAAAATAAAACTAATGATAAAGTTGTAGAGTTGGCACAACAATTTGGGTTGCTACTATGAAGCGTTGCTTCTGTGACCTCCACTTAAGAGCTAATCCTAAAGATGTGCCTACAACCCAGCGCTTCATTGAGAAGGCTGCACAGCTAGGCTACAGTCAAATCAGTATTGCGTTTAGTAATCAAATAGATGACCTCCAAGTTTCAACATTAAAAAATATTGCTAAACAGGCAAAACTAGATTTTGTTGTAAGAGCAGACTTTAAACCATGTAATCAAGAAGACTTGATGCGATTTCTGCGAAAATTTAGACGTAAAGTGGAAATCATTTGTATAATCTGTGACAATAAAGAACTGGCAAGGAGTGCTGCCAAGGATCACAGAGTAGATCTTATCAATTTTCCAAGTTTAGATTACCATAAACGTTTCTTTGATCGAGCAGAAGCTGAATTAGCAAGCTGTAGCAACGCTGCGTTAGAGATTGACATTAAACCGATCTTAATTTTAGAAGGACCTCCCAGGGTTAGGTTGCTTTCAAGTTTACGTCGTGAAGCAAAATTAGCAAATGAATTCCATATTCCTATAGTAATTTCTAGTGGTGTTGACCAGCAACATCTTATGCGTATGCCACGTGACCTATCGAGCATAGCATATCTATTTGGTTTAAGCGAAACTGAAGCGTTGGATGCAGTCTCAATCAATCCCAATAATATTATTGCATGTAATCGAAAAAAGCTCAACCAGAATTTTATTGCTCCAGGTATAACCATTGTAAGGAAGGGCTCAGACGATTGAAACGGGTTAAACGACGTTATTTGGCATTGCAAGTTGAATGCGATGGGTTGCCTACTGAACGCGAATTTATGGATGCACTTTGGGCTTCTGTATCAAAACTTTATGGTGAGGTAGGAGCAAGCTTGAGTGGATTGTCGTTGATTAATTTTGACGCCAAAAGTAAGGTTTTTGTCGTTAAATGTCTGCTTGCGTTTTTACCGCAGGTACGTGCGTCTATTGCTTGTGTGACTTCTGTTGCGGCGGTACAGGCAACTGTGCATATTTTAGCGATCTCGGGTACGTTGAAGGCTTTGTACTCAAACATTTGATTAGTTTACTTATGTAAATTTTTTACTTATATGTGTAAATAATATCTTTAATTTAGTCGTATATGGTTTCTGATAGATTTACAGAGTAGACCAGTAATGTTTATCATTATGCATAAACGTTAATTGGCATTACAAAAACTGAAAATATAACCAAGTAATATGCCGAGAAGAATAAAAAATGGAGATAAAAGATTTCTTCTTTAAAATGCAATCATTAAAAACTGAAGTAATAATTGACGATACAACACTTCGAGATGGTATCCAGATGCCCGGCTTAGCTACAAGCCCCAAAGATGCCGCGAAAATCGCCAAATTACTTTGTGAAGTCGGGGTTGAACGAATCGAGGTATTCCATTACCAGGAACTAGACAAGCATGCAGCAAAACTCATCCTTGCCCAAAGCCTACCTATACGCATAGCAGGCTGGTGTAGAGCTGTCAAAGAAGATATAGACAGCGCTGTTCGATGTGGCTTCAAAGAAGTTGGAATCTCTCATCCAGTATCATTTATACATTTTAATGCTAAATGGCCCAAAAAGTCATATGACCAAATCCTAGCAAATGTCATAGAAGTAACCGAATATGCAGCTAAAACCTGTGGGCTGCGCACATTTGTTCATGGTGAAGACAGTACACGAGCAGATTGGGAATTTGAGAAGAAATTCATCAATGCCGTCGCTGATGCAGGTGCAGAATGCTACCGTATCTGCGACACTGTCGGCATAGGTTTACCTGACAAGGATGCGCCTCTACCAAACGGTATCCCTGCAAAAATCTTAGCTATTAAAAAAGAGACAAAGATTCCAACAATCGAAATTCACGCGCACGATGACTTTGGTAATGCTATTGGAAACACAATGGCTGCTCTTCAGACTGCCGATGGGTTGTACGATAAAGTATATTCGAGTACAACATTTCTTGGTATAGGCGAACGAGCAGGCAACGCCGAGACTGAAAAAGTCATCCTTAACCTTTACTTACAACGTGGCGTTAAGAAATTTGAGGGAAAAACTCTTGCTTTGAAAACAACAGCTGACTACATCGGCAAAGCCACAGGCTTTGTAGTTCCACCTAACAAAGCAATAGTTGGTGACTATGGGTTTGCCCATGAATCAGGCATCCACACACATGGTGTACTCAACGACCCATGGACGTATGAACCTTACCCACCTGAACTAGTTGGCAACGAACGCCGCTTAACTATTGGTAAACAATCTGGCAAAGGCATTATCAAACACAAAATCATAGAATTATCGGGGAGCGAGCCAGACGACTCAACAGTTGCAGCTGCTGTCGAGATGATCAAGGGCATCTATGCTGCCGGGCGTAGGGCGTCTCTAAAAGAAGATGAATTTAAAAAGATTCTTCGCAGCTTAAAGATTCTACCAGAAATAAATGGTTGCCGCTAAATATACGACAATTTACTTTTTAATATTTTTTCTCTGTTTATAATAGTTCTCAGGGATGTGCACAGTTCATTTTTTATAGTTTGTCCGCTAAAT
>LSQX01296354.1_pt1 | contig 16478 bp, 14 predicted proteins | sample 654561 | NCBI WGS metagenome assembly LSQX01 (sample SAMN04489861, study PRJNA283612) | anaerobic digester metagenome | isolation source: 4 biogas reactors fed with cattle manure at either 37C or 55C with and... | place: Denmark: Kongens Lyngby | collected 2014 | reverse complement strand
GAACGTCTTCTTTGACGATTCGGGCGGCCAAACCTTCAATAATGGCGGTTTTACCGACACCTGGTAAACCGATTAAAAGCGGATTGTTCTTGGTTTTGCGAGAAAGGATTTTGATGATGCGTATTATTTCGTTTTCCCGACCAATTACCGGATCGACTTTGCCTTCGCGCACAGCTTGCGTGACATCGCGACCGAATTTAGCCAGGACGTTTTCATCCTTGCTGTAGTCGATCATTTCCATAATAATACCTCCTTTAGCACTCTTCGCTTTAGAGTGCTAAAATATTATACATCATCAACCAAAACTTGTCAAGCAAGAAAGCTTTCACTTCTTGGGAAATAATTTCCTTAAATCCTGATAGGTTTCCCTTAGACAGACCGCTTCTGCTTGGTCTTGTTCTACCACAATCACTTCCGGCCTAAGTGCACTATTGTAATTCATGGCCATCGGATAGCAATATGCCCCCGTGGAAAGAACCGCCAAAATGTCCCCGGAATTAGGGTAAGGAATTTCCACATCTTTGGCAATAATATCTCCTGATTCGCAACATTTACCCACCACATCGGCTATCACCGTTTTTTCCGCAACCATCGTACTGGCATTTACAACTTGGTACTTTGCCTGATATAAAGCCGGGCGAATATTATCCGTCATACCCCCATCGATAAAGAGGTATTTTTTGCCGCCCCAAGTAGTCTTGACATAATCAACGGTGTAAAGCGTTATACCCGCTTCTCCCACAATTGCCCGTCCGGGTTCAAAATAAAGCGTATCCAATTGATATGATAGCTTATGCATCACGGAAACAATTTCATGCAACAACAAACCTAAATTTTTCCCATAATCAATTACTTCATCTGTATAATGAATTCCAAAACCACCACCCAAGTTCAAATGACGCAAAGGGTATTGATATTGATTTTCTGTGTTTTTGGAAAATTCCAACATTTGTTTTGCACAAGCCAAAAAAGGCTTGACATCGATAATTTGTGATCCGATATGAGCATGAAAGCCCAACAAGCGAACCTGAGGGTTATGCAAGTAAATTTGCATCAATTCATCCAAACCCGCAAAATCTTCAATGCTTATCCCAAATTTACTGGATAAAAGCGATGTTTGGATATAATAATGAGTATGGGCTTCAATTCCGGGATTGATACGCACCATGGTTTTAACTTCGCACCGATATTGCTTGGCTAGTTGCACGATTTTTTTCAATTCTTCCACGTGGTCAACCACAATGATACCTACCCCTCGGGAAACAGCTAGATTAAGTTCCTCTAAGGACTTATTGTTCCCGTGAAATACGACATTAGCCAGCGGAAAACCGCTTTGTTCAATAATGAATAAGTCCCCTCCACTCGTGGCATCCATAAACCAGCCTGCTTTCTTCATTAAATCGCACAGATAAGGAGCCAAAAAGGCTTTGGAGGCATAAACCAGTTGGGTTGAAAATAGCGAACTCTGGGTAAATTCCTTAAATTCATTCATCCGGTGTTTTAAATGCGCAGCGTCAAAAACCATTAAAGGTGTTTGATATTTTTCCGCCAAGGCAACAAGGGAAAAATCCCCTAAATAAAGTTGATTGTTTTTTATTTGCATGCTTTTCGTCATAGCTTTGCTTCCTTTAATTTTCCAAAATTATTTTTATCCCAACCATGTTAATCCAAATATTTCATTATCAAAAGGGTTGCTAAAATCGACGTTTTTTGTTATAATAACTAACGCGATGCACCTTTAGCTCAGCTGGTAGAGCAAATGACTCTTAATCATTGGGTCTAGGGTTCGAGTCCCTAAAGGTGTACCATCTTTTGAAAACAACCGACTATAAAGACAAGTTTTTTGTTTTTATAGTCTTTTTCTTTTTTAAGGAAATTATGCAACTTCTTGTTGGGAATGAAGGCCCAATCCTTCTTTTTTGGCTTGCTTTTCAGCTTCTTTTAAGGCTTTTAAGTAAGCCATTTTATCGTTATTGACATATTTAACCGTTGCAAGTCCCAACCGGACCAACTGATAATTTAAAAGTTCACCGTCAACCCAAATCCAAGCAAGCAAGCGGCGCCTTTCGGTACTATCAAACAAAGAATCCAACTTATCGCTTTGTAAATATATTTCTTTGGCATCCTGCAGTTTTTGGGTAGTGTATTGTTTGGCGCTTAGGCCAAAAGGAGCAGGTTTGGGGCTTAGCTCCGGGGTATCGATTACAAAAAAACGGACAGTTTTCATTTCCCCCTCAACCACAAAACTCGCAGTATCACCGTCAATTCCATGATCAAAAGTAACCTTCAAACACCCGCCTAAGGGAAGCGTCTTGTTTTTGTTCCAAAAAGGGCGATTTCTGACGGAAGCGGTCAGTTTTGGTCCCCGATATGGTCTCATTATTCCATTCACCAAAATCACACACCTTTTACTTTATGATATTAATAAATCTTCAATATTGAAAATACGGGTAGCCACATCATTGAAAAATTCCCGTTCGTGGGAAACCAAAATGACGGTGCCCGGGTATTTCTTTAAAGCTTGTTTTAAACTTTCTTTGCTGAGGGAATCCAAGTGGTTGGTCGGTTCATCCAAAATTAGGACATTTGCTTCGGTCAACATCATAATACACAATTTAACCTTGGCTTGTTCTCCTCCGCTTAAAGTCGAAATCGGCTGGAGGGCGAGATTGCCCGATATACCGCAGCGAGCCAAATTGGACCGAATTGCTTTGTGATCCATTAACGGCCACTTTTCGGATATTATTTCCATAGGGCTCATTTTATCGTTTTCCCAAGTGTGTTCTTGAGCAAAATATGCAATCCTTACATCTTCGACAAATTTGAATCTTCCTTTGATTAGGGGAATTTCCCTGATCAATGTTTTCAAAAGCGTTGTCTTCCCAATTCCGTTAAAGCCGGTGACGGCTAGTTTTTCTCCGCTTTTAAGCATAAAAGACATCGGCGGAAGCAACGAATAATAATAGCCGATTTCCAAATTTTCAACCACCAATAATTGATGCGAGGAGATTGGTTTATAACGAAAATCCAAATGAAGCGGAGTTTGTTTGATACTTGGCGGTGCCAAGCGTTCCATTTTATCCAGCTTCTTCTGTCGGCTTTTGGCTAGGGAAGCGGTCGAGGCGCGGGCTTTGTTCTTACTGACATATTCTTCCAACTTTTTGATTTCTTTTTGTTGGGTTTGATATTTTTGGGCATACTCGTCAATTCTTAAGGCTTTTTGGCTGAGGTAAGATTGATAATTGCCACGATAACGGATGATTTGACCGTTTTCGATTTCCATGATGACGTTGACTACTTCATTTAAAAAACCTTGATGATGCGAAACAATTAAAAAGGCGCCCTTAAAATCTTTTAAAAATTTGACTAACCAATCGACGTGTACCGCATCCAAAAAATTGGTGGGTTCATCCAAAATAATCAAATCTGGTTGTTCCAGGAGCAGTTTGGCCAGGATAACTTTTACTTTTTGTCCGCCGGATAATTTCCCCAGCGGCGTGGTCATGCGATAATTGTTAATCCCGAGTCCGCTTGCTACTTTGGCAATATCCGAAGGAATTGTATAGAAGCCCTTGGCTTCCAACTCGTCACGGAGGTTTGCAGAGGTTTTTACTAAACGCATTTGTTCTTGCCGATCTTTCGTCTGATTAATCCGCGCAAGAGTCGCGTTTAATTGGTCATGAATTTCCCAAAGTGGGGCAAAGGCACCTTCCAAGTACTTTTGAATCGTTAAAGATTTATCAACTTTAGCTTTTTGATCTAAATAACCAACTTTGATTTGGGGTGCAAATTCAATTCTTCCCCTGTCGGGAATCATTTTACCTCCTAAAATTTCGATTAAAGTGGTTTTACCGACACCGTTGGCACCAATTAAACCGATTTTTTCTTTGGGTAAGATTCGGAAAGAAGCATCAATATATAAAGGTTTTTTGTCAAAGGTTAGCTGTAAATGTTCTACGGTTAATAACATAATTCTTTTCTCCAGTAAAATTGTGAATTTTTCCTTAATAATAATTGTACCATGGTTGACGAAATTTGACAAATGAAAAACGGAAAATCCCGTTTGAAGCAGGTCTTTCCGTTGCTTTTACTAACCAACCGATTTAAGCGTTACTTTGGTTGTTTTGATGGAATTGGTGGAACGGTTGTAATATTTGATGGTTACTTCATCACCCACTTGATAGTCGACAAGGGAATTGAGTTTTGCGGTTATGATGTTGGTACGGGTAATCTTGATGTCATCGACTTCGAGAATGATATCGTGAATTTCAATACCGCTACCATCGATAGAACTGTTTTCGGTAATACCGGAAACATAAATACCGTATTGTTGTTCGTCGCCATAGATATCCGGTATTTCTTTGAGCTGTTCGCTTTCAATTACCGCTTCGGTAAGAGAACGCACCTCAATGCCTAAGACTCCTAAACGCGGACGGACAATCGTTTTGCCTTTTTCCAAATACTCGGTAACGATAATTTTCACTACCCGATGAGGTATCGCAAATCCCATATTGTCAATATCGGTGTTAACTAATTTTAAAGTGTTGATACCGATTAATTGACCATAAATATTGAAAAGTCCTCCGCCGCTATTGCCGGGGTTAATGGCAACGTCGTGTTGGAGATATTCGGCAGAAAAATCGTTGACATCATCGCCGTCTGTGTCATCATTCATATAACGAAGCGGACTGCTGACAACCCCAAAGGTTACCGAACCATAATAGTCATAACCGTCTGGATTACCGATAGCAATCGCAAAACTTCCCTTCTTAATCTCTTCATCTCCGGCAAACTCCACCGGATTGATGAGACGCGAATGCACAAAAGTAATCAAAGCGATATCCACCTTATTATCCATTCCCACTACAGTGGCAGGTAATTCTTTGTCTTCATCACCCAAATAAACCGAAACATTATAGGTTTCACTTGGATTGTCACCCTTGATGACGTGACGATTGGTGATGACATAGTATTTATAATTAACTACTTCGTTGATGATTTTAATTTCTTCGCGCTTATAGATTACGCCACTGCCAATCGATACGCGGTCAGAGCCTTTTTTAAGCGTTACCCCGATAACCGCATCCTCCACGCGATCTATCGCTACCTCGATTGCGCTTTGAAAATCCTCGATGGACATCGTTTGGTATTCGACCACGGTATTAATGATATTATTTTTGATTTGCCGTTCATTGAGAAGTTCGCAACTCGAAAGCATGAAAAGAGAAACTATGATTAATAATATAAATTGCCAACGTTTTTTCATAATCTTTTTCGATTAAAGAATTAACCAATTGATTAATCCGTTAATTTCGACTCCTTTCCTTATTACTAATTTTAAATATTATACCACAAAAAAATGCCTTTTGTACAAAAAAAGTTTTATTTTGTCATATGAAATCGTTTTAAGCGTGTATTTCTGTTGCCTTAATGATTAAATTTCTGTATAATATATTACTGACTCAACAGATAAAATAACAGAAAAGAAAAAACCCTAGTTTGGAGTGATACCCTTGAATAATGAACTAAATATTGCAGAAAAGCCGGAAAATAAAATGGGAGTAAAACCGATTGGAAAACTCCTTTTTGTTATGTCGATACCGGCAATCTTTTCGATGTTAATTCAAAGCATTTACAATATAGTTGACTCGATGTATGTGGCTAGGATTAGCGAAACCGACAATAATGCCATCAATGCTTTATCGCTTGCTTTCCCTATTCAGATGTTAATGATGGCCATTGCCTTAGGCATTGGAGTCGGAACCAACTCCGCCATCGCCCGCCGTTTGGGAGCCAAAAAACGTCTGGAAGCATCCAATATTGCCAAAACCGGTTTGATTCTTGCTCTGGGGGCCTATTTGGTGATTTTTGGTTTAGGATGGTTTGTTCCTCAAACCCTCTCCCATTTTTTGGAAAAGGATCCAATCGTAGAACAAATGATTATCGATTATTTGTCGATTGCGATGCTTTTTAGCGGGTTTATTTTCATTGAAATATGTGCCACCAAAATCCTTCAAGCTACGGGAAACATGATTGTTCCTATGCTTGCCCAACTCATTGGCGCAATCACCAACATTATACTTGATCCTATTTTCATTTTTGGTAAAGGGACCAGCTTGGGCAATTCCCAAGGTTTCTTCAATTTTTCTTGGGGGTTAGGCATGGGCGTCAAAGGCGCAGCCATTGCCACCGTAATCGCCCAAGGAATCGCAATGGTATTTGTTTTATTGATTCTCTTTCTAAAACGGCATGAAATTGATTTTTCGTTTAAAAATTTCGCCATAAAAAAACAAGATGTTCGCGAAATTCTGAAAGTAGGCTTACCGGTAATAGTTATGAACTCCATCGGTTCCTTAACGATTTTCCTTTTAAACACTTTTATCAATCGTATTGACGACGGTGGTGAAGGAATTTTGGGGGTTTACATTAAACTTCAATCGTTTGTCTTTATGCCGGTATTCGGTTTATCACAAGGAGCTATGCCGATTATGGGATACAATTACGGTGCCAACAACAAAGAACGATTCCAGCGCGCCCTTAAACTCACCGCCATTTCTTCCCTTTCCATTATCACGGTTGGTTTTTTGATATTCCAATTTTTTCCTCTCGTCCTCTTGATAATCATCCCATTGGCTGGTCCTTATAATGACTTGGCCAAGATTGCCCTAAGAATCATCAGCATCAGTTTCCTGCCCGCCGCCCTTAACATCACGATATCGGTTATGTTCCAGGCCCTCGGTCAAGGTTTTAAATCGATGTTGATGTCGTTGTTAAGACAATTGGTAATTATCATTCCTTTTGCTTTTGTCTTAAGTTTAATCTTTCCTTCCTTATCGAGCATTTGGATATGTTACCCATTATCGGAATTCATCGCGCTTTTCATCTTTGTTCCGCTTAGTTTTAAAACCGTAAAAAAAGCCTTCGAAAAACGCGCCGCAACGGAAAATTTGGCTTATCTATACTAAAAAGTCCCTAATAATTTCCAAATCTTTTTTTAACGTTTTGCTGGAATTTTTGGCTGTAATTTGCTATAATGTTTCAGCAAACCAAAAGCTCTCATAGTTCAAAGGCAGAACGTAGCAATGGTAATGCTAAAATCCAAGTTCGATTCTTGGTGGGAGCACCATAATTGAAATTTCCAGTTAGCAAGGTTATTGCTAACTTTTTTGTTTTTTTGCAACAATTATGTTATACTTATTTTACCTTATAGGAGGTACGCCATGAAACCTTTAGCTTATGTTATGCGTCCGGCGCATTATAATGATATTGTGGGGCAAGAGCATTTAGTCGGCGAAAACGGTGTTTTGCGTAAAATGCTGGAGAAAAAACACTTGTTTTCTTTCATCCTTTACGGATCGCCCGGTTGTGGGAAAACGACGATTGCGGAAGCGACCTGCAAAATGGCTGGTTATCCGTGGTATCGCTTCAATGCTTCCACTGACAACAAAGACAAGCTTAAACAAATTGTCAACGAAGCAAGGTTTAATGAAGCGACTCTAATCATCGTCGATGAAATCCATCGCATGAAAAAAGATATTCAAGACTTTTTGCTTCCCTTTGTTGAAGACGGCACTTTGACGATGATTGGCTTAACAACGGTGAATCCGTATCATGCGGTTAATCCGGCGATCCGTTCCCGGGTTCATATCTATAAACTACATGATTTAACCAAAGACGATTTGGAGGTAATCATCCGGCGCGCCCTCAAACACCTCGAATACAAAGGAATAATTGACGACGATGTCATTGCTTACATGATTCAATTGTCAGGAGGAGAGATACGCACTTTAATCAACAATTTTGAAAACCTTCTTACAATCTATCAGGACGAAGACATCAACCTGGAAAAAGCCCAAATTGTTTTGCTTAAACCTGTCATCAATATAGATGCCAGCGATGATAATTACTTCGATACCTTAAGCGGACTTCAAAAAGCCATTCGCGGAAGCGACGTGGATGCCAGCCTTCATTATTTGGCGAAGCTGATTGTGGCCGATGATTTGCAGAGTCTCTCAAGACGCCTTCTGGCGATTGCTTATGAAGATATCGGTCTTGCCAATCCCGGTATTGGACCACGGGTTAAAGCCGCTGTTGATGCGGCACGGGAATTAGGAAACCCCGAAGCAAGATTACCTTTATCGGTTATTGTAATCGAAATGGCGTTGTCGCCTAAGTCCAATTCCGCTATGCTAGCTATTGATGCCGCTTTATCCGACATTGAAAAAGGAAAAGGAGGAACGCTCCCCCTTCATTTAAAAAACCAATATTCGTTTGATCCACGCCAAACCCCTTACCTATATCCTCATGATTATCCCAATGCTTGGGTCAATCAACAATATTTGCCAGATTCTTTAGCAGGAACTAAATACTATCATCCAAAGAACAGTTCCAAGTTTGAACAAGGCTTAAAAGACCGTTATGAGCAAATCGAAGCTTGGAAAGCAAAAATAAGCAAACCACCTAAGAATAAAGATAAATAATTTTATTTGACCATTAACTCAATATTGCTTAAAGGTGTTTGCAAGAAACTAAAGCGCAACACCTCATCCAAGCGAAGATAAAACACTTCACCGGTAGCATCCAATTGCTTTGCTCCCTGAAAACCCAATAATTTATTAGCTAAAGGATTCTCGTTGTGAAAAATCAGTTTATCTTCAAAAAGCGATAAGAAATGATTCGGTACCTCTTCGGTACTATCATATAAAGCAAAAAAGACATATCCACATTGTTTGCCAACCTGGAGTAAATACATCAAGGTTGGCATTTTTATTTGGTCGATAATTATTTTTTCCAAACCGGTAATTACCACTATTTCCCTTGTCAATTCTTCTGAATGGGGAAGTTGACGATATTCTTCAAAATGATTGACGCTTTTCTCATGCATCAGTTTTAACCGTTCATCGGTATCTTTTTGCATCTCTTCCAAAATGCTACCATCCTCATGATAACCGCTAAACTTTTGCCATTCCTTTAAGACATTTCCCAAATCAATTATGGTGATGTTGTTGTCATTGTTTTGATCCAATAAAAATAGTTCCATCAAAAAAGCATGAATAAAATTAATTGCTCCTACGTTTCCCAGTAAGAAAACTTTGCTTTGTTCGGGAAACTGACAATATACCGGCACATTTTTTCCGGCGATTCCCCAAATGTAAGTGTCGATAGGAAGTTTCTTATAATTAAGCAATTGATCTTTTAAATCAACGGTTTGTGGGTGAATGTTACTTACTTCCACCTGCAAAGCATTGACGCTTTTTTTGTGTTTGATTAAAAAATCATTAGCCAAAACTTTTCTTAGTTTCATATGAAAGGCATCAATACTTACATTGGCAAAACTATTGATTAAAAAGCTGGTGCTGTGATAACCGATATTATAACTAATGTCATTGTAAAAGACATTCATATTGTTCAAGACATTGGCAATGGTTCTTTTTGTCCCTTCCGCAAACCTTTCCTCCACCGCCGAGAAAGGAGCGGAAGGATAGGCAGCAAGATTATTAATCGGTATTTTTCTTCGAACTTTTTTATCTTTTTTGGGTTTTCCCATATCAATATCATATTTGATTGTATGAACCATTTTCTTGGTTCTTTTAAAGAGCCCGGTTACTCCCCCGGCAATATCCCGCGAAAACTCCCATACGGTTTTATGCAAGGTAAATGCTATTCCTACAAACAAGATGACAAAAACAATAATGACCGTTCCGACAGAAGAAAACATCGTGAAAAACAAATAAAAAAACAACGCTCCAATGATACCTCCGCCAACCTTCATACCGTCTTGGTAATTTTTAAAGTAGTCTAAATATAAACTCATCGTCATCGATAAATAATTGGTTCCGTAATTTTTCACAAAATTATGCATCGTAAAATGCGAAAGAATCATAATACCGATTAAAATCATCAAAATACCGATGGTACGCACATTTTTTAAATTCAATGGTTTATGAACCAGTAAACTTCTAATGCCAAAAGCAATCAAAGCGATCAAAACCAAAAAATACCAATCGCCAAAAACAATGCGAAAAGTAAGCATGATATAAAAACCGACTATTCCCAGACGCGCAAGGGCAAGAATCGGGATTATCAAAGAAAATAAGCCAATTATTTCATAGTAAAACGTTAAATTTTTTCGTTCCTGTTCTATGCTTGGATGCTTTTCTTTCGCCATCGTTTTCACCTGTGTTAATTAAACACTATTTTAAGCAAAAAAAAAGCCGAAAATTGGGCATCGGAAAAAGAAAAAAACCAGGAATCAACCCGGTTATCTTTTGGTTTTTTCTTCACGATGAAGTGTTGCTTTTTTACATCTTGGGCAATACTTCTTTTGTTCTAAACGATCAGGAGTATTACGTTTATTTTTTTCCGAGAGGTAATTCTCTTCACCGCATTCAGTGCATTTTAGTAATAAATTGATACGCATAGTATTTCCTCCTATAGATTCCTATCAATTATAGCATAATTTTTCATTTGATGCAAGTAATTGAAAATATGAATTTAAAACTTCTACCATTTCCTGCGTATCTAAAGATATTTGAAAAACATCATAATATTTTTCGCACTTTAGGCGACAGTGCTCCCCAAGCACTATTTGCAATTTATTAACACCTGGATAACTGATTTCACTCGGTTTGCCAACAGTTACCCAATAGGTGTTTTTATTGCGCAATAAAAGATTGATTAGTACTTCTTCGGTTTCGTTTTGATATTTAACATCAAAATAACACTTATAAGTAGGATAGTATTTTTTGATGATGTGATAAAAAGGAATGATTTTCCACCTATCGAGGGAATTTAAATAAGCGACAATAACTGGAGAATAAAGGTGAACAATAATAAATTCCTTTTTTTTGATGACTTTGGTAGCAGCGCGCACCTTAAGGAGTTTGCGGATTATTTCAAAAGCAATTTCCGTATGGTGATACGACAAATCGTTCAAAGATATTATCATCGTCGTATCTTTAAAATAAGTTATAAGGGGTGAACCGAGAATTTTGTTAATAAAAAGATACCACCAAAACGGCCGGGTGTGGATAATCTCCGCTACCTCCATTAAAAACCGTTGTTCAATGGTATCATATTGATGATAAGTAAGCTTGTCTTTTCCCATGTTCTCACCCCCCTACAATATATGGGGGTAGAACCGGAAATATTATTATTTTCTAACTTCTTTTAAATTAAAAATTACGACATTTATTTATCTTTGGTTTCAATTAACAAAACGATTATCGTCGGATTTTTTTTCATTTGGCGATAAGCAAGTTGACGGACATCTTCTTGGACAGCCTTTTTAAGAGCTTCCAATTCAAAGCGGGGGCGACGAGCATGGTTTTGAAAAGTACGTTGGAAAATCTCCATTACAAGTTCCAACCAGTTCTCAATCGGTTGCTTAGAAACAAACCCTTTTGATGTGACTACCGGATTACCGATAATTTTGCGTTTTTCGCTGTTGATGTTAGCGGTAATGATGATAGAGCCCTCTTCAGCCAGATTTTCGCGTTCCTTAATTACCGTTTCATCGATTAAACCGGTTAAAGAACCATCCACCAAAATATCGCCTACCGGTATCTTAGTTTGCGAAAGGCTTGGAACGCCGTTATTGAATTCTAAGACATCGCCATTACTTAGGGTAAAGATGTGGTCTTTATCGAAACCAGCGGATTGCGCAATTTTGGCGTGTTCGTATAAATGCCTTGCTTCACCGATAATCGGTAAAATGTATTTTGGTTTGGTCATCGCATAGAAAAGCTTTAAATCTTCCGCATTCGCATGGGAACTCCGTAAAATCTTCTTATCGAATAAGGTAACATCTATATCGTTGCGATACAATGTATCCAAAACTTGCATAGCAAATTTTTCCGTTCCCGGAACTGGATTTGAAATAATTACAACTGAATCGTTTTGGGTTAGTTGTACCAAACGGTCCTGTTTGTTTAACATTCTTAATATCGAAACATACGGTTCATGGCGAATTCCCGCAGTAATGACGACTAAGTCTTTATTTTGAGACAATTCATCATATACTTCAGAACCGTTTTTATCTTCAATAAATTTAAGGTTGACCAAATGGCCTTGCGGGATTTTCAAATAATCCGTTTTGATGGCAATGTCGATGATGTGTTGTGCTTTCCGGCCTATCACCGCTATCTTCTTCCCGTAATTTATCGACAAATCGATAATCCTTTGAATCCGATTCAAATCGGTGGAAAAAGCACCGACAATGATACGCCCTTTCGCGTTGGTTAAGAGATTATTGAAGGTGTGTTCAAAAATCCGGTCGCTTGAAACCCGGTCATGATCGCCTGCACCCAGGCTTTCTGGCATAACCGCCAGAACACCTTTTTTGCCGATTTCGGTGATTTTATCAAATGAAGTTTTGTATTTAGCACCAACGGTGGTATTATAACTGAAATCGGGACAGTAAGCGATGGTGCCGTCTTCCGTGGTAATGGCTATACCTACCGATTCGGGAATGCTGTGGGTCGTGTTAAAAAATGAAATAATGACATCGCCAAATTTGAGCGTTTTATTTTCATTGATTCGGTACAATTTGTAGTTTTCAATATTCAAACCATGTTCGGTTAAAAGATTTTCGATTAAACAAATAGTAAAATGAGTTCCGTAAATTCGGATATTGATGTTTTCGAGAATATAAGGTAGGGCCCCGATATGGTCTTCATGTCCATGGGTGATAAAAATCCCTTCAATGCGATGTCGGTTTTCCAATAAAAACGTGATATCCGGTATCACCGCATCTATTCCATATAAGTCGACTTCGGGGTATTTTAATCCGGCATCCAAAATAAATAGGTGATTGTCAACATCGACCAAAAACATGTTCTTGCCGTTTTCGCCTAATCCTCCTAAAGCTGATATTTTAATATTACTCATAAAGATCCTTTCTTTCTTGTGTTATCTTTAATGATTATACCAAAAAACCTCACTTTTAGCAATCAATAGGCTGTACTTTTATTCCTTATTACGGTTATATGGTGCCCGAACAATATATTTTGCCAAATCTTTGCCTTTAAACGGCACTAATGGATATAAATAAGGTCGCCCGAAACTTTTTAACCGCATTAAATAGAAAAAGATTAAGACCAATCCCCCGATTAAGCCTGGGAGTTCAAAAAAGAAAATAAACAAAAGCAGCAATAACTTAATGATTTTATTGGCCAAACTTAATTCATAACTTGGGGTGATGTAGGAACCAATAGCAGAAATCGCCCCCAATAAGACGATAACCTCGGTGAACAAACCGACCGAAATGGCAATTTCTCCAATTAAAATACCGGCGATAAGACCCATCGAGGTGGCTAAGGAGTTGGGCGTATGGATGGAAGCCATTCGCAAAAGTTCGATTCCCACTTCCGCCAAAATGATTTGAATAAATACTATTAAGCGATTACTTTCATAAACCAATAACGGTTGAAAAAAACTTGGGAATATGGCTTTATATTCAATTATCGAAAACCACAAAGGCATCAGTAAAAAAGATAGCAAAATGCCGATGTAACGCAAAATCCGTAGATAGGTTCCCGAAAGAGGAGTCTGTCGATGCTCTTCCGCATGCGTCATGTGGTCGAAAATACTGACCGGCCCCAAGATGGCGCTAGGTGAGGTATCAACAAGCAAAGCAAACATCCCTTGATAAAGATGCGCTGCAACCGTATCGGGGCGTTCCGTATAACGCACTAAAGGAAAAGGAGAATACGGATGTTCAATTATCAATTCCTCTAAAGCTTTATCGCTCATCGTAAGTTCCGGAACTTGCACTTCTTCTAGGCGTTTTTGGACTAGTTGAACCGTCTTAGGGTTTACCCTGCTTTTTAGATAAACCAATACCACATCGGTTTTACTGATTGAACCGATTTGGTAAATGATGGTACATAAATCTCCTGTTTTTATCCTTCTGCGGATTAATGCCAAATTGATGGCCAAAGTTTCCGTCATTCCGTCGCGAGAACCCCGCACTACACGTTCGCTATCGGGTTCGCCGATATTTCGTCCGGGATACTTTCTGGTATCCAACACAAGCGCTTCTGTACTATTCTCAACCAAGATTACTAAAAGCCCGTTCAGCACCGCACTGCCGCAATACGAAAGATTCTTTTCCAGTGAAACATTATGGGCGGCTAAAAAATTTATGACTTGGTGTTTAAACTCCACGTCGGGCAAAAGAGGATTTTGCTTAAACCAAAACAAACCCTCAATAATTGAACCGATTAGGTTGGAATCAACCAAAAAAGAAGCGAAAAAAAAGGTAAGGCGATGCTCATGAATTACGATATCGCGCGTGTCAATATCAAAAGCCTGGCCATATCCTAATGATTGGCCAAGGCGATTGACATTATCTTGGTGGTTAGAAGTTATTTGATTGATGCTTTCCATCATCATCAACCTTTCGGTTTAAACACCAAGGCTATGATGAAAGCAAACAAAATCGCACTGGCGATTCCGCCCGCGGTTAAATCAAAAACCCCGGTCAGAATTCCCAAATATCCTACCTTTTCGCTTTCCACCAATGCTGCATGCGTCAACGAATGCCCAAAACTGGAAATTGGCACTAAAGCACCGGCTCGGCCAACTTTTATTAACCAATCATAAACCTTAAACGCTTCCAAAAGCGACCCAATCATAACAAATAAAACCACTAAATGAACCGGCAACAAACGAAAATAATCAAGCAAAATTTGACCGATAAGGCAAATCAACCCGCCAACCAAAAATGCCATCAAATAGTCGACAAAATCCATTATTTCACCCTCTCTAAGACGATTGCATGGGCAATACCCGGAATGGTTTCTTTTTGCGCCACCATAATCGGATTAAGCAGTGCTCCAGTGGCAATTACCAAAACTTTATTCAACCGGCCGGCTAGCATTTGCTTTACGACATAGCCATACATAACCACCGCCGCACAGGCACAACCGCTCCCCCCCGCAAACACCGGTTGGTTTTCTAAATCATAAACCAACATGCCACAATCATGATAGTTGTTGCCTAGGTCAATTTTAAACTCTCTCGCAAGTTCCTTAAAAGCTTTGGCCCCATAGGTAGATAAATCACCCGTAAGTATCAAATCAAAACTGTTGATATCCTCTTGAAAGTCTTCCAAGTGAGTTTTCAGGGTATGAATAGCGGCAGGAGCCATTGACCGCCCCATGTCCAAAGAATCGGTGGTTCCGGAATCGACCACGATTCCCATCGTCGCTTTCGTTAATCTGACATCGCAAATATTTCGGGTTAATATTCCTGCTCCCGCTCCGGTAACCGTAAAGGTTATCGAATCGGGTTTTTGTCCTCCGTATTCAGTTGGGTAACGAAACTGCCGTTCGCTAGTGGCATTATGGGAACTGGTAGCGCAAAGAATATATTTTCCCAATCCCCCATCCAATACACAAGCACCGTTGATTAAACTTAAACTACTGGTGGAACAGGCGCCATAGATTCCCACATAGGGAATCGGATAATTGCGCAAAGAGTAATTTGCAATCGACAATTGATTATTCAAATCCCCCGCAAATATCATATCAATCTCGTCAACCGCTAGATTCGCTTTGACTAAAGCGATATCCAAGACGTCGGAAAACAGCTGCATTTCTGCTTGTTCCCAGTTTTGCTTTTCGCAATACAAATTATCATAATTGGCATCATAGTATTTAGCAAGCGGTCCTTGCATTTCCAGCGGTCCTACAATGGTTGAAGCGCTTTTTAAATAAACCTTGTTGAAGATTATGCTTTGCTTTCCAACTTTTCGCATTTAATCACCTCGAGAATAAATAAATTAGCGTAGCGCTAAAAAAGGCACTGACAATTCCCGCCACAATTACCGCGCCTGCCAATTTAAACATATTGGTCATTATGCCTAAAACTATTCCTTCGCTTTTGCTTTCCAGAGCTGCCGAAGTCATCGAATTGGAAAACCCGGTTATCGGAATAATCGATCCTGCCCCCGCAAACTGCCCAATCCGGTCAAAAATACCGATTCCGGTCAACAGGGAGGAAAGAAACACTAAGCTTATCGACATCATACTGGTGGCCATTTTTTCTTCCAATTCTAAAACATTTTGAAAAAAATCGAGCAGTGCTTGACCGAGTAAAGCAATAATTCCCCCAATTAAAAAGGCTTGTAAACTGTTTTTTAATACGGGGCGTTTAACTTTAGTGTTGTTCAAGACTTTTTCATAGATTTGCTTTTCCATCTTATCACCATAGTTATTTTTGGTTAATTTGGCAAAAATATTCAAAAAAAACGCATTATCGGTTTCTTGGAAACCTAACTATAATGCGTTCTTTTTAAAAAAGATTTACTTAATTAACATGGAAACCATTTTATGCAATCTTCGACAGACACTGCTTTGATTAATTCCTATTTTTTGAGCGATTTTCTTTTGCGTCCAATGGTGAAAGTATTTTAATTGAAAGATTTCTCTATCAATGGAAGAAAGGTAAGATAGTTCTGATGCAAGAGGTATGGT
>LSQX01144414.1_pt1 | contig 16478 bp, 14 predicted proteins | sample 654561 | NCBI WGS metagenome assembly LSQX01 (sample SAMN04489861, study PRJNA283612) | anaerobic digester metagenome | isolation source: 4 biogas reactors fed with cattle manure at either 37C or 55C with and... | place: Denmark: Kongens Lyngby | collected 2014 | reverse complement strand
GGCCAAACCCTCTTGACGAATGGTCTGCCCAAATTTCAGCTTGTGCAAAAAAGGAATTAACAAGGGTATTAAAAGTACACCAATTAAAAATGCTGAAAAAAATGGAATCAAATAATTATTCATCTTGCTCACCCCAGAAATCCTTTAAAGCCGGCAGTATTGTTTCTAAAGCCAAGCTCCTGGAGCCTTTGATCAGAAGCAAGCTGTTCTCCGGTAATTGACCATACAAAGCCTCTATAATCTCCTGATTATTGGTAAAATTCAGATGCTTGAGATTGGATTTTTCACGAGCTGCCGCTATCTTTCCCGATAACTCCGCCAAAGGTCCTTTGGTAATTATAGTATCATAAGCAGAATCTGCAAAGCGCTCACCTAAATTTATGTGAGCTTTAATTTCATCTTCGCCTAACTCTTTCATATCGCCTAAAACCACTAAGGTGGATCTATCCTCCCTCAGTTCTTCCATGAGTTTTAATGCTGCATCCATTGAAGCCGGGCTGGCGTTATAACAGTCGTTTAAAATAAGTCGATTCCCCTTCAAACGCACAATTTCGCTTCGCTGTTCGATAAAGCTCGAATTTTTCAAATTTTCAGCTATGCTTTCCGGACTCAAGCCTAAAGCATAAGCAACGGCTGCAGCTAAAATTGCGTTTTCAGCCATATGCTGACCGGGCAAAGCGATTTTTGTCTTGACCTTGACTTGGCCGGGAAAAATCAGATCGAATTCAGATCCCTTCAGGCCCATTAAACACAAATTTTCTAAATAAATATCATTACTTGAATCAAGACCATAAGTCAGTTGGCGATCTTTTACCTTTTCTTTTAAAATCTCAGCATATTCTTCCTGGCTCCGGTAAATGGAATAGCTCTGATCTTTAGCCCCTTGAAAAATCTCCGCCTTAGCCTCTGCTATATTTTTCACACTGCCTAAACGCTCCAAATGAACTCCATAAACATTTGTGATCACAGCGATATCCGGCGGAGCGATTTTTGTCAGATGCAAGATTTCCCCTTGACCCAACATACCCATTTCCAAAACCACAACCTGATGGCTCTCATCTAAGGAATAAAGGGTTATGGGTAGGCCGGTTTCAGTATTCAGATTGCCCTTGCTCTTGAGAACCTTAAAACTCTCACCCAAAAGAGCCGCAACAATTTCTTTACTGCTGGTTTTACCAATACTTCCGGTAATACCGATAATTTTCACAGGATGCTTAGCTAAACAGAATCTTCCCAAATTAGCCATTGCCTCAATGTGATCTTCAACTAAAATATATGAACCAAGAGGATTGTCCAGAGGCTTTTCTACCAAAACAGCAGCAGCACCTTGCTGAAATGCTTGATTGGCAAAATCGTGACCGTCAAAATTTTCGCCTTTGATGGCAACAAAAAGAGACCCCTTGGTAACTTGGCGGCTATCTGTAACAATATTTTCTACCACTAAATCGTGATTGCTGCCAAAATGTCTTCCCTCTACGGCTTGGGCCAATTGAGCAACTGTTAGTCTAGGCATTTTTATTTTCCTCTCTTTTATTTTGAATATCACTAAGATTATATATTAGGGTATTTTGCAACATCAGTCAACGCAAAACAAGCATTTCCTAAGGTCAAGAGCAAAGCTCTAAAAAACCAGTGAGAATTTTCAGCTTTTTACCTTCAAATCAGATAATTTAGATGGGAAAACCGCCGCTCGATCAAACGAGGGCGGTTTGAACAACTTTCAAATCAATCTTGAGGCAGGGAAAAGGACTCAAAGCCATCTGACAATTGATAGATTTGATCCTTATTATATCTGGCAAAACCTAAAGCCAGAGCCCGAGTCTGTAATTTTTCCAAGGATGTTTCCTCAACAATTTTGGCTGCTAGGTTGACATTTTCGAAATACAAATCCTCAATTGATTGGCTCTGCACTGAGATTCCCTGTGAAATTTTTAAAGCGTAAGAAGCCCTAAATGAAAGGGTGCTGACCCCAAAAACGAAAATCAAACACAAAATAATAGTATAACGCATCAATGAATAATTGTATAAGGCCTGGGGTTCCTTCGCTTTTTGAGGTAAGATGATTATATTCTCTTTGATCTTGGGAGAATATGCAATTTCTTCCTGAGGTTGTAAGACTAAAAGTTCCTCTTCTACTCTTCTTGTAGCAGCCAAAATCATCACCCTTTCTATTATAATTCTATTTTTCTAACGGCTCTTAATTTAGCACTTTTTGCTCTGGGGTTGTCCTTTAATTCTTGTTCAGAAGCAACAAGGGGTTTTCTGGTCAATATTTCAATCTCTTTTTTTCGTCCGCAGAGACAAACAGCTAGATTGGGAGGGCAAACACAGGGGTTTTCTTTTTCCCTAAAAAGATTCTTGACTATCCTGTCTTCCAAGGAATGAAATGTTATCACTACCAGAACCCCTCCGGGATTTAAGGCTGCGATGGCTTTTCGCAAAGCAGGTTCCAAAACCTCCAGCTCTCTGTTGACTGCTATGCGCAAAGCTTGAAATGTTCGCTTGGCAGGATGGCCCCCTTTGCGCCTGGCAGCCGCCGGAATGGCTCGCCTGATCAAATCGACTAATTGATCCGCTCTTTCAATTGGAAGCTCTTTTCTTTCCTGAACGATAAATTTAGCTATGCGACTGGCCCATCTTTCCTCGCCATATTCACGGAAAATTTTGGTCAGTTCCTCTTCGTTTAATTCAGCCAATAAAGAAGCAGCGGTACTAGGACTATTCAAATCCATGCGCATATCCAAGCTTGCATCTGAACGATAGCTAAAACCTCTTTCGTCTAGATCCAATTGGGGTGAGGAAACGCCTAGGTCAAAAATTATGCCATCCAGACCACTCACCTGAGCTGAAGATATTACTTGGTCTAATTGTTCAAAATTCTTTTTAAACAATTTAAAATTCGAACCAATTTGGCTCAAGCGCTGCTCTGCTGCCTGCAAGGCTTGCTCATCCTGATCTATACCTAAGAGGAGGCCTTCCTCTCCTAAAAGCCTGAGGATTCCTTGACTATGGCCGCCTGCACCTACAGTACAGTCCAGATAGATACCATCTTCTCGGACCTTTAAGAGCTCTATACTTTCATCAAAAAGGACACTTTTATGAAAAAAATTAGTCATCATGCTCACCTAAACTAATTGCCAGCAGAGCTTATATTCTCTGCCACATCTTCGTAAATACCAAATTTTTCTTCTTCGTATTTTTCCCAGCCCTCTAAACTCCAGATTTCCACTCGGTCTAAGACCCCGACAATCATCGCTTCTTTTTTCAAATCAGCATGTTTGATCAGATGGAGGGGCAAAAGAACCCTGCCCTGTTTGTCCGGCTCACATTCTATTGCTCCGGAAAAGAAGAGACGGTTAAAAGCCCGAGCATCTCGATTGGTCATAGGCAGTTGCTGCAACTGCTCGCTGATTTTTTCCCATTCCTGCAAAGAATAGAGAACAATGGATTTTTCTAAACCTACAGTGGCATAAAAAGGAGAGCCTAAACCTTCCCTCAAACGAGAGGGTATGGTCAGACGGGATTTATCGTCTAAATTGTGTTGAAATCGGCCTACAAATTTGAATCCCACATCTATCTCCCCCACTTCTACCCACTATGCCCCATTATTCCACACTGGAATTGTAATTCCTTCTTTTTTTAGTAAAAAAAATAAAAAAATCCCCACTTTTTCTTTTCTGAAAAAGTGGGGATTTAAAAACTATTTTTTATCTATAATCTCAAGACCGCGCCAGAGCTCATCGCCCTCCGGCGGGTCAATTTTTATTTTCTTATTTTGCCTGGTCAAAAATTTATCTCGAGATTGAGTAAATTCGCCGATGATTGAACTCTCAATCCCGGCTTTGCCCAAGTGTTCAAGCAATTGCTCTCCACGATCGGTGGCAATCAGCATACTTCCGCTGGACAAGAATCGTAAGACATCCAAACCTAAATGTTGGCATATTTTATTTGTGACCGCAGCTAAAGGAACCTTTTCTTCTTCGATTGAGAAGCCTAATTCGGCACCTTCAGCCATTTCATAGAGAGCTCCCAACAAACCGCCTTCAGTTATATCGTGCATAGCGTTCACACCAAATTCAGTGGACAAGATGCCTTCTTTGACAACACTGATTGCAGCTAGCATCTTAGTGGCCTCTTCAATTTCCTGCTGACTGAGAAAAGTGCTCAAGTATTCCTTGGCATCCGTTGCTAAAATTGCAGTTCCTTCCAAGCCAATATTCTTAGTGACCACAATCTGATCACCGGGCTTGGCCCCGTCGCTGCTGATCAGCATATCCTTGCTGGCCTTACCTACCACTGTCGTTGAAATAACCGGTTTGTTGACAGCAGCTGTCAGTTCTGTGTGTCCACCGCTTATTTCTATATCCAACTCTTTGGCAGCTTGAGCTGCATCCTTCATGACCTGGGCAATAAACTCCATGGAAGTACCTGCCGGCATCAAGATAGTCATCAAACAACAGACAGGCTCGGCTCCATTTGAAGCCACATCATTGGCCGAGACATGCACTGCCAACCAACCGGCTTTATCAACTGCACCGGTTATGGGGTCGGTTGACATAACACAAAAATGATCCCCCAAATCCATGATGGTGGAATCCTCTCCCAAAGCAGAACGAAGCTTGACCTCAGGTCTGCGTTGAACCAAATAGCTAAAAACATGCTCCTGCAACTCTTTGGGAGTCAATTTTCCTACTCGCATGGGCTCTACTCCCCTCAATTTTCTAAATCTACGAACGAATATCAGTATAACAAAGGCAAATTGCTCTGTCAACGCAGAAAATTTTACCTTCTCTGTTATTTTAAAAAATCAAACCCGGAGCAAGATTATCTCCGGGCAGACTTTATGATTAATTTTTTATTCTTCTTTTACAAATTGATCTTTACCCACTCCGCAAATGGGGCAGACGTAATCTTCAGGCAAATCTTCAAAAGCAACATTGCCTTCTTCTGCAGGATCATAGAGATATCCACAAACTATACAACGATATTTGTCCACAAAAGCACCTCCTCAATTTTATACTGTCTTACTATTCTTTTTCCTTAAGTAATAACCCTTCTTTTTAGTCAAAGAGTTTTTTGTCTATTGAGCCATAGCTGAGAAGATTATGTCCATATGGGTAATCGTAAACAAAGAGCCAAATACTCTTTTCAACTCTAGCCTGATTGGAGCTATACTCTTGGGCTAAATCCTCTTGACTAAAGTCAAAAAAGACGAAACGATATTTATATTTTTCCTCTTCGGCAAGGCCAAAATCCTGGTGAACCTTTTTCTCAGTCCAAATTTTTTTCAACTGCCCTCTCAGCTCAGAACTAAACTGATCCTGCATTTGTTTAAAAGGCAGATCTTGATCGGGATATTTTAGGCAAAAGTCTAACTTTAATTTGTTTAAGAACCACAATTGTTTGTCCTGATCAAAATTCTTTGCTTTAACAAAATCAAACAAACGTTGCCAGTGTAAGCGCTCTTTAGCCGGTTGATAGAGCCAGCCTTTGACTCGGAAAAACTCAGATAATTCCCGATAGAATTGAAAAGCTGAAGGATTGAACTGCAAATAAGCTTGCAGGAAGTTTTCATAGCGACCGGAGTTGCCATAGCGCTGAAATACAGTCTCGATATGATGAACTCTTAATAGCTCTTGGGCACTCAGAACCGAAGTAGAAATTACCTCATAGGGTGGCAAAGGGTCGTAGATCAAGCCATATTCTTCAGCATTTTGCTCCATCAGGGTGCCTGGTAAAACCTTTAAAAAGCCCAATTGTAGCATGTCTGCACCTAGATTGTGCACATCATCGAAGGATTTGGCCAGACTATTCCAATCTTCATAAGGCAGCCCAGCGATCAAGTCTAAATGTAAGTGGATCGTGCCTAAATCCTTGAGCTTTCTGACCATTTTGCTGATGCGCTGAAAATCTGTAACCCTTTGAATCGTGGATAAAACTTTTGGGTTGGTGCTTTGAACTCCAATTTCAAATTGAAACAAACCCTTAGGCACTGATTTTAAAAGCTCTATGTCCTCTTCTTGCAAGAGGTCAGCGGCCAGTTCAAAATGAAAATTTGTTTTATGATTGTCATTAGCCAGCAAAAATTGCCAAATCTGTCTTGCTCTCTGGCGATTGGCATTGAAGGTTCGATCAACAAATTTAACTTGTTTGACTTCAGCTTGCAAAAACAAATTCAGTTCAGTAAAGACCCTTTCCAAAGGAAGAAAGCGCAAGGGCTGATCCACTGAAGAAAGACAATACTGACAGGAATAAGGACAACCCCGGCTGGATTCATAATAGAGAATCCGATCCTTTTTGCTCTTTAGGTCCTCAGCACTGTAGGGAAAAGGCAGGTCCTTTAAATCGCTTAGGTACTCTACCCTAGGGCCAGCTTCTAAAACTTGGGCCTCCCGATAGAGTATGCTCTGGTGATTTAAGAAACGCCCTTCCAGCAAGTGATCGATCCACTTGGGCAGAAGATTTTCTCCTTCACCGCAAAAAATAGCATCAGCCCAAGGGTACTTTTTTAAAGCGTTTGGGGCAGTATAGCCGACTTCAGGTCCCCCTAAAAAGATTTTACAATTGGGTAGCATTTGCTTGAGCCTATTTCCTAGCCAAGCTATTTCTTTCATATTCCAAATATAACAGGAGAACATGATGATTTCAGCTTCGAGAAAGAAAATTCGATCAGCAATTGAAGGCAAATACTCATTTATTGTAAACTCCCTGACGATTAAATCAGCTTTAACTGAAGCCTGATGATTGGCATAGGCTTCTTTGAGGCTTTGTAATGCTAAGGAAGTATGAACATAGCTACTGTTTAAAGTAGTCAGTAAAATACGCAAATTCCAACCTCTTTTCTAAAATAAAGATAATCTCATCAAGTATTTTCGACTAAATGCAAATATAATCCTTTACCTACCTAGCTTAGTTTACCTGTCAGAGCAGGAAATACTTGACCAATCAGAGAATTTATAAGATAGACATTTTGATTTTAAAAAACAAGGAGGTACTACTTGTGAAAGAAAAAATGCGTTTCATAACAGAAGAAATGGAAAATTTAAAGGCCAGTGGCCTCTACAACAAAATCCGTATAATTGAATCGGCCCAAGGAGCTTGGATCCAAGTAGACGGACAAAAAGTTCTGAATTTATGTTCAAACAACTATTTGGGCCTGGCCAACCACCCCAAACTCGTCAAAGCGGCCAAAGATGCCATCGATAATTACGGGGTTGGTCCGGCTGCTGTCAGATCTATTGCAGGTACCCAAGCTATTCACGTTCAGTTAGATGAAGCTGTAGCAGAATTCAAAAAAGTTGAAGCTGCTCTGACCTTACAAGGTGGCTTTTTAGCCAACCAAGCGGTGATTTTACCCTTGGTGGGCAGAAACGACACCATAATTTCCGATGAATTAAACCACGCTTCGATCATCGACGGCGCCCGCCTCTCCGGTGCCAAGATTAAGGTTTACCGCCACAATGATATGGAGCATTTAGAAGAATTATTAAAAGAGGATAACCAAGGCAGAGTTCTAGTCATCACTGACGGCGTTTTCTCCATGGATGGGGACATTGCCGATTTGCCTAAGCTGGTTGAACTGACTGAAAAATACGGGGCCATTTCCATGGTTGATGATGCTCATGGCGAAGGTGTTTTGGGCGAAGGCGGTCGCGGAATTGTCGATCATTTTGGTTTACACGGACGTTGTGACATAGAAATCGGCACCTTCTCCAAGGCAATCGGCACGGTTGGTGGCTTCATTGCCGGCAGCCAAGTGCTCATCGATTATTTAAAACAAAAGGCTCGTCCTTTCCTCTTCTCCTCGGCTTTGCCGGCAGCTGACGTAGCAGCCACCTTACAGGCTATTACGATGCTCAAAGAAGACACCCATTTAGTAGACAAATTATGGAGCAATGGCCGCTATTTCCAAGAGAAAATTAAAGCCCTGGGCTTTGATATCGGTCAACCTCAAACCCCCATCACTCCAGTCATGTTAAAAGAAGCGGATATTGCTCGTCAATTCAGTGACCAACTGTTTAAACGGGATATCTTCGCTATGGCCATAGGCTTCCCCACAGTGCCCAGAGGAAAAGCCAGAATCAGAGTGATGATTTCGGCAGCTCACAGCCAGGAAGATTTAGACTTTGCCTTAGAACAATTCGAACAGGTGGGCAAGGAAATGGGCGTAATCTAAACAAAAATCCAACAAAAAAAGCGGCATTCTGTTTAGCTAACAGAATGCCGCTGATTTTATTTTATCTAACTTTTGAAGGTTTAATGCCGGCAGGAATAGGACATTCATAGCCCTTGGGGCCAACTCGCTCTTGCAGTTCTGCCTGGGCTTCTTTGATTTTAGCAGGATCATTGAATAAATCTAAAGCCACACCAGCCATCGCTTTGGCTGCTTTCAACATGCCGGTGTGAGCCCAATCCTTTTTACCTTGAGCTACCATTTGCCAGGAATGGCCCGGAGTGTTCAGACAATAACAACTGGTGGAACACTGGACTGTTGGTGCCAGCCAAGAAACGTCTGAAACATCGGTGGAACCGGACATGGATTTTTCGCTGGTCTGATAGGGCCACATTTTATCGTTGAGCAAAGGTTTGGTATATTCTTCGATCATGGCCCGACCTTGTCTTTCACCGTATTGAGCCATCAGGCTGCGCACTGTTGCAGACTTTTCTTCTTCGGTTAAAGTTTCTTGAAGCTCAGCGGCAAAAGCCAACTCTTCTTGACTGCCCTGGCGAACTTCCAAGAGTTGTAGATTTTCATTCATCAATTTTTCCATAACTTCATTGGGAATCAGATTGGAGCAAGCCTTATCGATGGTATAATTCATCTGCGTTGAAGTCATAAGAGCGGCGCCCTTAGCTATGTCAATTACTCTTTCGAAAATTTCCTTAACCTGTTCATTTTTAGGCGCCCTGATCAGATACAAAACCTCAGCTTCAGGTTGGACCACATTGGGGCTTTTGCCTCCTGTGTTGGTCACGGCATAGTGAACTCTGGCTTCGGTAATGATGTGTTCTCGTAGATACTGAACCCCAACATTCATCAATTCGACAGCATCCAAAGCACTTCTGCCCAAATGAGGCGAGCCTCCGGCGTGAGATGCTCTGCCTATATAATTGAAGTAGACCTGAATATTGGCTAAAGATGAGCCACTGGCTACAGCTGTTGTATTACCGGGATGCCAGGTAATGGCAGCATCCAGACCATCAAAAACTCCCTCGCGGGCCATAAAGGTCTTGCCTGATCCACCTTCTTCACCGGGACAGCCATAATAGATGATGGTACCGGTTAAATTATTTTCACTGAAATAATCTTTCAAAGCTACTGCTGCAGCCAAAGATGCGGTTCCTAAAAGATGATGACCACAACCATGACCGTTGCCTCCTGGAATGATGGCCTCTCTGACAGCTTTATCGGCTTTTTGGCTCAAGGCGCCAAGAGCATCATACTCACCTAAAAAGCCTATTCTGGGCTCACCCTGACCCCAGGTGCCTGTGAAAGCGAAGGGGACATCACCGACGTCCTCTTCTACAGCAAATCCTTCCTGAGCCAACAATTCGATCAGAGCTCGTGAAGATTTTTCTTCTTCGAATCGAGTTTCTGCGTAACCCCAAATGGCATCTGAAACTTTTGTGTATTGGTCTTTTTTAGTCTCAACTAATTGAAATAAACGCTCTTTAGACATAATTTCCTCCTCAACTTTTTGGCTTGATTAAAGGCAAACCGGCCCGACATAAAGGACAATCATCCGGGTCATAACTTGTTATATTGATTTCCATCAAAGAAAGGAAAGGCAGGCCATCAAAATCAACCTGGCCACTGGTGCGATCAAAGAGAGCCGCAACTCCTAGCAACTGAGCTTGGGTACTCTTAACAGCGTCGATTACTTTGCGCACAGAACCACCGGTACTGACAGCGTCTTCGATGATAAAAACTCTATCGTCTTCATCTAAAACAAAGCCCCTTTTCAGAGCCATGGTTTCGTCACTCTGTTTTTCGGCAAACATCGCCCTGGAGCCTAAAATAGAAGCTAACTCATAAGCCAAAATCACTCCGCCCATAGCAGGCCCGACGATCACATTAGGCTGAAAAGGTTTAACCTTCTGAGCTAGCTGACTGACCAGCTTTTTGGTTATATCAGGATACATGGTCAATTGATTGCACAAAAGAAAACGATCGGTATGCCTTCCGGAAGTCAAAACAAAATGGCCATCTCTAATCACGCTGTATTCAGCCAGTATTTCCATTATCTCCTGTCGATTCATGCTAAACCTTCTTTCATATTTTCAATTATGGCATCGAAAGCCGCAGCCGGATCGGCTGCTCCGTGAATTGGTCTGCCTACTACTAAATAATCGCTACCGTTTTCCATAGCTTCTTTGGGCGTCATTACCCTTTTCTGGTCACCATGGTCATCGGATAGACGAACTCCGGGAGTTACGGTTAAGAGGCCGCCTCCGGACATTTTTTTAATCAAAGCAGCTTCTTTGGGTGAACAGATAACCCCATCTAAACCATGAGACTGGGCTAAAAGGGCCCGTCTGACGACCAGTTCATCTAAATCCAAGCTGCTGCCATCTAAGATCAAATCCTGTTGCTCCATACTGGTCAAAACAGTAACGCCCAACAAGAGAGGCCTTTCAAGGCCCAATTGAGCCGAGCTTTTTTCCGCAGCTTCCCGGGCAGCAGACATCATGGCTCCTCCTCCGCTGATGTGCAGAGTCAGCATTTTAACATTGAGAGAAACCAATTGTTCAACAGCCTTACTGACAGTATTGGGAATATCGTGGAGTTTCAAATCCAAAAATATATTTGCACCTTGCCTTGTCGCTAAATCCAACCCTCTTTTTCCTACACCATAAAAGAACTCATAGCCTATTTTATAAAAGCGAGGCTTATTCCCTATTTTTCCAAAAAGCTCTTCGGCCTTTCTTAAATTAGGTAAATCTAACGAAACTATCAGTCTATCCTGCGCCGGCAATGTTTGCACACCAATCACTCCTTTCAATTATTCTTTTATTCTGCTTTACTTAGTGGGTTCCTTCTTTTTCAACCTCAGCAAAAAGGAAAAACATGAAGAAAAGCCCCTTTTAAACTTGTCTATTTCTCTTGTATCGTGAAGAAAACAAGTATTTTAGGCTGCAAGTGCCTAGACACTTGAATTGCACCTGAATATTTAATATAATGAAGTTTGTTAAATCAGTTTGATCTTAATGCTAACTGCAATTGATGGGAGTGTTTTTCATGAAAGACATGATACGTTATGGTATAATCTTAGCTTTAATCGCAGCCATTTCCGGTGGTTCTATTTCAGCCGTTGTCAATGTTACCTCTAAAGTTATAGAAGAACGTAAAGCTGAAGAGCTGAAAGCTGCTCTGGGCGCTCTGGTGCCGGAAGCTGACCGCTTTGAAGAATTGTTCGCTGATGAAAAGACCTATTATCAGGGCTTTCTCAATAACCAAGAGGCAGGGTTCGTTGTAACCGGCAAAGGCGATGGCTATGGAGGCAGCATAGAAGTTTTAGTAGGTTTTGATGCTGATGGAAAAATTTTAAATGTCCAAATTGGTGACAACGGTGAAACACCGGGCATTGGCACCAAGGTCACTGAAAACGATGACTTCATCCAACAGTTCGTCGGTAAGGACCTAAATTCGCCCATTGCTGTCGGCCAGGATATTCAAGGAGTGAGCGGAGCCTCCATGTCCAGCGACGGAGTTGCCAAAGCTGTCAAAAATGCAGCCGACTTTTTGACCATGCAAACATCGGGAGATGATTTCACCTTACTCTTCCCCGATGCTGATCTCTTTGTGCCACTGACTGTCAACGACATTTTCCACTATGTTGCCGAAGCCAAAGGAGAAAAACTGGGCTATGTCATTCCCGGCGAAGGGCAAGGTCACGGGGGCAATATAGAAGTTTCAGTAGCCTTTGATTTGGATGGTCTGATTTTAGGCTATAACATTGGCAAACACAATGAAACTCCAGAGATTGCAACTTTAGTCTTTGATAATACAGAATTTGCACAACAATTTACCAGTAAATCATTTAACGATGCTCTTTTGCTAGGTAAAGATATCAATGGAGTGGCCTCAGCCAGCCAGACCAGCGAAGGTATTACACTGGCTGTCAGAGCTGCAGCCGACAAGATGAAGGACATCTTTGTAGATCCAAGTATTTTGGAACTCCTCAGTGAAGCGGATAGCTTTGAAACTCACAGCCTTGAAGATACGACTTATTATCTGGGCCTCAAAGACGATGAAACAGCAGGTTACCTGATTGTTTCCCAGGGTTTAGGCTATGAAGGCTTGCTCAATGTTTATGTTGCTTTTGATAACGACGGACTGATCACCGGTATCAAGCTCCGAGACCACGAAGATACCCCCAGCATGATTCGCATGATCACTTCTGATGAAAATTTCAACAATCAATTCGTCGGTAAAAATGACGAATCCGATTTCACCATCGGCAAAGAAATCCAAATCGTCAGTGGCGCCAGCTATTCCAGCGAAGGCATGGTAGAAGCAGTCGTCAACGCAACTAAGTTCTTCAAAGAGAATATTGCCCCATAAAAAACTTCAGGGGCTGACACAAAGCAAGATTAAAAAGCCAAAAGTCTCGTTCATCAAAAGATGGACGAGACTTTTTAGAGTAGTTTTTTATACCATCTGGCAACATCAAGAGGGCAAAACCTCTTGCTACCAAGATATATAAGAATTGTATTCAATATTGTAAACCTGTAATATACACGGTTTATCGTATAACAAATATTTGCCTTAGCTCCTAGGCAGAGATTTCATAAAATATGCGCTTAAAGTAATCATAGATGCTATTGCCCCAAACATACTAATAACAACCCAAGAATGCTTATTTTATCAGTTCCGGGCGACCGCGAGCATCGAGAATAATTCCGCTTACCCCACCTTTTACAGTTAAATTATTTGGATACGGCCATTTCGCACCGTTCATAGTTGATACATGCAGCCGGGCAGTTTCGTTTAAAGCTAAAGGAACTCTCTTTATTTCTCCCCAACACACAGTTTCATCGATATACCTACCATCTTCTAATTTCCCTTTGACTTGGAACGAAGGGGTTCCCAACTCCCCTTTACCTAAAGGAGCTAAAAGTGTACCTAAAGAAATTAGACCTTCTCGCTGTAAAAGATCTAAAGCTGCTTTTCGGTCATACTTGCTAAACACACCTAAGTGGGGCATTACAAAACGATTATCCAATAATAACTCTACCCACCCTTCGGGCAGCAAAGAGTCAATTAAAATGACAGCAGCCTGCTCTTGTTCAGGGGCATTTGATAAAACTCCGCCGGAGCCTATGATAACCTGAAAATCTGAAATGCGGATTTCTTTGATTTGACTTTGACTCAAATTACTGAAAAAACCTTGTGCCGGGGTTTTCAATTTTGCAATTTCTAAGTGATCCAGAAATGCCAAACGCACAGCTTCGCGAGCCAAAGCTTGTTCGACCAGCAATTCGTCATCATTTGCAGGGAGTGTAGTTGGAATTAACAACTTATTCCCTACTTGCTCCATGGCTTTTTCTTGGTTAATACTTGCTTCTTGCGGTAACCAGTATGCAATACGCTCCCAGCCCGCTTTCATTGCAACATTAGCTATACTATAGCTCATGCCATAATTAGCACTGACCGAGCGGATAAATTCGCCATTAACAACAGTAAATATATCCGTGGTAGCCCCGCCAATATCAACAGCAAGAACATTTACTTTCTGTGCAGCTGAAAGCGCTTTCAAAATTTCACCAACTGCAACAGGGGTGGGAAGGACTTCATCCGATACAATATCACCCAAATTAGAATAGCCAGGAGCCTGAGACATAACATGTTCGACAAATAAACTCTGAATAGCATTTCGAGCCGGAGCTAGATTTTCAATATGAAAATCAGGGCGCAAATTCTCTGTGATAGTTACCGTAAAATTATCCCCAAGCAGGTCTTTAACTAAATCTATTCCCTGAGAGGTTCCTGCATAGATAATCGGTAGACGATAGCCGTAGCCAAATTTTGGCTTAGGATTAGCTTCTCTAATGAAATCGCACATTTCGATTAAAAAGGTGCCTGGTTCAGCACCTTCTACCCCACCCGACAATAAAATCATATCGGGACGAAGAATTTCAAGCCGATCGATTCTTTTTTGCAAAGTCATTTGATCGTCGGGAGAGAAAGTATCAAGTAAAATCGCACCCCCACCTAAAGCTGCTCTTTGCGCACTTTTAGCTGAAATATGACTTACCTGGCCACAGACAACCATTTGTAAACCTCCACCCGCTGAGCTGGTAGATAGCATCATGATATCGGGCAATAATTTACTTTGATCATTCTCTAATAATGTGACACCGCAAAGACGTTCCAGTAATTCAATACTGTTTAATAGGCCTATCATAACGTCTTCAACCGGTGCTTCCACAGTTGTTGGTGTTTCCACTTTTCCAATAATATGCCATTGATCTTCAGAAATAGTAAGCAAACGGGCTTTAGTAGTAGTACTTCCAACATCGGTTATAATTACATATTTTACTGCCATGTTTTACCACCTCCAAAGTTTAATCTAAAAGCTGATTAAATTTTCGCCAGAACGATTCATGATCTCCATAAATCAATAAATTACCTCTGTAAGAGTCTTGCTTAGGCTTCATAAAACGTCTAAAACCGGTAGATTTTTCGCCAAAAGGGTTAATCACTTTAGCCATAACGAGCTTGCTCCACAGCATAGCTGCCAAATATGAGTAGCTGTCTTTTGCATCAGGGTTAATCAACCTATCTTCAGAAAATGGTTTTAAAAATACGGATAAAATTTCACCGGTTAGCTTTGCCAGATGTAACCAATCCTCTTGCTCTTCTTCAATCAGGTTCAAAGAAACAATAGGTATCTTCTTTGTTGATGGGTTCTGCTTTTTTTCGAATTTTGATATTTCCGGCAAAGCATCATTGGGCTTGACAATAAAGGATGCATTGTCATAATCGGTATACCCCATAAGAATTAAATCGTTCACAGCCAATTCATATGAAATCATTATGCCTTGTTCATTAAGAGAACGAAACATATGCGAAATATTTGGTTTCAAGAACATATTAATATGAGCCCGATTTATAGAAACTCCTTCAGTTTGAACATGAGACAAAAGAGTATTCTTACCATAGGCTAGGTTTAGGCATAGCCAAGGTCGTTCTAACGATATTTCTTCAACTATATCAAAAGAGCGTTCTTCTTCATCGATCTGTTCTTTCCAGATATTGAGCCATTGCGGCCAAAGAGAAAGATGAATTCCCATGAAAGCTACAACACCACAAAATGCTGCATCACTAATATCTTTAAATTGACTGATACGCAAATTGTTTAAGACGGGTTTCCAACTAAGCAGTAGAGCATCGCTAATTCTTTCTATTTCATCATATAAACTATTATACTTCATGGGCCACCTCCGAATAAATGGGAACTAAAACCTCAGGTCTTTTACAGCCTGCTCTCAATTGTGTATTCCCATCAACAAGGCACCATTTTCCTGCTAAGAATTTAAGTTTGGTATATTGCTCTTTTGTCATAACTTCGCCAAATTTTTGCATCATAATTATTGTCATAGAAATCGGCATTTGATGACCTAAATTAAGCAAAGGTTCTTGGGGGCAAAAGTTTCTTAGTACTTCCAGAGGGATACTACCGGTTACTAGCCCTAGTGCACCAACTTGCTCAATTTTTTGTAAAGCTTTTAAAGATGGCCAGCCTCGAATAACGGCAATAGCCCCCCTTAGGTCTTTAGGTACCTCCGTCTCGTGCAATTCGTCATCTAGAGATTCCAAAAAAACTAACTTACCAAAATTTTGCTGTCCATAGCCCAGCATACCCAAAAATCGGTAACCTTCGGAAGATATGACGATTTCTTTATCCGGCTCAATAGAGCTTATTACTCCCGTAAAACCGGCTTTAAGTTGACCTACACCCAAATTTTCCTCCGCGGTTCCAAGTTTTCCCACAGCGTTATTTTGGGCTTGTTCCAAGAAATTATCGTAAAATAGAGTGCCATAGTTGATTGTTGTTGCTTCTTCCGTTGGTGTCTTCGAGTTTTTATTCGATTCTAACTCTTCGAAAGATTTTTTCATATTTGTTTTTAGCCTATCTTTATCTAACAACAAGGGCTCGCGTATGAAGATATAACCTAAAACTTTTGATGCAAAAACGTAAAACCCCGAAATTGGGCTTAGTGCCACTCTTTTGGTAAAAAATCTATTATAATTTACTAATTCTGTTCCCTGTTCAATCCATTGACCCGGCTTATGCGAAATATATTGGCTAACATTTTGCGGTTCGCATCCCAACTCAAATGAAACATCACAACGCACTAATCTGCCCGGTAAGTATTCGATAATTGCAATCGTATCGAAAAAATTCACTGTTTGACCCGGTTCTACTAATACCCTTCCCCGCCCGTGAATTTTTCTTCGCACTTCTATGGTT
>LSQX01274306.1_pt1 | contig 16480 bp, 14 predicted proteins | sample 654561 | NCBI WGS metagenome assembly LSQX01 (sample SAMN04489861, study PRJNA283612) | anaerobic digester metagenome | isolation source: 4 biogas reactors fed with cattle manure at either 37C or 55C with and... | place: Denmark: Kongens Lyngby | collected 2014 | reverse complement strand
AGCGAGCGTCACCCTACTCGATATCGGTCGGAGGTCACATGTCTTATTCCCAGTACTCGTCCAGCGCCAGCTGCAGTGCCAATTCGGCCTCGCTCAGGGCTTGCTGCAAGTGCAGTTGACCGTTTATGAATCTGGTCAATGCGCTGGTCACTCTGCCGGTGCTTACTGGAGGTGCCAAAGCTACATACTCCGTCGATTTGATCACGACATCCCAGTAGGGGTTGGTCTGGCGGTACTCCCGGTGTTGATTGAATCTCATAATGGGACTGGGTCTGCCCTGCACTCTGGCAAACCACCCGGCCGCTCTTTCATCGGTGGTCAGCCACTTGAACAGTCGCCATGTAGGTTCGAGTTTGTCGCGCGGTATATCCGCCGGGATGGCGTAGGCCCAGGTGGACGAAACAAGACCCATGGGGGCCGCATCATCGTGCAGACCGCTTCTGGGTGCCAGACCGACTCCCCAGTCTATGCCCGTTTCGGGCAAGTGATTGAAGGCAGAGCTGTTGCGGGTGGAAAATCCCATCCGATCCATGAAGAAGGCATTGGCAAAGCCAGAGCCGTAGAAACTGGTATACCCGCTGTAGGTCTCATACTGCTTTTCTACCAGCTCTTTCAAGAACGTGACGGTTTCGATGACCCGGGCGTTGTTGACGATAGTCGCCGTTTTCCAATCCTCGGTCCACAAAGAGGCACCGTTCCAGTAGGCGACGCTGACGGAGTCGGGTATGTCGGTGCCCGCGGTCACCAGACGGCCCTCGGTATCATGTCTGGTCATTCGCAATGACATTTCGCGCCACTCGGCCCACGTTTCGGGTGCCCGCTCGGGCAAACCGGCCTCAGCCAAAAGGCGCCGATTGTAAAACATAAGGTTGGTCCAGGCCGCACCGCTCATCACGGGCAGCGCATAGGTCTGGCCTTCCAGCTGGAAGGGATAGATGTCAGCCGGGATAAAAGCATTGACACTGATGCCGTCATTTTTCATCAGATCATCAAGTTGGAGGAATCCGCCGCTGCGGATGATCGGGGCGGCGTAGGAGCTGCGCACCATGACGATCTCGGGTGCAGCGCCTGAAATAAGCAGGGTGACCAGCTTGTCCGCAGTTGAGGCAGGCGGTGTCATCTGCTGTTTGGCATCGATATCCGGGTTTTCGGCCATGAAGCGATCGAGTTGCTCTTGCACCAGCTCGCCGCGGTTTCCGTCCCAGTGGTGCCACAAAAGCAGTTCGGTCTTAGCGGCTAAGCCTACATGGGCGGACATGATCATCAGCATCGCGGTGAGTGAGAAGATGACAGCCAGTCTGACACGGATCATTTTTCAACCTCCTTATACACTCTCACCAAATAGATTCCATGCTCCTGCTTAGGGTTCCTTGCACACACTCGGAAAGTAAAATCTGTCTTTTGGGAAGGCATTCGCTATATTGACGACGAAAGCTGGAGCTGCCGTGATTCAAAAAGGAGGCTGACCGGACGATGCAGATCCAAACGACAGCACCCGGTGAGTGGCGGGAGAAGAAGGTCGATCACCTGCCGCTACTGACAACATCCGACGGGACACTGATCAGTTCGAAAGAGTCGTGGGAGCGGCAACGGGCCGCGATCGAGAGATCTTGGCTGGAGTATTTGGGGACATCGCCGTTTGTCGATCTGCCGCTGGATCCTCAGCTGAAGAGCGAAGAGGATTTCGGAACATATACGGGAAGAGTTATATATCTGCAGATGGAGCCTGGATACTTCGAACAGTGTTATCTCATGGTGCCCAAGAATCGCAATCGCAAAAGACTGCCGGCAGTGGTGGTCTTTTACTATGACGTGGATGTGCCGGCAGGGCACAACCTGGGCAGTCCGCGCTGGAAACCCGGACTGGAGACTCGGCACTTCGCCCGTCATCTCGTCGAACGCGGCTATGTAGCCTTCGTGCAGCGCTGGGTTTATGAGGGCTACGTTGAGCTCGTCGGTGCCGACGGTACGGGACTGCAGAATCGCTACGCACGCAGCGTGAAGCTTTTCCAACGCAAGTTCCCCGGATGGAAGGGATTGGGCCGGGTGGTTTGGGATGCTTCGCGTTGTGTGGATTATCTTGTCAGCACGGAATTTGTGGATCCGGAGCGCATCGGCTGTATGGGCCATTCTCTGGGAGGCAAGATGGCTCTGTATGCCGGGGCATTTGACACCCGTTACAAAGTCGTGGTGGGCTCCGATCTGGGAATCGGGCTTTCTTTTTCCAATTGGGACGCTCCGTGGTATCTGGGTCCGGAGATTCGCAAACCGGACTTTCCTTTGGATCACCATCAGCTGTTGGCTTTAATGGCACCGAGGGCCTTTTTGTTGATCGCCGGTGAAGATGCCGATGGCGATCGCAGTTGGCCCTATCTGAACAGTGCTCAGGAGGTCTACAGCTTCTACGGAGCTTCTGATCGCATCGGGATGTTCAACCATCGCTCCGGACATACACCGACCGTTGAGGCCAATGAAGCTGCCTACAGTTGGTTTGACCGCTGGCTGTGATATCACACAAGTGGGGGTTGAGGCGAGAATGAAAACACGAACCGGTGGTTTTCCGATCGGTTTCATCCGCGGTGGATTGCGTGACATCAAGCAGATCGATGCCGTGATCGCTTGGGCCAAGGAGCACGATTTGGAGGTCATCGATGGCATCGCCGCCGAAGAGATCCCGGCCGTTCAGGCGGCAGGTTTGCGCATCGGCACCATCGATTTGCCGGGTTGGAGAGAGCTGATCAGCGCTGATTCCGGCAAGCGGACCGAGGCCGTAGCGTCCAAGGCAGAGTTTATCCGCAACAACGCCGTGCACGGTCCCATAAACTATCTGGTGGTCATGGCTCCCGAAGATCCTAGCCTGCCCAGAGCCAAGAATTTCGAGTTTATGGTCGAAAGCTACAGCGCCCTGGTCCCCGCACTTGAGGAAGCCAGAGCGCGTATCTCAATCGAAGGCTATCCCGCCCCGGGGGCTCTGTGTTGCACTCCGGAGACGCTGCGAGCCTTCTTCAAAGAAGTCCCCTCGTCCGTGATCGGCATCAATTTCGATCCGTCACACCTAGTGCGTATGAGAATAGATTACCTAAGATTCTTGGAAGAGTTTGCGTCAAGAGTGGTTCACATTCACGGTAAGGACACCGTCTTGCTCACGGAGAACTTCTATGAATTCGGCATCGAGCAACCGCCTACGTTTGCCAAACCGATTCGCTATGGCAGCGTCATCTGGCGCTACGCCATCCCGGGCCACGGTGTGGTGCGCTGGACGGAGGCCTTTCGCATTCTGCAAGAAGCGGGCTACCAAGGTTGCGTAAGCATCGAGTTGGAGGATGTCAACTTCACGGATTCGCTGGCTGACAGACAGCTGGGCATTCTCCAGGGAGCGCGCTTTTTGGCCGGGTGCTGAGCGGCTAAGGTGCTTATCCTTTGATGCAGGCGATCGGCAGGCATTCGGCGACGACTTTGGCCAAACCGGCGTTAACGACGGAGTCGATGATCTCTTTGGACTCCTTGTAGGCACTTGGTGCCTCGTCGATAACCTGCTTGAGATCGCGCTTGTTGAGCATCACCTGGTTGACGGGCAGCGAAAACGGAAGTTCCGAAAGCTCTTCTTCCGTGTACGTGAGGCTGGCTTCAAATTCTTCTATGGTGATCTCCCGCCGGGCCTGATTGCGTGACATAGTGCGGCCTGCGCCGTGGTTGACGGTGTAGTAATTGACCAGTCCGCTGGGCAGTCCGACGAGGATATAGCTACGCGAGCGAGCTCCCATGCTTCCGGGTATGATCACCGGATGGCCGGTGGAGCGATAGCTGGGCACATTGCCCATGTGACCGGCCGGAAGAGCCTTTGTCGCTCCCTTACGGTGCACGATATATCGCTGACCGTTGTGTTCTTCGCTGGCACAGAAGTTGTGCGCGATGTCATACAGGAGTCTGACATCCGCCGGTTTCACCCCGTAGATCTCGTCAAATGCCTGACGGATGGCCCTGCGCATCAACATGCGATTGAGCCGGCTGACGTTGAGGGCGAAGGCTTGAGCCATCATGTAGGCGGCGCCTAAGGGTGTATGCAAGGGTATGTAGGCCACTTCCGGGTTCGGACGCGGCAAGGAGCGGGCCTGCATCTCGGCCAACATCAGCTTCTCGTACTCTTGAGCGATCTGATGGCCGCCGCCTCTGGAGCCGCTGTGCAGCATGACGACTACTTGACCGTCATGCAGGCCCCAAGTGCGGGCCAGATCCTCCATGCCCGGAACGATTCTGACAATCTGCAGTTCGAGGAAGTGATTGCCTCCGCCCAGAGTGCCGACGGTGGTATAGGTGCGTTCCCAGGCCCGGTCGCTGATGTGTTTTTTGGGATCCTTGAGCTTCAGGCCGGTCGTCGAGGTGGCTACCCTGACGGCGTGCAGGTGACCGTCTTCGATGTAGGGGATTTCATCATCCGCTTGCAGCATGTTGGCCAACTCACCGCGTACACCGGCCGGACCGGCTACGGCCGCGTCCCAAAGCTCGTCGTTGTGCAGCTTGTAGGGGCTTTTTTGCCCTTCCCCGGGCCTCACGGCTTTTTCGACGATTTTCATCCAGGAGCGGATCGTGGGCTGATCGTGGAGATCCTCAGCTTGCAGCGGAGTGAGCTGTACACTCACCCCACAGCCGATGTCGACACCGACGGTCGAGGCGGAGATCATGGGGTTTTGATTGAGTTTGGCCACCATAGTGGTGCCGATTGCCGTACCGCGACCGAGGTGAGCATCTGCCGTATAGCCCAGGTGGGTGAGATTGGGAATCTGCGCCGTCTCCAGTACCTGGACGAGTAGGTCTTGTTCAAGTGTCTCCACAATGGCCCTACTGGCAAAAAACTGCGGAGTAATGGGAACCGGAGTATCGGAGATCAGGTTCCATCGGCTTTGATCCCGGTCAACGGAGACCAGCTTGCCGACTTTCGTGGGAATGCTATACATAGCTCTCACTGCCTTTTACTGTGCTTTTGCGGGTTCGAGCCTAGAGCCGTGCCCTTCCATCTTATCGAATATGTGGGGGCGAGCCAAGTTGGCAGGGACTTGGCAGCTCGGTGACGAAGGCAATGAGGCAAGATCATCCAAAAGAAGGGGAGTAGGCAGATGGCAAACGGTCTTAAGCGTGTAGCGACGCGCATGGCGGACAAGTTGCAGGTCATAGTCTACGAGACTCGGCAGGATATGGGTGCGGCCGCCGGTCGGGCGGTGGCCGAGAAGATACGCTCCTTGCTGAAATCGCAAGAGCGTGTGAGCATGGTGTTCGCCGCCGCACCGTCACAGAATGAGTTCCTGGATGCGCTGACGGCGGCGGAGGGCATCGATTGGTCTCGGGTTACGGCCTTCCACCTCGATGAGTATATCGGTCTGCCCGCCGATGCGCCTCAACGTTTTGCCAAGTATCTGGAGGATCATCTGTTTTCCAAGGTCAAGTTCGGCAACATCTATCTGATCGACGTCACCGCCGATCCGGAGGCGGAATGCGAGCGCTACAGCGATTTGCTGAAAGCCAATCCGCTGGATATCGCCTGTGTGGGCATCGGCGAAAACGGTCATTTGGCCTTCAACGATCCGCCGGTGGCCGATTTTGACGATCCGAAGCTGGTCAAGGTTGTTGAGCTTGATGAGATCTGTCGTCAGCAGCAGGTCAACGATGGGTGCTTCCCCAATATCGATGCCGTGCCTACTCATGCTCTGACCATGACCATTCCGGCCATCATGGCGGCCACGGAGATTCACTGCATCGTACCCGGCCCCACGAAAGTGGACGCCGTGGAAAAGACAATCAACGGTCCCATCGACACTTCGTGCCCGGCCTCCATCTTAAGGACGCACAGCAAGGCGACGCTGTACATCGATCGGGACGCCGCAGCCAAGGTACTTTAGGCGGCGTCTAATCTCGGGCGCACCGCCACAGTTCCGGTCGACTGGTTGAGACGGCGACCACGGGTGTGGCCAACACTGCCTCCACCTCAGCGCGTGTTTCGAGCAGGCCTCCGGCGATCACTGGGGGCAGCTCTGAAAACGGCAAGCGATAGGCAATGGACGGCAGCACCAAAGCAGGAAGGATCTCTACGGCATCCGGACGGGAAGCTTTGATCACTTCCAGACCAGTCTTGAGAGCCTCCGAATCCAGCGCAAACAGGCGTTGAACGGTGAGCAGACCTTCTTTGGCCGCTGCCTTGACCAGAAAACTGCGAGTTGTTAAAATCCCGTTGACCCCGATTTCATGAGCGAGATAGCGCATGCCTTCGGGGTCTTTTCCGATTCCGTGTAAAAGATCGACGTGAGCAAACAAAAGAGTCCCGTGCTCGTGGCAGTAGCGGACAGCGTCGCGCAAGGAAAAGATAGTTCCCGTAAGGAAGAAAACAACCGGAGCCCGGACGGCGCAGGCTTGCTTTAGCATGGTCAACGTCTTCAGGCCGGGAATGACTCGACATTTTCTTAGCAATGAATGGAACTCTTCGGTTGATGGTTTCTCGGGCCGCATGATCGGCATCTCCCTTCGGTTTTGCGAAGGATCTTTTCGTTAGGTGTACATCCTGTTCCTGCGGGAAACCTATCCCTGGGGGCGATTATTGACAAATGACGGTGCTCAAGCTATTGTAAAGTTAGCCAAGTGAATAACAGTCAATGAGCAGGAGCGCGGCGATATAGAGAGGGCTCCTCCCCCCAGGGAGGAGTGCCTCTTTTTTTACGAGGTGGTAGAGTTGCTCTACGACGTGACTGTGGTGGGTGGAGGTATCGTGGGGTGCGCCGTGGCGCGCGAGTTGGCACGGTACCGACTGCGGACCATCGTAGTGGAAAAAGGCAGCGATGTGGCTGCCGGGACGACCAAGGCCAACAGCGGTATCATTCATGCCGGACACCACTCTTCGATCGAGACCCTCAAAGGTGAGCTGGAGTGGGCCGGCAATCAGATGTGGGATCAACTGCACGCCGATCTCGGCTTCGGCTTCAAGCGGGTAGGAGAGTTGACGGTGGCGCGCACCGAGGATGAGATAGCCGTCTTGGAGGCTCTCAAAAGTCAGGGTGAAGCCAAAGGTGTGCCGGGGCTTGAGATCTGGGGGCAAGAGCGGGTCAGGAAGGAAGAACCCAATCTTTCTCCTGATATTGTGGCGGCACTGTATGCTCCCACCTCCGGGGTGGTTAACCCGTATGAGGCATGCATGCGGATGGCGCATCATGCCCGACTCAACGGTGTGGAGTTTTCGTTGGAAACCCTGGTGACGGGCATTCGAAGCGAAGACGAAGTGTTGATCGTTGAGACTTCCAAAGGTGTTTTGCGGACCCGCTTTGTGATCAACGCCGCCGGAGTCCATGCCGACGAAGTGGCCGCCATGGCCGGCGTGGGGGATTTCACTCTTCGCATTCGCAAAGGCGAGGAGTATCTGCTTGACAAACGGCTCGAGGGGATTGTCAAACGTGTCATCTTTCCGTGTCCCAGTAAATTCACCAAGGGCATTCTAGTCATTCCCACGGTGGAAGGGACCATCATGGTCGGTCCGACCTCGCATTTTGTGACCAGTAAAGAAGATCTGACGACGACACCGCAAGGCTTTCAAGAGGTTTTCCAAGCGGTACGGTCCTTGGTTCCGGCTATATCTGAGCGAGACTGCATCGCCCAGTTCGCCGGTTTGCGAGCCGTGGCCCCTTCGGAGGATTTCATTATCGGCACCACGGCCTTGCGAGGCTTCATCAACGTGGCGGGCATTCAGTCTCCGGGTCTTACCGCCGCTCCGGCCATCGCTCTGCGCGTGGCGGATATCCTGGTCGAGGAGGGGCTGGATCTGATCCCTAAAGACGACTACGTGGCCAAGCTTCCGCCGAGAATCCGTTTTGCCGAGTTGAGCCGCGATGAGCAGCGCCGCCTGATCGAAAAGGATCCCCGCTACGGTCGGATTGTCTGCCGTTGCGAGCATGTGACTGAAGGCGAGATTATTGATGCCATACGAGCCGGGGCTCGCACTCTGGATGGACTGAAGTTTCGCACCAGAGCCGGCATGGGGCGCTGTCAAGGCGGATTCTGTACGGCCCGGTGCATGGAACTGCTGGCCAGAGAGCTCGAGATCCCTCTGAACGAGGTAACCAAAGGCGGTCAGGCGTCATGGATAGCCGTGAAGGCGACGGAGGAGGCGAAGCCCGGTGAATGAGATCCACAGGCCATTGCGTCCTGAATACGACGTGGTAGTGGTAGGTGGCGGGCCCGCCGGTATGGGAGCGGCGCTGGGAGCTCGCGAAGCCGGCGCCGAGCGAGTGTTGATCATCGATCGGGAAAAGGAGGCCGGCGGGATTCTATGGCAGTGTATTCACGCCGGTTTCGGATTGCATTACTTCAAGGAGGAACTGACGGGACCCGAGTACGCTCAGCGTTTTCTCAAGCAGGTTGAGGAGGCGGCGATCGATGTGGTCACCGACGCCTTCGTCCTTGATATCGATCGGGAACTGAATGTAACGTTGATCTCCAGCGCTGAAGGAATCGGGATGCGCACCGTGGCTGCCGGAGCCGTTGTGCTGGCCATGGGGGCCAGGGAGCGCACGCGGGGGGCCATTCACATTCCGGGCACCCGACCCGCGGGTGTCTTGACGGCCGGTCTGGCTCAAAAGATGGTCAATATTATGGGGTGTCTGCCCGGGCGCAGAGCCGTCATTCTCGGCTCGGGAGACATCGGTTTGATTATGGCCAGACGCCTGACACTGGAGGGTGTTGAAGTCTGCGGAGTGTATGAGATCATGCCGTATGCCAACGGGCTTAATCGTAACATCGTGCAGTGTCTGCATGATTATGACATTCCGCTCACGCTTTCGCACACTGTGATCGAAATCCATGGCACTCACCGGGTCGAAAAGGTGACGGTGGCTCCCGTGGATGAAAACCTGCGACCGATCGCTTCCCAAGGGCGGGATATACCTTGTGATACGCTGCTTTTGGCCATCGGACTTATCCCTGAGACTGAATTGGCCCGCCAGTTGGCAATCAGAATCGACAGGGTGACCAACGGTCCCGTCGTCTCCAGTACCATGGAGACCTCCATGCCCGGTGTTTTTGCCTGCGGCAACGTGGTTCACATCCACGATCTCGTGGATTTTGTCACCGAAGAGTCGCTGTTGGCGGGGCGCAATGCAGGTACCTATGCCATCAAAGGGCAGCTTTCCAAAGACACGATTGCCCTTGTGCCCGGAGAGGGTATATCCTATTGCGTGCCGCACACCATTTCGCCGGATAGGGAGCATACCATCTACTTGCGTGTCCGTCGTCCTCAGGAACGCTGCAGCATAGTCCTGGGCGATCTTTACGAGAGGCGATTGCGCTACGCTTTTCCGGCGGAGATGATCAGACTGCAGATCAAACCGGAGCACTTGCAGGGTTTTGAGGGAACGAGACTGCCGGTGGAATTGCGTGTGCCTTGAAAGGAGGCCGTGATATGTCCGTGCCCATTACGGTGACGAAGTATCTGTGTATCGGTTGCCCGCTGGGCTGCAGCCTCGAAGTGGAGCATTCCGGTCAACAGATTCATGATATAAGGGGTTATCAATGCAAGCGGGGCAAGGATTTTGCCATCTCCGAGCACACCGATCCGCGCCGAACTCTGACCACTACAGTTCGGGTCATCGGCGGCACTGAACGTCGCTTGCCGGTGAAGACGGAAAAGCCCATCCCCAGGGATAAAGTGCTACGTCTGCGCGATGAGCTGCGTCGGGTGACGGTCAAGGCACCCATACGCACCGGTGATGTCATCTTGCCGGACGTGCTCGGCTTGGGCAGCGCGGTGGTCGCCACCCGGGATATTAAAGCGGTATAAGAACCGAACAGCGGCCCATGATCGGGCCGCTGTACACTCTTATGAACAAGGGCTTTGGAACAGCTGGGCGGGAGAGATGAGATGCACCCCGTTGGTGCAAAGGGCTTCGATCGCTTTGTCCACGTCGTCAAAGCGAAAGATGAGAACCGCGTGTTCATTGGCCTTGACCGTAAAGGCGTACATGTACTCCACTCCGACACCCACGCTGTGGACGATATCCAAAATCTCCGCCAAGCCGCCGGGCCTGTCTTCGACTTCCAAGGCCAGGACGTCGGTCACCTTCACCACGGCTCCGGCCTCTTCCAATACTCTCTTGGCCTTTTCCCAGTCGTTGATGATCATGCGCAGTATCCCGAACTGTTGTGTATCGGCCAGCGTCAACGTAGTGATGTTGATCCCTGCGTCGGCGAGTGTCCGGATCACTGAACTGAGACGTCCTGTCTTGTTCTCAAGGAAAACCGACACCTGTTTCAGTTTCATAGCTGGTCCTCCTTGCGAGTGTCAATGACACGCTTGGCCTTGCCCTGGCTGCGGGCTATGCTTTGGGGTTCCACTAAGGTCACGACTGCTCGGATGCCGACCACGTCTTCGATTGCCTTGGCAAACCTCTTTTGCAGATTCTCCAACTCGCTGATGGTATCGCCCAGCATCTCTTTGGTCACTTCAACTTGCACTTCCATCTGATCGAGACCTCCCTTGCGGGAGAGGATGATCTGATAGTGAGGCAAGTTGCGTTCGGCACGGAGTAATGCCGCTTCAATCTGAGCCGGGAATACGTTGACGCCGCGGACGATAAACATATCATCCGTGCGGCGGCTGACGCGGGCCATGCGGCGGATGGTCCTGCCGCACGGGCAAGTCTCCGGGATCAGCCTGGTGATGTCGTGGGTCCGGTAGCGGATAATCGGCATGGCTTCTTTGCTCAACGTGGTGAGCACCAACTCACCCTCTTCGCCGTCGGGCAGGACCTCTCCGGTAACCGGGTCGACGATTTCAGCCAGGAAGTGGTCTTCATGGATGTGCAGACCGTCTTGCACGACGCACTCCGTGGCCACCCCAGGGCCGATGATCTCCGAAAGCCCGTAGATATCGTAGGCTTTGATGCCCGCCTTTTCCTCTATATAGTGGCGCATAGGTTCCGTCCAGGGCTCGGCCCCAAAGACGCCAACCCGCAGCGGAAGCGAGCGCAAGTCCAGTCCCATGTCTTCAGCGGTCTCGATGATATGAACGAAATAGCTCGGCGTGGCGCACATGGCCGTGACCCCGAAGTCTCGCATGACCATGATCTGCCGATCGGTGTTGCCGCCGGAGGTGGGAACGACGGTGGCCCCCAAAGCCTCGGCCCCGTAGTGTGCTCCCAAACCGCCCGTAAAAAGCCCATAGCCGAAAGCGTTCTGGATGATGTCGTTTTGATGCAGCCCCACGGACAAGAAGGTACGCTTCATCACGTTTTTCCAGACTTCCATGTCTTGCTGAGTGTAGCCGACCACTATCGGTTTGCCCGTCGTACCACTGGAGGCGTGCAGCCGCACTATGTCGCTCATAGGGCTGGCAAACAGACCATAGGGATAGGTGTCTCTGAGATCGTTTTTGTCAGTGAAAGGCAAAAAGCGAACGTCCTCCAGCTCGCGGATATCTTCGGGCTTGACACCGACGCTGTCGAGGCGCTGGCGGAAATGCTCGACCCGTTCATAGGCTCTTTTTACAACGGCCTGCAGTCGCTGAAGCTGTAGACAGCGCAGCTGTCTTAGCGGCAGATAATCCGCAGCACTATCCGGATGGAAGGTGCCTGCCTTGTCATTCCAACAGACGCTCATTGCGCGGACCCCCCTCTTCCGAGAAGGAAAGCTTGTTCATTGGCCTCGTAGAGCTTTTCCGGGAAGCGTCGGCGCAGGACGCTCAACCAGGTATCGACTTCGAAATCCACATACTTGCTCAATACTCCCAAGAGAGCTACATTGAGGGCCCGTTTGTTTTTCAACAGGGAAAGATCGATGTCTTGCGGCGTGATCATAGTGCCTCCTTCCCGAAGTTGAGGGGCGTGCAAGTCTTTTTCTTCCTCACACATGACTACGATCAGGTCGCATTCGTTGGCCGGGATCATGGGGCTGTGAACCTCGGATCCGAAACGCACATCGCTGGATACCGAGCCGCCTCGTTGACTCATGCCGTGCACGTCGGCCTTCTTGACGTCGTAGCCGGAACAAAAAGCCACGTCGGCCAGGATGTCAGAGGCGGTCACCACACCCATGCCGCCCAAGCCCGCAAAACGCACATTGGTCACCGCGGCATCCGGCACTGAGCCCGCCAGCAGCGGATCGGCTTCCGCCGGACAGGGCGCGCTCGTCTGTCCCCGGGCCCGTTTTCTGCTGGCCAAAACACACGGTTGACGGGCGACAATGAGCGCCAGGCTTTCGGAAGCCAAAGCCTCACGAACGGCCGTTTCAAAAGCCTCCGCCTCTCTCACCGGGCTAAGGACATGGACATTTTCGATTCCCATGGCTTTGGCCAGCTCTTCATATGACAGGCGAGCCGATGGAGAGCCGTCGAGCCGACGTCCGGTACCCGGGTGATCTTGGAGTCCGGTCATGGCCGTAGTGTCGTTATCCAGGATGATCACGACGTGACCCGTCGGCGGCGGGTTATACACCATATCGGCGATCCCGGTGATACCGCTGTGCACAAATGTACTGTCGCCGATGACGCTGACCACGCGTTTGGCCTCTTCCGGCGGCAGGACATGGCGCAGACCCAGACCGACTCCTATGGCCGCTCCCATGTCGATCATGGTATCCATGGCCTCAAAAGGCGGCAGGGCGGCTAAGGTGTAGCAGCCGATGTCTCCGGCGACGATGCAATCGAGGCGCTTGAGGATCTCAAACGTAGCTCGGTGCGGACATCCGGGGCACAGCTGAGGCGGCTTGCCGCCGCGAGGAGTGTTCTCGGGGGAGCTGTCGCTGGCTATGATTCTTCTTACCCGATCCACGTTCAGCTCGCCGAAACGGAAGACGGAGTCGTCTTTTCCTCTCACCCGACCTCCGACAGCGCGAATGGCATTGACCAGCCACGGGTCGTTTTCTTCGACGACCAGACACTCATCCACCGAATCTATGAACTCCAAAACGGTTTTCACGGGCAGAGGATAAGCCATGCCTAGCTTTAAAAAGCTCGCCTGCGGAGCGGCTTCTTTGCTGTGGAGGTATGAAACCCCTGAAGCGATAATCCCCAATTTCCGGTCGCCTTCGATCACGAAATTCGGTCCTTCCGCATCGTTCCAGGCCTGCAGATCGGCCAGTTTGCGGCGCAGCCGCCGGTGAGCGGGCTTGGCGTGAGCCGGGATCATGACCCGCTCCTGAATGTTGCGCACAAAATGCGGTTCATTTGGCTGGCGACGCTCTTTTTTGGGGATAACCGGGCTTTTGGTGTGGCAAACGCGGGTGGTCATCCGGAAAATGACCGGCAACTGAAACCGTTCGGATATGTCATAGGCCAGCCACAGAAGATCATATGCCTCCTGGGCATCGGAAGGTTCGAAAAGAGGAACTCCGGCGGCCTCTGCGTAGCGGCGGGTGTCCTGTTCATTCTGGCTGGAGGCCATGCCCGGATCATCGGCGCTGACCAAGACATAACCGCCGGTCACGCCCGTGTAGGCCATGGTGAAAAGGCAATCGGCGGCCACATTGAGGCCGACGTGCTTCATGGTGACCAACACGCGGGCGTTGGCATAGGCGGCGCCTAGGGCGACTTCGGCCGCCACTTTCTCATTCGGCGCCCATTGGGCATGACCGCCGAGTAGGGAGAAGTTTTCAAGGATCTCCGTGGAGGGCGTCCCGGGATATCCCGTGCCGAGAGCGACTCCACAGTGCGAAGCGGCAAGAGCCACGGCTTCGTTTCCACTAAGCAACAAACGTTGTGCCTCGTCCATTGGTGGTAATCTCTCCAATGCTCAGTCTAAGTAGGGCGTCCATTGATGGAAAAATCGCATTTACAAGAAGATGCATTTGCCACCCGGAGCGCTAAATCCTCCTTCATATATCCGGTGTCCAGAACATGGTGCAGGGAGTCGGGGACTCGTGATGAAACCTCAGGCAGGGAGGCTGGATGCAGATGACGATGGTGGAATCTTGCGCCGCAGCGGTGCCCGTTTTTCGCGATCTGCCGCCGGAGAGTCTGCGGCGGCTGGATGAGACCATGCAACGCAGGCGCTGGTCTCGCGGCGAGACTGTCATGGCTCACGGAACGCTGATCGAGCATCTGGTGATCGTGGCCGAAGGGGAGTTGAAGCTGGTCCGGACCACGACCAGCGGACGCGAACAGGTGATCCGAGTCTTGGGCCCCGGGGAGTTTTTCGGGGAGATGGCTCTTTTTACGCAGATCGAGCTCGAAGGAGATCTTATCGCCGCAGCGGACACCGAGGTCTGCATGGTGCCCCGCACCGGAGTGCAAAAGCTGTTGTGCCTCCATCCGGAAGTCAGCCTGGCTTTGGTGGAAGCCTTGGCTCAGCGTCTCTATGAGGCAGAACAGCTCATCGCCGAGTTGGGCCTGCGCGATGTAGGTCAACGACTGGCGGCCGCTTTGCTCCGCTACGCCGAGGCGGCGGAGTCCGACACGGTGAGCCTGCCCATCTCTTGGGCGGAATTGGCAGTGCGCCTAGGCACTACTCCTGAGACTCTGAGCCGCAGATTGAGGAGCATGGCTGAAAAGGGGATTATTGAGCAAAAAGGTCAGAGGCTCTTTGTCGTCACGGATCGCGAGGCACTTGAAGACCTGGCCCAGATCTGATCAATCTTGACGCGCGTCAATGCATGAGACCCTCAAGTTATGTCATGATACACCCGGGAGGCGATATGAATGAAGCGTCAGATGATCATGCTGGATGGGCTCAGCTGTCCGGCTTGCGCGGCGAAACTGGAAAAGGCCCTACAAAGGCTTCCGGGTGTAAAAAGCGCCAAGGTGTCGTTCGGGGCGGGCTCTCTTAACGTGGAGTATGACGAAAGCCAGGTCCAAGAGGCAGATATCAAGACCAGAATAAAGCAATTCGGTGCCGACGTTCTGGAGTAAAGAGCAAGAGCAAGATGAGGCCCCGGCAGCCCTGCCGGGGCCGAACCTCCTGAGGATGATCGTTTGGGGGGATACGTATGTCCAAAATTAGGACAATAATCGCAAAACACAGCAAGCTATTGGTTATTATTGCCTCCGGTGTGCTTATCCTTTCGGCGTGGGTCTTTCGTGCTCACTACACACCGTTTATGGTCACCGCCGCAGTGATAGCCGGGCTTCCGGTGGTTCGCTTGGCCTGGTTGGGGCTCATGGCCAGGCAATTCACCATTCCCTTATTGGTCTCCATCGCCGCTGCCGGTGCGCTGTGGATTGGTGAGCCGTGGGAGGCGGCGGCGGTAACCTTTCTTTATATGTTCGGCAGCTATCTTGAGGATATTACTCTGGCCAGAACGCGAGCCGCTTTGCGCACATTGGTCGATATGCGTCCGCGCACGGCCAGAATCAAAGAAGGTGAAGAGATCCGGGTAGTGCCGGCGGACACCGTTGAGGCCGGACAGACCGTGGTTGTCTTGCCCGGCGACAAAGTGCCCGTCGACGGCGTGGTTTTGGCCGGACAGGCTGCTTTGGATACAGCCGCCTTGACAGGTGAGCCGCTGCCGGCGGAAGTGGGAGTGGGTGATCAGGTACTCAGCGGGAGCGTCAGTACGGCCGGTTATCTGGAGATCAAGGCGTCCCACGTCGGTGCCGATACGACCTTCAACCGTCTGATTTATCTGGTGGCTGAAGCTCAGGAGCAAAAGCCCAAAGCGCAGAAGTTTTTGGATCGCTTTGCTCAGTGGTATACGCCGGCGGTGATTGTCAGCGCCGTGGCCATATATGTCTTTTGGAGAGATATTGAACTGGCACTGACGTTCTTGGTCATCGGTTGCCCGGGAGCCTTGGTGGTGGCCGCACCCGTGGCTACCGTGGCCGGCCTGGGCTATGCGGCAAAGCGCGGCATTCTCATCAAAGGCGGTGAGAGACTGGAGAGCATCGGCCGGGTGGACACGCTCGCCTTCGACAAGACCGGTACCCTGACTCAGGGCAAGCCCCGCGTGACGGAGGTAGTTCCTTTTGACGGCACCGCCGAGAGAGTTGTCTCTTTGGCCGCGGCCGCTGAACAGCGTTCGGAACACCACCTGGCCGTGGCCATTCTGTCTTATGCCGAAGAGGCGGGCATACTGGCGGCTCCGGCCACTGAGTGGCATCTGGAAGCCGGTATGGGAGCCGTGGCTGAGACTGAAGAGGGCACGGTGTTGGTCGGTAATCGCAGTCTGTTGGAAAGCCGGGGCGTGGGATTGTCCGCTGAGCAAGAGGAGATTCTGGTCCGCTATGAACAGGCGGGAGCGACCATTGCCCTGGTGGCTTTGAACAAGACTCCCTTGGGACTACTGGCCATCACCGATCCGATTCGGGCCGAAGCGTTCGGCCTGGCGGAATCGTTGCGCCGGACCGGAGTGCGCCATACGGTGATGCTCACCGGTGATCATCCGGCCGCCGCGCAACGGGTAGCCGGTGAGTTGGGCATTTCTGAATTCCGAGCCGGACTGAAGCCCGAGGACAAAGTGACGGCCATCCGTCAGTTGCAGAGCGAGGGACGGATTGTGGCCATGGTGGGTGACGGCATTA
>LSQX01126555.1_pt1 | contig 16480 bp, 10 predicted proteins | sample 654561 | NCBI WGS metagenome assembly LSQX01 (sample SAMN04489861, study PRJNA283612) | anaerobic digester metagenome | isolation source: 4 biogas reactors fed with cattle manure at either 37C or 55C with and... | place: Denmark: Kongens Lyngby | collected 2014 | reverse complement strand
GACAAACGCATCGATAAGATAATGAGCAAAATACAGAGCAACCTAGAGAAGCAACTAGGTGCCCAATTAAGATAGAAATCTTTGAAGTTAAAGTATAAACAATAGAAACAACAACAATAAAAAACCGCTTATCACTACGCAAATTCATAATAAGGATTGCGCACACAATGCAGGTTCATAACAATTATTATGGGAAGAGCATTTGAATATAGAAAAGCTAGAAAGATGAAACGCTGGGGCAATATGGCTCGCGTGTTCACTAAATTGGGAAAAGAAATAACTATTGCCACAAGAGATGGTGGCCCCGACCCTGAAACAAATCCTCGTTTGCGTGTGCTCATACAACAGTCTAAGAAGGAGAACATGCCCAAAGAGAATGTTGAGAGAGCCATTAAAAAAGCTACAGATAAAGACTATACTGATTTTAAAGAAGTTCTATTTGAGGGCTATGGTCCTTACGGAATTGCTATTGTGGTAGAAACTGCTACCGACAACAATATGCGCACTGTAGCAAATGTGCGCAGCTATTTCAACAAGCTGGGTGGCTCGTTGGGCACATCGGGCAGTTTGGAGTTTCTATTCGATCACAAGTGTGTGTTTAAGATTGGGGCCAAAGAAGGCGTATCGCTAGAAGATTTAGAACTGGAACTAATTGATTATGGTGTGGACGAGATAGAAATGGACGACGATGGAATTGTACTCTACGGAGAATTCAAATCGTATTCTGACATCCAAAATTACCTAGAAGCAAACGGATTCGAAATTTACTCTGCCGAGTTTGAAAGAATACCTCACGACACAAAAGTATTGGATGACGAACAACGGGCGCATATAGAGAAACTCTTAGAGAAGTTTGACGAAGACGAAGACGTTCAAAACGTGTTTCACAACATGGAAGAAGTTATCGATGAAGATGACTCCGAAAAATAAATAATTGGTCTGTAAAGACAAATACTATACACTGAAACAAACTACGACTTGAAGGACCGACAATTTATATTGTCTCGGTCCTTCTCTCTTTTTAGGGTGCTAGCTCATTATCTATTAACCGGTTGTTGTATTGCTGTATGAGGGCTTTTATGCGTCTCTCCATGGCATTCTGCACATTGGGGTGCTTGTCCAAAACATTGTTTTTCATCCATCTGTCTTCAACCAGATTGTACAAAGCTATGGTCTTATCATTCATATATTGTAGCATCCACTGGCCTTCTATCAATTGATGGGCACCATTGTAGAAGTTGAAGGCGAAGTGCGGACTGGCTGCGTCGAACATATTGTTGCCAAAGGCAACAAACTCCTCTTCTACGCCCAGCATAGAAAGCACAGTGGGCATTAGGTCGGTTTGTTGCACAACGGTAGTATCGTTGCGCCCAACAAGGTTGGTTCCTGGTGCATAAAACATTACAGGAATGGAAAAAGCTCCTTGGGCTGTTTTGTATTCAGCCAAGTGTCCATCAACAGCATGATCGGCAGTAATGACAAACAATGTATTGTCGTACCAATCTTGTTGCGATGCAGTTGTAAAGAAATTGCGCAAAGCATTGTCGGAGTAGCCCACACCTTGATGAATGGGGATATGTCCCTTGGGGAATACACCGTCGTACTCGGCATGTATTTTGTATGGATGATGCGACGACAAGGTAAAGACTGATGCCAAGAATGGCTCTTTAAGCTGTCCAATGTCTTGGGCCATGTATTGCAAAAATGGTTCGTCCCATATACCCCAATGCCCATCAAAGTCGCTCTTGTTGCCATATTCGGTCATACCTACATAGCTATCGAAACCAGCTTGTTGCATAAATGCACTAAAGCCCATAGAGCCATTGGGGGCTCCGTGGTAAAAGGCAGAGTAATAGTTTTTGTTTTTGAGTACAGATGCCAACGAGTTTATTTTATTGCCAGAATAGTGCGATAACACAAAAGGAGTTTCAGAAGATGGAATGCCAGCAAAAATAGATGGCAACACATCGATAGATTTGCGTCCGTTGGCATAGCCACGGGTAAACACATAGCTATGATTGACAAGCGAATCTATAAAAGGTGTGTATCCGGCATATCCCTCAATATCTTTGTTGAGCGAACCTACCCACTCTTTGCTAAAGCTTTCCCAAATGATGAGTACTACATTGCGCCCTTCAAATTGGTTGAAGCGTGTTGTGCTATCTGCTTTAAGTTGGTGATGGGCGTAGAATATATCGTTGAGCTCTGCCTTGTCGAAATATTCTTTGCGCTCTAAACGGGTTTTGCCAATAGTGCGAATAATGGAGAAGGGCGTGTTGAGCACAATAGAACGATGCTCGGGTTTGCGCACAAACTCGGCGGCATTGCTCAATGTAATTGGGCGTGTACCAGCAGTGTATCCACCACGCATTGCACCAACAGTGTAATATCCAATAATGGCCATCAAGATAAGGCCCAATGGGTAGTAGATATAGTTGCGAAGTTTCATGTAGGACCTATCTACCCTTATTTTCTTATATACCCCCACCATGAGTAGCACTAGCGCAATCACAATAAGGGTGATGTACCAATAGTCCCATAAGAAACTGATGAAGTTGGCAGGGTTTTCGTTTTCGAACTCTTGGAATACGCCTGTAGAGGTGCGCTTCATTGTGAAGCGATAGTAAACCACATCAATCATATTGAGGGTAATAGCAATGGTATTGACAATGTAGAAAACGATTGATACTACTTTTTGATACCCCCTATTGTACCTAAACCTGAAGGGCAATATGTGCATGAGAATGACCAACGAATTGGTGTAGGCTATGGCCGAGGCATCGAACCTGAGGCCACGATACATGAGGGTGGCAAGATAACCTGCCTCCATGTCGGCAAAAAGCGACGGGTTTAACACATAAAATAAGAAACGGGTGATGGTGTAAAGCGCAAAAACTAACAATAGGCGCAAAAACAACACCATGTATATGTTGCTCCAGAGTGAAGGCTTTCTTTTATTTATCATGTCGGTTGGGAATAACTTATAAAACTATATCGAAATTGAGCGTGCAAATTTAGCTATTTAATTGATTGTAGCCTCTACTACCTAGTTGAAATTTTTTTGAGTGAAAGAAATTGTCTTGAAGATGGGCTGTTTGCACCATTTTCAGGTCGTCGGTATGTAGCAAATATGGTTCTTGTCGGCAAAAAGGGGTCTTGTNNGCTAACAAAGGTGTTCTTTTCGACAGAAAGGGGGCTTGTGAGCTAACAATAGTGTTCTTTTCGACAAAAAGAGGGCTTGTGAGCTAACAAGAGTGCATTTTGTCAGCAAGAAGCACCCTTGTTAAGATACATGCATGGTTTTTGTGCACAAAATCCAGCAATCTAACACAAACACACTCGTTATTGTGGCAATTTGACACACAACTCAAACAGAATGTCTATTTTTTGATATAAATTCTCTTGACACGTGGAGACACCGAAGTGAGAATTTCGTAAGGAATGGTATCAATGGATTCTGCCAACGCTACAACCGACAAATCTTTTCCAAAAATAATTACCTCATCGCCTTCCTTTGCCTGAATATTGGTGACATCTACCATGCAGAGATCCATACAAACAGCACCAATTATTGGCGCATAAGCTCCATTGATGAGTACTTTGCCCTTTCGGTTGCCAAACTGCCGACTAAGCCCATCGGCATACCCAATGCGAATGGTGGCAATACGTGCATCGTGGTCTAGCATCTCTTTACGGCCATAACCAACACTATCGTTGCTTTTCAATGTTTTTATTTGCAAGATAGTTGATTTCAGTGTGCACACATTTCTCAAGCCGTTTACACCACTGGCACTCACACCATAGAGGCCAATACCTAGTCGTACCATATCGAACTGGTTGTTGGGGAAACGCTCTATACCGGCCGAGTTTAAGATATGACGCTTCACCTTATATTTCAACTTTGCTGCTACTTGGGTTGACAATTCCTCGAAAGTTTCGATCTGCTTTGTGGTATATTCGTCAAACACCCAACTTTCGCTTGCAGCCAAATGAGAAAAAATAGATTCAATTCGTAAGCTTTTTTGCTTTTGCAATAGATTAATAAGCTCGGGTATTTCGTCACGAACAAATCCGAGACGGTGCATTCCCGTGTCTAGCTTTAAGTGAATGGGATAATCGGTAACACCACGGCTCTCGGCATCTTTAATGTAGGCTTGGAGTATGCGAAAATTGTACACCTCGGGTTCGAGGTTCGAGTTGAATAGCTCTTCGAAGCCATTGGCTTCGGGATTGAGAACGATAATAGGCAGTGTAATACCTGCATCTCTCAGAGACACTCCCTCAGAAGCAACTGCAACAGCCAGATAACCGCACCGATGATACTGCAATGTCTTGGCAATCTCTGCTGCACCAGCCCCATATCCATTGGCTTTCACCATCGATATTAGCTTCACATCAGGATTGACTTTCGATTTATAAAAATTGAAATTATAGACCAATGCATCTAAATCTATTTCCAACACAGTATCGTGAATTCTCTTTTCGAGTAGTGCAATAATTCTTTCGAAGTGAAAACTACGCGCACCTTTTACCAGTATCAGTTCGTCTTTAAAATGTTTCCACACTTGCGATTTGATAAACTCATCGGTAGTTTCAAAAAACTCTTTCTCCATAGAGAACACCGCGCTAAATTGAGATATATCGTGGCCAATACCTATAATTTTATCAATATTGTTCTGATCTATTACTTCCGAAACCTTTTTATACAAGGTTTTGGGCAATAATCCCGATTGAAAAATATCTGACAGTATCAAAGTCTTCTTCAGCGGCTTGTCCATTTTCCTTTGATTCTGAAACTCTAGGGCTATCTTGATAGAATTGAAATCTGAGTTGTAAGTATCATTAATAAGGATACAACTATTTTTGCCAGTTCTCACATCCAATCGCATTGCAACGGGCTCTAGCTTGCCCATTCTCTCATTTATCTCCTCTGGCAAAACTCTCAAATATAACAATGTGGCAAGAGATGACAATGCATTTTCGATAGAAGCTCCATCAACAAAAGGTATTTCCAATTGGGTCTCGAAGCCTAAAAAAGAATAACGGATAAGAGTTTTATCTTCCATCACTTTTATATCGGAAATATAGAGCGGATTGTCTTGGTTTTTGCGCGACCAAGTGAAGGTTTTGTGCGACAAGGCCATATTTTCTACACAACGAGAAATGATAGGATTGTCTTCGTTGTATATAACCACTTCGCTATTGATAAAAAGCTCTAGCTTTTCGTTGCATTTCTGTTGCAACGATGCAAAATTTTCTTGATGCGCCTCGCCCAGCTTTGTAAACACACCAATGGTAGGGTGTATAATGCTTTCGAGATGCTCCATTTCGTCGGGCATAGAAATTCCGGCTTCAAAAATACCCAGCGTAGCCGTTTCGTCGAGCTGCCACACCGACAGAGGAACTCCCGTTTGAGAATTGTAGCTGCGAGGCGATCTAACAATGTTGTAGTCTTTGTGCAACAGCTGGTACAACCACTCTTTTACAACAGTCTTGCCATTGCTACCGGCAATACCTATCACAGGAATATCAAATTTACGGCGATGATACGCTACCAGTTTTTGCAGAGCAGCAAGGGTGTCTTTTACAATTAGAAAATTAGCATCGAAATGCGAGTCGCTAATATCATGGTTCTTAGACACCACAAAATTGCGCACTCCCTGTATGTACAAATCGTTGATATAGTTGTGCCCATCGTTAGTTTTTGTGGTCAGGGCAAAGAAAAGAGTCTCCTCTGGGTTAGATAGCTTTCTGCTATCTGTGAGCAGGGTATATATTACCGCATCTTGAACATCTTTTTTCTGCTTAATACCAAGCGCAGTGATAATTTCTGAAATATCATATTTCATATATAGTAATATTCTATTGAATGTTTTGGATTAACTGTGTTACTTGCTGTTTTTCGTGCAAACAGGAAATGAAAGTGTGCTTCTTTTCAAACGCTTGTAGCGCATCAATTGTTCGAAGAAGGAACTTTTGATATGCATCGGAATCCGTTTTAAAAGGTCTGTGAGCTAGAGATTGATGAATGCGTTGCCACTCGGTGATAATGCTTTGAGTTTCTTCAGAAAAATAAGCCTCCCCAAACCTCCTCCATATATAGTCTTGTGCCAACTGAGAGGGATGGAGCATATCGTCGGTATAGAAACGATAGTCGCGCAGCTGATCCATCATAATTTCATAAGCAGGGAAGTAAAAAGTATATGCTGGAAATTGCTGCATCAAATTGTCGATGGACAGATGCAATATCGATTTGCTTAATTGATTCTCGTGTGCTCCATCTTTGAAATGACGGATAGGACTCACTGTAAACAATATCTTAAGCTTAGTATTCGAAGCCAAAGCCCTTTTGATAAGATTGCTCCACTCCAAAGTAATCTCCTCTATCGTCAATCTTTCTCTTGCAAATTGATTGGCGGGTATTTTATGACAGTTTCCAACAATCTCACCCGTCTCTTTCCATCTAAAAACATAGGCTGTGCCAAAAGTTATCAAGAGGAAATCTGCTGCATCAAGCTGTGCTGTTGCTAAACCGAACTCTTTGTTGGCTTTGCAGAGGGCATCCTCTAGCCTGGTGGTAGAAAATGAACCATGATGCATAAAGCTATGGTAGCTATTATTGTGGCAAATGAAATCTTTTTCAGAAAACTCTTGCCCATCTAGCAATCTATTGATGGCATTAGAAATAGAAAAGGGATTATACAATACACCAAAGGGATTTACAGTGACAGAAAACTTATTTTCCAACAACTTTGATCCGATATTCTCTGAAAAACAAGATCCAAACAACAGCATCGTTGAACGATGTGTGATATCGAAACTTGCTTTTTGTAATAGCACAGGTGTTTGTAGATTCATCTCATTTGTTTATACTACAAATTTAGCATAAATAATTCATTGAGACAATATAATTGAGATGAGAGAATGATTTGAGATGCAATGACATTTTTATAATTACAATAATAAAAACATCTTGTGGTAGCAAGATTGCACCTCTGCGGTGTTCAAAAAACGCTTCATACCTTAGCCCATATCTCTAGCTCTAACTTTTTACTTTGTTTTGGCTTTGCTGTATCTCTCTGCTCACTATTTTGCTATTTGAGTGCTCTTATTGTACCATTTTTTTCCATAAAATCATTTTTGGGCGAGGTTGTGTAGGCCTACAAAAGTAGAATCCCCTGGGGTTTCTCAAATTGTAGGCCTACGCAACCCCTGAAACTTTTAGTTTTTCTCAAAATGCATGCCTACAAAAGCTAAAACTCCTGGCTTTCTTCAAAATGTATGCCTGCAAAAGCCAAAAAACCTGGCTTTTTTCAAATTGTAGGCCTGCGAAAGTCAAAATGCCTTGGTGTTTCTCAAATTGTAGGCCTACAAAAGCTAAAATCCCTAGGGTTTCTCAAATTGTAGGCCTACGACGGTCAAAACACCAGGGCATTCGACCTTCGTAGGGGTACGCAAGGTCGCCCAAAGTTGATTTTCTTAGCTATTTTGCTGGTTTTATTTCGGTTTAATGTTTTATAATCAGAATATTAGACTACTTTTGGCTGTTTTTGTGCAAAATCTGGTATTTAGGGAAGGTCAAGGTGTCAACTGTCAATTGTCAATTATTAACACCCCATTCAGGGCATCAATATAAGGAGCTTTTTTTTACACCTCCTCCAACAAATCGGGTCTCAATTGCTTAGTCCTACTAATAGCCTGCTCCATACGCCACTCATCAATTTTGCGTTCGTGGCCCGAAAGGAGCACATCGGGAACACGCCACCCTTTATATTCAGCAGGGCGTGTATAAACTGGAGGGGCCAACAGATTGTCTTGAAAAGAATCGGAAAGGGCAGATTGTTCATCTCCAATTACACCAGGTATAACACGAACTACTGCATCGGCAATCATAGCGGCCGCCAACTCTCCGCCCGTTAACACAAAATCGCCTATCGATATTTCGCGTGTTATGAGGTGTTCGCGTATCCTAAAATCGATTCCTTTGTAGTGTCCACACAAAATGATAATGTTTTTCATCAAAGACAATTGGTTGGCTATACCTTGTGTAAACTTTTCGCCATCGGGCGATGTGAATATTACCTCATCGTAATTGCGTTGTGATTTAAGGTATGCAATTGCATTATCAATAGGCTCTATTTGCATGACCATGCCAGCCTCGCCACCAAAAGGATAATCGTCCACTCGGCGGTGCTTGCCTATGCCATAATCGCGCAAGTTGTGCAATCCGAACTCTACCAAGCCTTTGTCTTGTGCACGTTTGAGGATAGAGCAGTTGAGGGCTCCGTCAATCATTTCGGGTAGAACTGTTATAATGTCTATTCGCATAATTTGATATTAATAATTGCGTGCTACAATATAGCCTTCATTCTGTCTCTTTGTTTTGCTGCAAAGATACAAAAAAGCGAGAAGAATGTTCGTCTCACTTTTTTTGAAACAGCACGGGTAGGTGTCGTATCAAAAGAATCATATTTATAAATGTTCATCACCCCAATCAGTGGTGTCAGTGTACCAGCTGTTTACATGCAATAGCATGTTATTGAAAACAGACGCAGTGAATCTAGCAAAACATTGGTCAGAGACCAACACCAGCAGATGAATATTTTGCTACGCAACACACAGATTATAAATCTGCCGAGCGGAGAATATGACTCTAGCTCTATTCACTTGGCAGGCCCTACTTCACCTTATTCCTGCACCTAGCCACCAGAGAGTAAGATCAACTTATTTATTTGAAACGAGAGTAGCAATGGCACCATCCAAATCCCATAAATCTTCCCATCCCGAGGCACCTTCCCACAAAAACACTTGCCCTTTTATGAGGCGAGAATTACAATCTGCGGTTTCCATCTGAGACATCTCCTCAGTTGTGAGCAAATCTTGAACAGACGCCTGGAGGTTTGCAAACATTTGGGCCGATTTGACCGAAAACGGGATAGTAACCTGCCCCCTTTGAATACCCCACTTAATACAAACAACAGCAGGATGTACATCTAATCGTTTAGCAATTTTTTGAACTACTGGATGGTCTATGTCTATAGCATCGTCCTCTGTGCGGTCGCGCTCGGGACGCCGAGGCGACCCAATAGGACTAAACCCAATAGGCTGTATCTGTTTGCTTACCACATAATCGAACAACTCGGGCTGTTGAAAACAAGGATGAAGCTCCATTTCGTTGGCTACTGGCAGTATTTGCATGAGCGGCAGGGTAGCTTTAAATTTTGCAATGGTCATGTTAGAAGTGCCTATATTCTTTACCAAACCTTTATCTACCAAACCCTCCATCTGCCTCCAGGTATCCATATACTCATCTACACTAAAAGGCTGTGAGTCTGGATTGCGGTCATCGGGACTAGCAAATGGAGCATGATAATTGGGAAATGGCCAATGTACTAAATAGAGATTGAAATAATCGATACCTAGATCATCCAATGATTCACGGCACGACTGTTCCACCTCGCGATGACGATTATTCCACACCTTTCCTGTAATCCAAAGTTCATCACGTGACACCACTCCCTCTGCAATTACCTCTGCAATAGCGGCTCCAATCTCTTTCTCATTTTGATATACCTCGGCACAATCAATGTGTCGATATCCCATGCGGATGGCTGCTTTTACTGCATCGGCAATTTCTTGGTTAGTGTATCGGTCCGATCCAAATGTGCCCAGTCCAACAATTGGCATTTTATCTCCTGTACGCAATGTTACCTGAGGAACGCATTGTGGATTTATTATTTTAAATTCTTGTGTCATGTTATTATTATTGCGATTATTTTTAAATACTTCTTTGAGAGTGTGAGAGTTTATTTTACCTCCTCATCAAATACAACAGCAACTTTACCACACTTTCCACTTGCCATCAATTTGTAGGCATCGTCGGCATTGTCTAGTGTGAACCTATGCGTCACTAAATCTTCTGGATGAATAGCCCAGCGCACCAATCGTTCTACCAATTCTTCCATCTTCCAAGTAGAGGTAACCCACGAACCATATATAGTTTTCTGATCGTGAATAAGATCAGGAGAGGGATTCAGCTCTACAGTACCCCCTTCGCCAATTAAAACAATCTTGCCCCACTTACGAGCAGCCCTCACACATAATTGACGTGCGTGTGTATTTCCAGAACAATCGACTGTTTTCTCATAGCCCAAACCCATAGAAGCCTTCATAGCTTTCTCTAGAGTGTCTCCTTCCGATACAAACACCTCATCGACAAGGCCTTTTTCGACCGCCAATTGACAACGCTCCTCGCTCACATCGGTAGCAACCACCCTTTGTGCACCCATAGACTTTGCAAGCATACAAGCTGCCAAGCCAACAGGACCAAGGCCAGTAACTAGCACCTGATCATTGCCCGAAATACCAATCTTTTCGAGCCCCTCATACACTGTTCCAAAACCGCAAGCTACTTGAGCTCCATCGGTATAGGTGAGCTCATCGGGAAGGTGTATTAAATCTTTCTCATCTGCCAAAATATATTCACTCATACCACCATCACGCTGCCATCCGTAAGCTGCTCTGCTCTCGCTGGTACAAGAAATCATGTATCCACGCCGACAATCATTGCAAACGCCACAACCCGATATGTGATAAACAATTACTCGATCGCCCTTTTTAAAACGTCGCATGCCTTGGCCACACTCCACAATTTGCCCCGATGGCTCATGACCAGCTACCACATTCTGATAACCCTCTGGTCCTTTGCCCAAATGCTCATGATAAATAGCACGAATGTCTGACCCACATATTGTTGAAGACTTAGTTCTAATAAGCACCTGACCGTGTCCTGGGATTGGGATTTCCAGCTCTTTTAATTGTACGGTACTATTTCCTGGAAGAAAAGCACCTCTTCTTACTTTCAATGAAGTATCCATCTGGCTAGTATTTAATTATTATTTACGAAAATTATTCTGTCTTTTATTTTAAGAAGATTTTGTTTGATCTAAAGCTATATACAGCTATAACTACAAAGGATATTAGCGGCAATATAAATGATATGTTTACTTCTGGAATATAGCCTAAAAATTTAATATCATCAAAGCCTGGTCCACCTATATCAAGAATCCGCGCTTGAAGTGGTGGCAATAAAGCACCCCCTACAATAGCCATAACCAATCCGGCTGAACCTATTTTGGCCTCTTCGCCCATATCTTTAAGCGCAATACCATATATAGTAGGAAACATAAGCGACATGAATATCGAAATTCCTACCAAACAATAGAGACCACCAATGCCTACAATAAAAATAGTACCCAATGTCATGATCATAGCTCCGATGGAAAAGATAAACATGAGTTTTCCAGGATTTATATATTTCAGGAGGTAAGTGCTAACGGCTCTTGCCGATAAAAACATAGTCATTGCAGCCATATTATACCAAGTAGCAGTAAGTTGCGCATCTGTAGGCCTTCCTGCGTTAAGATTGTCAACATATTGAAAAATAAAAGTCCACACCATTATCTGCGCACCAACGTAAAAAGCCTGCGCAATTACTCCATGACGATAACTCTTGTTCCTAAAAAGTTTTTTAAAAGTCTCTTTCAATGGCATAGCCAAATGATCTTTTGTTTTAGGCATTTTGGATACAGCCACAAGAATAAACATTACAATAACTAGAAGCCCCAATGCAATATAGGGACCGCTTATTAAGGAAAGATCGTGTGTGCGAATAACGGCCTGCTCTGCATTGAGAAGCTGGTTATAAGCTTCCGGAGTATATTGGGCAGATCGCAACACTTTGATTACGAAAAGTTGAGCAATCAACATTCCCGAAAGAGAACCCATGGGATTAAAAGTTTGTGCCAAATTCAATCTGCGGGTAGCAGTTTCAGAATCGCCCATAAAAAGGATAAAAGGATTGGAAGTGGTTTCCAAGAAAGCCAATCCGAAAGTAAGTATATAAAGAGAGATAAGAAAAAAAGAATACTCTTCGAAAGCTGCAGCGGGATAAAATAACAAGGCTCCCACAGCATAAAGAGCTAGTCCTACTAATATACCCGATTTGTATGAAAACTTACGAATGAATAGTGCAGCTGGAATGGCCATTGTGGCATAGCCTCCATAAAAAGCAAGCTGCACCAATGCTGCTTCGAAGTTAGACAACTCGGGCATTACTTTCTTGAATGCCGAAACCATGGGATTGGTCAGATCATTTGCAATACCCCACAAGAAAAAAAGACTGGTTATAAGAATAAAAGGGAGTATATATTTCTTATCAACAACTTTTGGTTGAGACTTCATAATTGTTCTATTTTTTTCAAATTTATATTTACCCGCAATTAAAACTCATTAGGCGTAACACCTTTCTTCAAGAGGATATTGCCATACTTAGCAGTTTCACCTGTCATTACCACAGCAAAAGCTGTTTTGGCACGCTCATAAAAATCATATCGCTCAAGGCGCAAGATAGGAGGAACATCAGGATTGCTTAAATAGATACTTTCTAAGTAAGCCTTTTCTACAGTAGGATCCAACGTGTCGCCCTCAACAGCAGACATCATCGCCAAGGGATGAGCCACATAAGTATCTAACTCGAATAATGGCAGAATAGCAGCTAAAAGTTCAGGGATTTTTAACCCATCGGCACGCAACACTCTGCTATTAAAAGACTCGCCGGGGAAATGGGCGTCGGCCAATATTATTTCATCGCCATGACCCATTCGGGCCAATACTTCTAGCAATTCGGGTGAGATTAGTGGAGAAATTCCTTTTAACATAATTGTAATTTTTTGAGATTATATGTAGTGAGTAACTTATGCTTTTAGATTTAAAATATCATTCAATATTAAGGAGACAGCTCCCATTGCTGCTGCTTTATCTTCTAATGCGCTATGCATCAATTTTATCTTACGATGAGGCTGTTGGATGACTTCACTTTCAAACACAGATTGTATGCGCTCAGAAAAGAACGCTCCCGCTTTCAACACCTTACCACCCATAACAATGGTAGCAGGATTCAGGATGTTGGCCATTGAGGCCATGGCCAGGCCTAAAAAATAGGCTGCTTGATTAAAAAGATTTATTGAAAGCTCATCGCCCTTTTGTGCATATTTGGCAATCATTTCTGCTGACGGTTTGTCAACACTATGCAAAAGGGAGTCAGGATAGAGCGCTCGTTGCTCAAGTGCAATCTCAGAAATTCCTCTTCCAGAAGAATAACACTCCAAGCAATCTGTCTTACCACAAGCACACAACCGCCCCCCGGCATCGGGGCCAACAACACGGCTATGACCCATCTCACCAGCCATACCACTGAAGCCAGAAAAGACTCTTCCATCTAGTATAATACCGGCACCGATACCGTATCCAACATTAATAAAAATAAAATCTTTACATTCGGCGCCTATTCCATATAGCAACTCGCCTTGTGCCATTACACGAGAGACATTGTCAACAATAACTGGTACTCGAAAATAAGTAGATAGCGGTTGGAGAATATCAACATTGCTCCATCCAAAGTTTGGAGAGAACTCAATAATATGAGTTTTCTTATTGATGAAACCGGCAGCAGCCACACCAATTCCTTTTAATAACTCCTTGTTGATTTCCGACTTACGAAGGAGTTCTTCTATTAGGTCAATCACCTGCTTTAAATCGTCATTGAAGCCATCATTAGCCGCTGTTTGCACATCAATTTCCACCAATGACTTTCCATTGAGATCGGCTAAAACACCGAAAATATGGGTTCGCCCCCAATCAATTCCAATTACATAGCTGTTTTCTCCATTAAAGCGAACTATAACAGGCGGACGCCCTCCACTAGAAGCACCAATACCAACTTGTTGAACCAACTGTTCGTTATTAATTAAACTTTCTACAATACGCGTAACAGTGGGGGCACTCAATCCAGTTTTCTTAACAATTTGAGCACGAGAAATTTCTCCTGCTTCACGAATCAAATTTAGAACATTTATTTTGTTCAACCGACTAATATACTCGACGCTTCCTCGTGGATGAATTGATGCCATAATCTTTCTTTCTAAAGGAGCAAAACTAAGTGTTTTATTTTAAATTACAAAACAATTCAATGGTTTTTCATTAAAAGATTTTCATGGTGATGATAGAACAGAATGCCCATGATATATTATATATACAATCCCCAAAAAGGGCCGGCATTATTGGAACCCTGTTTATCTATTGATACATGTTTTAATTCAAGCTCGGTCCACCAAAATAATGTCACTCCTATCGGAGCTCCGATGCTACAATTTAAACAGATTGCTACAATAATGTCACCTCTTCGAGGCTTTGCTGTGCATTATAGTAAGCTATAACTGTTTAGCATCAAAAAGTTCTACGGGTTATTCACCCGTGGCTATTCATGTGTAACCACTTCGTGGTTGTCAGTGCTCCCAACCAAATAGCACGTATTTGTATTTATCCGTGATCATCCGCCCAATCAGTGTTATCAGTGTTCCAATCATTTACATGCGACAGCATGTTATTCGAAACAGACGTTTTTGCAGATGATCCGTTATATGTCTTTTCACATTACCAAGATGGCAATACACATAAAAGCGAAAACAAAAAAAGTGAGAAGGATGTTCCTCTCACTTTTTTTCTCGAAAATAATAGTATTGGTGTTTTATCAAAAGAAATAAAACACACAAGTAAATTTATCCACCAGTTGTTGTGCTACCTTGCCCTTGCATGTCTTCACCTCCCGATTTCAAGTCTTCGTTGCTGATACCTCTTTGTACTTTCTTGATGGATGATTTGAGGTCTCCAAAACGGTAAGTTACATTTAAACTAATAGACTGAGCTGGACGTCGGAACAAGCTTTCTTGGGTAAAGTTTTCTCCAGTAGTATAATTTTTGTGATCCATATACTTTTGGAATGGATTGCTACCACGAATAGCTACATCAAGCTTTTTGTTCATGAAGCTTTTGCTCAATCCAAACGACATAAAGTAGAAAGGATCCATTTTAGATTGAAGCATAATGCGGCTGCCAAAATAGCCACCATTTACAGAGAATCTGATTTCGTAAGGAAAAGTATAGGTGATACCAGTAAATGCACGAAACGAGAAACCACTATTTTTCAAGGCCTCATTCTCGGTGCTCTGAATATCTATGTAGTCACCATTTCCGTTGACAAACATATTCAACTTTGTAGTTGGAGCCCATCTTATATAAGCATTTAAGCCAATTGATTGGCTCTTGCCAATATTGCCATAAGTACTATTGTTTACTCCATTTTCCACAAATTCATATCGGGTAATAGAGTTATTCGTTAACGAATAGTTTACACTTGCATTGAGGTTTAGTTTCTGCGAGAAAGAGCCATAGTTCAACGATACATTATGGTTTTTTTCTGCATCTAAGTTAGGATTACCGTAACTAATATTCAGGGGGTCTATATTATCGATATATGGATTTAGATGCCATATACCAGGTCTATAAACACGCATATTGTATCCCAGTCGTAGAGTTTGTGTCATACTCATTTGATAAGAGAATGCTAAAGAGGGCACCAAATCAAAGAAGTTTGTTTTTATTAGTGAATCGTTTTGGCTTATGAAGTTGATATTCTGATTGGTTTGTTCTGCACGCAAGCCAGCTTTTAGACCAAACTTATCTTTCTTGAAACCATAACTGGCATATCCCGATGCTATATATTGGTCGTGTTGTAGATCATCTTTTCTATCTAAGTCCTCTAGCCATTTTTTGGTAATCCTATCTTCATACATGTTGTTACCGATACTAGAATTGTCTCTATAAATGTATTTCAATCCGGCTTCGATAGTATGGTTTTTTGTCAATGGATTTACATAATCAATTTGGCCAGTGTGCTCATTGCCATCGGCATCGTTATGGTTTCTCATTTTGTAGTCTTGTGGTCTCAGAATGGGTGTGCCTTCAACATTGAGTGTTTCAGTAACCCCATCACTGCTGTTAGGATTATTTCCGAATCGATAAGACAAGGTGAGAAACTCACCTTTCTTCTTAAACGAACGCTGATAGTCGGCAGATAGGTCGATAGACCCACGCTCGTTTGAGTTTTCAGATATTCTGTCGTAATCGTATATATACCTTCCCGTAGAATTGACATTGGTAATTGTATTATTAGTTCCATTGCCTCTATATCCATTGAGCGATACACTCAATAGATTGAGCGTGTCTATCTCATAGCTAATGAGACCACTTAGCATAACTCCGTCACCATCAAACTTAGTTGTTCCATCTTGTATCAACATTGCCTCGGGCTGCATAGAGTAATCGTGTCGCTTAAAGTACGATTCGCTCTCAGGAGACTTAAATGTATAATAGTTGGTGTTGCCTGTAAATCCAAACTTACCATATTTCAATGTCACATAGGCATTTCCATTGTAGCCACCCTGAGAGTCAACCCCAGCACCTACAGAACCCACATATCCATCATCAACTCGTTTGTCAGTTACAATATTAATAATACCACCCACACCCTCTGCGTCGTACTTTGCTCCGGGATCGGTTATCACTTCCACATCTTTTATGC
>LSQX01185257.1_pt1 | contig 16481 bp, 14 predicted proteins | sample 654561 | NCBI WGS metagenome assembly LSQX01 (sample SAMN04489861, study PRJNA283612) | anaerobic digester metagenome | isolation source: 4 biogas reactors fed with cattle manure at either 37C or 55C with and... | place: Denmark: Kongens Lyngby | collected 2014 | reverse complement strand
GAAAAAAAGCCTTCGTCCGGGCCGGGCAGCAGGTGCCAGCCCTTTTCGGTCAGCAGCCTGTCGCCTGCCGCCAATGCCGCTTCAAACACGAAAAAGCTGACCACATCGTCTTGCCTGACAGTGGTCCGGTCACTGAAAGGGATGAGCGTACCGTTTCTGCGGATCGCCACGGGCAGCAGGCCACTGGGCGTATCGGTGCCAAGGGGCCAGGTCCCGGTCGCATCGGCAGGGGGCGCGACCGCGCACTGCCAGAACTGCAGGCGGACCTGTTTGTCGGCCAGGCGGCGGTTCCACAACTCCACGTCCACCGCCTGGCCGAAGAGCATGGCCGCGCCGTGCTGATGGAGCATCTCGGATTGCAGGGGCTCCCCAGGGGGCTGCAGGGCGGCGTACAGTTCGATCTCCTTCACCTCCTCCCTGACCTTCTGGAGGAACAGGAAGTTGACCTCGTCGTTGGCGGTCAGCGCCAGCGCGCCCCGGCGGATGTCGATTTCCGACCGCAGGAGCATCCGTGTGTGCAGCCCGCTGCCGTACAGCACTCGGGTGCAATCCGCCTCGGCGGCGCGACAATGATCGGCATTGGTGTCGATGTAGACCACCTCCTGGCCGTCCTCCCTGAGCAGTTTGCCCAGACCGCGCGCCAGCGCATTGGCCCCGAGGATCACCCAGCCCATCTGGCTGGGGCGGCGCACACCGAGCAGAGTGGCGACAAACCCGCCACTCAGGCCGGCGCTCACCACGGTGATGGCGATCACCAGGAACACCAGGGCGCGCAGTTCCAGGCCCCCGGGCAGCCCCTTGTCCGCGAACGAGGCGGCGAAAAAGGAGGCCACGGCCGCGGCCACAATGCCCCGCGGGCCGATCCAGGCGATGAACAGCCGTTCCCTCCAGGCGAGAGCGGAACCCCATGTGCCGGCGAAAACCGCTGCCGGCCGGACCAGCACCATCAGGGTGAGCACCACGAGCAGACCGGGCAGGCCGAGATCCGTGACCTGGCTGATCCGCACATCCGCGGCCAGGAGGACAAAGAGCATGCCGATCAGCAGCATGGTCAGCTCCTCCTTGAACTCGACCAGGTCGCGCAGCACATAGGTGCTGCAATTGCCGATGACCAGGCCGGCCACGGTCACGGCAACGATGCCGCTCTCCGCCACCAGGGTGTTGGTGGACTGGAACAGGGCCAGGATGATGGCCAGCGCGAACACCTTTTCCGTACCCTCGGGAATGGAGCGGCGCACCCGGAACAGGGCGATGAGCAGCAGGGCCGTGGCCCCGCCGGCGAGGGCGCCGAAGCCGAGGCGGGAGACCACGTGCCACACCCACATCATCGGGCTGGCGTGGGCCGGACTGAGGGCCGCCTCCAGGGCGACCATGGCCACCACCGCGCCCACCGCGTCGATCAGCACCCCTTCGGCCTCGAGCACGGTGGCCACCGAGCGCTTGACCTTCAGCCGTTTCAGCAGCGGCTGGATCACGGTGGGGCCGGTGACCATGACGAGGGTGCCGAACAGGATGGCGTTGCGCCACGGCCAGGCCATGATCAGGTGGGTGGCCGCGGCGGCGCCGGCCGCGGTGACGAGACCGCCGAACACGATCAACCGGCGGATCGAATCCTGCGCATGCCTGAGCCGGCTCATTTTCAGGTTCATGCCGCCTTCGAAGAGAATGACCGCCACCGCGAACCCGGTGAGTATGTGCAGCGCCGGGCCCAGGGCGTCGGGGCGGATCACGCCCAGACCGTCGGGACCGAAGAACACGCCCACGGCCAGCAGCAGGACGATGCCCGGGACGCGGAGGTGATGGCCGACGGCCTGGGCGATCATGCCCATGGCCATGGCCAGGGCGATGGTCAGGCCGGGGTGGTCAAACGGGCTGGTTGCCATGGGGTACTCTCCTGTTGACGGCGACGGGCGGGCCGGGCGCGCCCAGGATCTCTGTCGTTGACGGCAGGTTCCCGGGTGGGTACTGCAAAAAGACACAGAGCGCGGCCCGTGCCGCAGAGTTGATTTCTCCCCTCCGTCTGAGGTGTGCGGCCATGCGTATGATCCCGGTGTTCTGCCTGCTGTTGGCCTTGGTGTGCGGCTGTTCGTCGGGGAATGACCCCTTTGTCGAGGATCCGGCCGGCCTGCTCGACACCCCGGCCCGGGTGCGGCTGGCCGGCTACCACGCGGTGCTGCTGCGCGACCTGGACATCCACTTCAAGGCGGTGTTCCTTGCCGGGAAGAGCGGGGACATCGACCGCACCGCGGTGGAACTGTTCGACCGCTACCGGCTGGGGATGCAGACCAGGGCCGCCCGGGGGGTGCTGCTGGTCATCGACCCGGTGGGGCAACAGGTGCGCCTGGAGATCGGCTACGATCTCGAAGGGGTGTTCCCCGATGGTTTTGTCGGCCGGGTGGAGGAGGAGCAGATGGCGCCGTTCTTCGCTGCCGGCAGGATCGGTGCGGGCGTGGCGGCCACGGTGGAGCTGCTCGTGGCCCGGGCCCTGGAGGCCGGGGCCACGGAGCCGGCCGGGACCGGGGCTCCGGGTGGGATCGGCGGCCGCTGGTCGGGCGGCGGCGGCGCCACCACGGCGATCCGTCCGGCGCCGTCAGCGAAACCCGAGCGGGCGCCGGTCGATCGGCAACGCTTCGCCGCCGGTGCCGATCCCCTGGCCACCCTGCACGGGTATCTGCAGGTGCTCGCCGGCCGGGTCAAGGACCCGGACCTGGCCCTGTACACCCCCGAATCGCGCCGGTTTTTCCGCGGCTGGCTGGTCACCGACGCCCAGCAGGCGCACGAGTTCCGGCAGCTGTCGGCCGTCCTGCCCCGGGCCCGGGTGTTCGTCTCCGGGGACCGGGCGGTGGTCCGTTTTCCGGTGGCCGACCGCCAGGCCGCGCCCTACCTGCTGCAGCGGCAGGAGGCGGGCTGGATGCTCGATTTCGCCGGCATGCACCGCTGGATCGGCTTCAACCACAAAAACCAGTGGCATTTCAAGGCAATGGACCACCTCTACCGGTTTGCCTTCGCTGACCTGCGCTTCGATCGCCACGGCTTCCCCCACGAGGTGTCCCCCGCACCGGTGCAGCCCTGAGCGGTCAGTAGAGTTTGCGCTTGCCGAAGGTGGAGCCGATCACGTTGAAGGTGTTCTCGACGATGAACATGGCGTCCGCATCGATGGTGAACACGACCTCCTCCAACCGCTTGAGCTGGACGTTGTTGGTGATGGTCATGAGCATGTTGCGATCCTTGCCCGAGTAGGCGCCCTCGGCCTTGATGATGGTGGCGCCGCGCTTGAGGTCTTTGAGGATGACTTTGGCGATGTCCTGGTACTGTTCACTGATGATGTACACGACCTTGCGCTGGCTGAAAATCGAGAGGGTGTAGTCCACCATGGTCGAGGAGATGAACACCAGGATCATCGAGGCGATCACCAGGTCCGTGTTCATCTGGAACAGGCTGTAGGCAAACAGCACCAGGTTGAACAGGAAGAAGAAGCGGCCGATGCCCAGGTTGTACTTCTGGTAGAGGATGACCGCGATGATGTCCAGGCCGCCGCCCGAGCCGAGCGAGCGGAGGATGACGCCACTGCCCGCGCCGCAGATGACGCCGCCGGCAATGGCGGCGTACAGTTGGTTTTCGATGTGGATGTGCAGGTCGATGAGTTCGTAGCCGACCGTGGTCACCAGCATGGCGTAGAGGCTGTAGAGCAGAAAACGCCGGCTGACCAGGACCCAGCCGAGGATGAACAGCGGCACGTTGAGGAGAAAGTACCAGATGCCGGCGCTCAGCCACTGGGTCTGGTAGAAGGCGAGCAGGCTGATGCCGAAGATGCCGCCGGTGATGAACTGGTGCTGGAGCACGATGGCCTTGCTGCCCAGGGCGAAGAGCAGCGCACCGGAGGTGATGAGAAACAGGTTCCACACCGGCGAGTAGGCGAAATCCTTGAAATTGAACTGCATGCAGGCTTTCCTGGCTGGGGAGTGCGAACGCGGCTGACGACGAGCGCCCCGGAGGGCGGGTCGAAGTCGGCGGTCCGGTACCTCCGGTTCATCGGGAGTGGACAGGGACACGGCCTCGCTACGGGGCGGGGTCGGTGGTGGAACGGGGGGCAGGAGTGGCCGGGGCCGTCGGTGCGCTGGTGCGGTCCGCACCCTGTCAACGGGACGCAAGGTGTTGCGAAATCGGACATAGTGTACACATCCTGACGGCGAATGCAACGACAGGGGCCGGGTGGATTTCCTTCCCGGCAACCGGTGTGATCGAGTAAAATTTTGGAATGTTTATTGATTTTCTTCGGGTTGAAAAAGGTGCGGGCCACCGGCACCACTATCAGGGCGAACCGTACACTCCGGCAGCCGGTGAGCACCGCTGGACCGGCCCCTGTCCGCACGTCAATCCGCCTTGCCTTGCCTCTGCTTCCGCCTTACCGTCACCGGTAGAAACAGCGCTGCCGGCTGCCACGCTGTACCGCTCCACCCTCGCTCAATCCTCTGTCATGGGAGAAGCCCCTGTGTCCCGATCGATCCTCCCCCTGCTTGTCCTGCTCGTCCTTGCCTGCGCGGCCCCGGTGCTGGCCGGGCCGACCGTGCTGTTTCTCGGCGATTCGCTCACCGCCGGCCTGGGTGTGGAGCCGGAGGAGGCCTATCCCCACCTGCTCGGCACCAGGCTCGCCGGTGACGGCCTGGCCGATGTGCGGGTGATCAACGGCGGCATCAGCGGTTCCACCTCGGCCAGCGCCCCGGCACGGCTGCGCTGGTACGCCCGGGTCAAGCCGGATGTGCTGTTCCTCGCCCTGGGCGCCAACGACGGCTTGCGCGGCCTGAACGTGGCCGAACTGGCGAAGAACCTCGAAGAGGTGGTCGTCGAGGCAAAGCGCGAGGGCATGCGCGTGCTGCTCGCCGGCATGGAATTGCCGCCGAACTACGGCGACGTGTACACCGCCGAGTTCCGCAAGGTGTACCGCGACCTGGCCGACCGCCACGGTCTGCCGCTGTTGCCCTTCCTGCTCGAGGGGGTCGGCGGGGTGGCGGAACTGAACCAGGCGGACGCCATCCACCCGAACGCCGAAGGCCACCGGCGCATCGCCGCCCACGTCTACCCCTTCCTGCGCGACCAGCTGCGCGCCGCCGCCCCGGTGCAGCCATGAGCGCGCCGCCGGACAGGGAGGAGGGTGTACTCCTTCAGGTGGAGAACCTGGGCAAAAGCTATGCCCAGCCCGACGGCGAACCGCTGGTGGTGCTGAACGGGGCCGCCCTGTCGCTTGCGGCCGGGGAGACCCTGGCCATCACCGGCCAGTCGGGCAGCGGCAAATCCACCCTGATGGCCCTGCTCGCCGGGCTCGACCGGCCGGACAGCGGCCGCATCCTGGTGGCCGGCCGGGACCTGGTGGGGATGGCCGAGGCCGAGCTGACCCGCTTCCGGGCCGGCCACATCGGCATCGTCTTCCAGCAGTTTCACCTCATGCCGCACCTCAGCGCCGAGGAGAACGTCAGCCTGCCGCTGGAACTGCTCGGCCGGCCCTGTCCGCCCGAGGCCATCGACGCCCTGCTCGACCGGGTCGGTCTGAGTTCCCGCCGCCGCCATCTGCCCGGCCAGCTGAGCGGCGGCGAATGCCAGCGGGTGGCCATCGCCCGCGCCCTGGCGGTGGCGCCGGACCTGCTGCTCGCCGACGAGCCCACCGGCAACCTGGACGTGGCCACCGGCCGCTCGGTGGCTGACCTGCTCTTCCAACTGGCCGAGCGGGAGCGCATGACCATGATCGTGGTCACCCACAACGAGGAACTGGCCGAACGCTGCACGCGGCGGCTGCGGCTTGCCCGGGGGCAACTCCAGTGAGCCTGTGGCTGCGACTCGGCTGGCGCGAGATCGTCCGCAACCCGCGGTTCACGGCCCTGTTCGTGGTCAACCTGGCGCTCGGTCTGGCCGGCTTCCTGCTCATCACCGCCTTTGGCGGTTCGCTCGCCCGTCACCTGGACGACAACCTGCGCGAGATGCTCGGCGCGGACCTGGTGCTGCGCTCCTCCCGGCAGCTCAGCGCAGAGGAGCAAAGGCTCGGGGGCACGCTGGCCGGGCCGGGGGCGGTGCAGGCCGAACAGCTCAGCTTCTACTCCATGGTGCGCGGACCGCGGCAGGCCCGGCTGGCCCATGTGGTGGCCGTGGACGCGGCCCACCCGCTCTACGGCACACTCGACTACGCCGATGGCCTGGCGCACGCGCAGGTGATCGGCGGGCTGCAGCGTGAGCGCACGGTGCTGCTCACCCGGGAGGCGGCCCGTGCCCTCGAGGTCGAAAAGGGGGAGACCCTGACCATCGGCCAGGCGGACTACCGGGTCAGCTTTTTCCTCGAACGCGACCCGGCCGCAGAGTTCTCCGCCATCGATCTCGCGCCCAAACTCTTCCTCGGCCTGCCGCAGGTGCGGGAGTCCGGGCTGATCCGTTTCGGCAGCCGGGTGAGCTATCAGACCCTCATCCGCCTGCCGGCGAACACGGACGCAGCCGCGGTCGCCGCCCGCCTGGAAAAAGCCCTGGCCGCGGCGGCCGGTGGTGAGACCCCGGTGCGGGTGGCCACCACCGCCGAGGTCAACCGCCGGCTCGGCCGGGTGATCGGTTTCTTCGCCGAGTTCCTCGGCCTGGCCGGCATGGTCTCGCTGTTTCTCGCCGGTCTGGCTGCGGCCCACCTGTTCCAGGAGCAGCTGCGCGCCCGCAGCAGGGAAACCGCCATCCTGCTCAGCCTGGGCGCCCGGCGCGCGGCCGCCCTCGGCCTGCACTCCGGCGTGCTCGCCGTGCTCGGTCTGGCCGCGGCCCTGCTCGCCATCCTCTTCGCCTGGCTGCTGCTGCCGCTCTTTGCCCTCCTGTTCCGCGGCCTGCTCCCCGCCGGCCTGCAGCTGGGCATCGGTCCGGCGGACGCGGTCCTGGCGGTGATAGTGGGCGTGGCCGGCAGCTTCCTGTTCTGCCTGCCGGTGAGTCTGCGCCTGGCCGCGGTGCAGCCCCTGCATCTGCTCCAGGAGACGGCCGAGCCCCCGTCCGCACAGACCGCTGCCCTGCGCCTGCTGCCGCTCCTCGGCCTGCTGCCCGCGCTCGGGCTGCTCTTCCTGCTGGCCAGCCGACTGGGCGGCTCGCTGCTGTCCGGCGCGGTGTTCACCGGCGGGCTCGCATTGCTCCTCGGCATCCTCTTTCTCATCGCCCGGCTGCTGCTCGCCGGCTGCCGCCCGCTGGCCGCACGGGCGGGCCTGACCCTGCGCATCGTCCTGCGCAACCTCTACCGCAACCGGCTGGCCGCGGCCTCCCTGTTCACCGCGCTCGCCGCCGCGCTGCTGCTCGTCGCCCTCATCCCCCAGGCGGAACGAGGTCTGCAGGCCGAGGTCAGCCGGCCCGAGGGCATGGAACTGCCCGACCTTTTCCTGGTGGACATCCAGCCGGAGCAGCAGCAGCCGCTTGCCGACTTCTTCCCCGACGGCGGTCCCCGCCTGTCCGACCCGGCGCCCATGGTGCGTGGGCGGATCGTGCGCATCAACGGGGTGCCGTTCGCCGACTGGCGCCAGCAGCATGTGGACAGCGAGGAGCGGGTCTTCCGGCGTACCGAGTTCAACTTCTCCAGCCGCGAACAGCTGGATGCGAGCGAGACCGTGGTGCGCGGCCGCCCGATGAGCACCGGGCCGTGGACCGGCGAGGGGATGTTCGAGATCTCCGTGGAGCAGCAGTTCAGCCAGCGGCTGGGGGTGACCATCGGCGACCGGATGGTCTTCGACATCCAGGGGATCGAACTGGAGGGGGAGGTGGTCAACCTGCGCAGGGTGCGCTGGAACAGCTTCCAGCCCAATTTCTTCCTGCTCTTTCAGCGGGGGGTGCTCGACGAGGCGCCGCGCACCTACCTGGCCTCGGTGAGCCGGGTGACGGCGGCGGACAAGGTGGAGCTGATGCGACGGCTGTCCGCCGCCTTTCCCAACCTGTCGGTGATCGACGTCAGCCGGGTGGTCGAGCAATTCAGCGAGATTGCCGGCCGACTGGCGGGCGCGCTCCGCTTCATGGCCGGGCTGGCCATGGTCACCGGTCTGGTGGCGGTGTTTGCCATCGCCCGCCAGGAGGCCCTGCGCCGCGAGCGGGAGATCAACCTGCTGCGCGTGCTCGGCGCCTCGGTCGGCCGGGTGCGGCTGCTCACCATGCTCGAGTTCGGCCTGGTCGGCGCGGCGGCCGGGTTGAGCGCGGTGCTGCTCAGCTACGCGGCCTCCTGGGCGGTCGCCTGGCTGCTGTTCGACCGGTTGTGGCGGTTCGACTGGCTCTCCGCCCTGCTCCTGTTCGTTGCCGCCACCCTGGTCTGCGCCGGCACCGCCCTGTTCGCCGCCGACTCGGTCCTCCGCCGCCGGCCGGTGGCCCTGCTCGGCTGAGGTTCAGCCCGCTTCCTTCGCTTCCACCCTGATAACCGCTGCCGGCGCGAACAGCGACCGGCACCAGCGCCAGCCCTCGGCCAGCCGGGAACGGACCGAGGTCTCCTCCTGGCCCCGCACCCCGAGTTGGGCGGCCACCAGGTCGAGGTGGGCAGCTGTGGCCGGCAGCAGGCGGAACAGCTGCACCCGTGCCGCTGCCCTGGTGTCCCGCCAGCACACCACCGGTGAGAGAAAGCCGCGGCCGAGGGTACAGGTGGCCGGGTCGATGGTGGTCTGCACGCTCCGCTCGCGGCCCACCATGAGCGGTCGCCAGGAGAAGGCGAGGGCGCCGTCCTGCACCCCGAGGCGGCCGCAGGTGAGCAGCGGCAGGCCGCCCAGCCGGCAACTGGTGAAGCAGCGGACGGGCCGGTCCGCCGCGGGAGAGGGCACCGGCCGGCCGAGCAGCCGATGGCGGACCAGATCCTGACTGACCAGGGTGCCGAACACCACCAGCCTGAGCGCCCGCGGAAAGAGCCGCAGGGCCAGGAGGACCAGGACCAGGGCGAGCAGCTGGCCGGGCAGGGTGTCCGCCAGGCTGAGGAGCAGCACGGCCATGGTGGTCTTGGCCGCGATGAGCAGGGAGTCGAGCAGCGAGGAGGGGGAGAGGAGGATGAGCACGTTGCCGGCCTGGCTGCACACCCAGATCACGGCGTAGACGGCAAGAGTGGCGCCACCGCCGAGGATGGCGCCAGGCAGTCCGGATGCGGCCGCGGCCGCTGCCGGCGTCTCACCCGCCCAGGCAGCGGGCAGGAGCACCTCCGCCGCCTGCGTGCCTAGCGCCTGCAGCGCGGCAAAGTCGCCGCCGCCGAAGGCGCTCGCCAGCACCGGCAGGGCGAGCAGGCCGCTCAGGTTTTTTTCGAGCAGGGTTTCCAGTGCGTCCAGCGGTGCGACGAGGAGCTTGGGCAGGGCGACCTTGCTCGAATCCTTGAGGAAGAGCAGACCAAGGAGCACGGCCGCCGACCCCCAGAAGCGGGGCGAGGCGTGCCAGGGCAGGGCCGGCCGGTCGGCCTCCGCCGCCGTGAAGTAGTGACCGGCGCCGAGCAGGACCACGCCAAGCAGCGGGCTGATCGCCACCCCGGTCGTCAGGGTCAGCTCCCGGGCGAGCCGCTCCCCCTGGCGGAGTGCGTCCGGCAGTCCGGTGGTGTGGGCCGGCGCTGTCGTTTGTGCACACACGGCCTGCACCGGACCGGCCAACAGGAACAGGAGCAGGATTACGAGCACGCGCATCGTCCGCTCCCTTCGCTCGCCTCTCAGGCCCCGGGTTCCGTCCAGACCTGGCGGCGCACCTGCGCCTCGTCCTCGGGCCGCATCACCCGGCAGGCGAGCACGCCCTCCGGGAAGGAGCCGTAGGTGGCTTCTCTGGGCACACACAGGGTGCCGTCGTCGTCCAGCCGGACCATGGCGACCACGTCGCCGCCGTTGCCGAGGGTGAGTTCGCAGGGGATCATGCGCATGGGGTCCGCTCCCGCCGTGTGCAGGCGTGTCAGCTGGTTTTCTCGCCCTGTTCCGGGCTGATCGAGGACTGGCTCTTGAATTCCGGCATCTGGGTGGTGTGCTCGAGCAGGGACGGCGGGCCGTTGAGGGCGTCGAGGATGCCCTGGTCGCGCTGGTACAGGTCGGGCATGAACCGCACCTGACCGTTCTCGGCGTTGGCGGTCAGGTACATCAGGAAGATGGGCAGCGGCTCCTTGAGGAAGATGGTCGAGGTCTTGCCCCTGGCCAGGACCTGGTCGAACCGGGCCGCGGTGGTCGGGTTGCCGGGGTCGTTGGCGAGGAGCATCTTGCCCAGGTCGAGCGGGTTCTGCACGCGGATGCAGCCGTGGCTGAAGGCCCGCTGCGCCTTGTCGAACAGGGATTTGCTCGGCGTGTCGTGCAGGTAGACGTGGTACGGGTTGGGGAAGATGAACTTGATCAGGCCAAGCGAGTTGTCCGGGCCCGCATCCTGGCGCAGGGTGTAGGGCGGGCGTTTACCCAGGTACTGGCCCCAGGGGACGGTGGCCGGGTTGACCTCCTCGCCGCTCGCGGTGAGCACGCGCAGCTTCTGTTTGGCCAGGTAGCCCTTTTCTGTGAGGATGCGCGGCACGGTCTCGTTTTTGAGGATGTCCGGCGGGATGGTCCAGGTCGGGTTGAGCACCAGGTAGGTGATGGCCGAGCGGAACACCGGCGTCTGGTTGAACGGCTCGCCGACCATCACCCGGGTCTTCCAGACCAGCCGGTTCTGGTGGTAGTACTGCAGGTTGAAGCCGGCGATATCGATGACAATGCTGGAGTCGGGCATGTCGTGCATCACCCAGCGGGCCCGCTCCAGGTTGACGCGGATCTGGCTGATGCGGCCGGATACCGGGATGTTCATCGCGGCCACGGTGGTCTTGCCGGCGATGCCGTCCGCCTCGAGATGGTGGCGGGCCTGAAAGGCGCGGACCGCCGCCTCCACCGCCTCAACGAAGAGGTCCGGGTCGGGAGCGTTGTGACCGGTCAGCTCGCCGGTGATCGCCAACCGTGCGCGCAGGGCCTGGACGCGGTCGTCCCGCATGCCCGGCTTCAGGCTCCGGCCGACCGGCACCGGCTGCCAGCCGCCGCTGCCGGCGATTTTCCGGTACCGGCTCAGCGCTTTCTTCAGGCTGGCGTAGGCCGGGTGGGCGGGCTCCAGTTCGTCCAGCGCCTTGCGTACGGTGGTACTGCGCAGCGCGCTCAGGAAGGTGTCGATGAGCGAGGGCCGGGGCGCGGACGAGTCGAGGTTGAGCCGTTCTTCGACCTCGCGCGGGTTGACCTTGCCGTGGCGCTTGTGCTGGGCGAGCAGCATGAGCGCGTCGGAGAGCAGCAGGTCGTATTCGAGCTGCTTCGCCCGGGTGGGCGCCGTCTCCAACTCGTTCGCGTAGCGGCTGATGGCCTGCAGGTGGTAGTCGTCGGGGATGAGCCCCTCCTCGGCGCTGCCGGCGATGGCGGTGAGCAGTTGGGTGATGTTGCGATGGTCGGTCCACAGCGGCTGGAACTGGTTCTTGCGGTAGAGGTCGAGCAGCAGCCCGGCCGCGTAGATGGTCTCGCCGCCGATTTTCCGCTCCTCGCCGAAATGGAGCTGCTCGAGCCGCTGCTGGACGAACAGCGGGACCGGTTCTTCCGTGGCCACAGCCGGGGTGACGAACAGCAGGAGGACAGCAAGGACAATCCATCCCGACAGGGGGACGGGGACAGCGGTGGGACGGCGTGGCACCATGATGTTCTGCGTCGAGTCTGGGCGGCGTGGGGCCGCTGGGGGAAGAGGTGTTGCTTTCGGGGGACAGAATAAGGGAGAGCAGGGCCGGTGACAAGCCCTAGTTGCCTCCAGATTCGGGAAAAGGGCGACTCCGCTCCGTTTTCCGCCCCGGCCTGTTCCTGTTTGACCGGGGTTCGCCGTTTGTGCTATCCTTTGCCAACTGACCAGAACCAAGGAGTTGCCATGTCCCTGTCCGCTGTCTCGCCTGTGCTCGCCTGGTTTCTCCTCGGTATCCTGCTGTTCGCCCTGGAACTGGCCCTGCCCGGCATGATCGTCTTCTTCTTCGGGGTGGGCGCCTGGTGTGCGGCCCTGGCCGTGTTCCTCCTGCCCATGTCGCTCGCCAGCCAGCTGCTGGTCTTTCTCATCACCAGCCTGGTGGCGCTCGTGCTGCTGCGCGCCACCGTGAAGAAGGTCTTCCTCGGCCGGGTGCTCGAGGTCGACGCCATGGAGCGCTCCATTCCGCCCGGGGCCACCGGCGAGGTGATCGAGGACATCGTGCCGCCGGCGGCGGGGAAGATCAAGTATGGCGGCTCGTTCTGGCGGGCCACCGCGGACCGGCCGATCCGCGCGGGCACCGTGGTCACCATTGTCGAGAAAAACAACCTGTCAATCAGGGTCCGTGTCGCGGGCCCGGAAGGAGAAGCCTGATGGACAACATGCTGATCGGCGTATTTTTTCTGGTCGTGTTCGTGGTTGTCGTGCTCGTCAAGACCGCGGTGGTGGTCGACCAGCAGTACGAGTACGTGGTCGAGCGGCTGGGCAAGTACCGCACCACCCTGGAGGCCGGGTTCCACATCCTCATCCCGTTTTTCGACAAGGTCGCCTACAAGCGGAGCCTCAAGGAGCAGTCCATCGACATCCCGGCCCAGACCTGCATCACCGCCGACAACGTCAGCATGGAGGTGGACGGCTGTCTCTACCTGCAGGTGGTCAATTCCCGGCTGAGTGCCTATGGCATCGAAAACTACCACTACGCGGTGGCCCAGCTGGCCCAGACCAGCCTGCGCTCGGCCATTGGCAAGATCTCCCTGGACAACACTTTCGAGGCCCGCGAGAGCCTCAACCAGCAGGTGGTCGAGGCCCTGGACGAGGCCTCGCAGAACTGGGGCGTGAAGGTGCTGCGCTACGAGATCAAGGACATCCAGCCGCCGAAGAGCGTGCTCGAGGCCATGGAGAAGCAGATGCGGGCCGAGCGTGAGAAGCGGGCCGAGATCGCCAAATCGGAAGGTGAGCGCCAGTCCACCATCAACCGGGCCGAAGGTGACCGCTCCGAGGCCATCGCTCGTTCCGAGGGCGAGAAGATGCGCCGTATCAACGAGGCCGAGGGCCAGGCCCAGGAGATCCTCAAGGTGGCCGAGGCGACCGCCGAGGGCATCCGCCGGGTGGCCGAGGCCCTGAGTTCGCCCGGCGGTCAGGATGCGGCCAACCTCGATGTGGCCAAGAAGTACCTCGACCAGTTCGGCAAACTGGCCAAGGAGAACAATACCATGATCGTGCCGGCCAACCTGGCCGATGTCTCGTCCATGGTGGCCACGGTGATGTCCACCCTGGAACACACCAGGAAAATCGAGAAGCAGATCGTCCAGTCCGCGACCTGAGCCGGGTCTGACGATGCACCAGGGCCGGGAGGCCGCTCATGTGGGATGAACGCTACGCCACCGACGAGTACCTCTACGGCACCGAAGCCAACACGTTCCTGACCTCGGTCATCGACCGCATCCCGCCTGGCCGGGTGCTCTGCCTGGCCGAGGGCGAGGGCCGCAACGCGGTCTGGCTGGCCGAACAGGGGCGGTCGGTGACAGCCGTGGACGCATCCCCGGTCGGTTTGGCCAAGGCCCGGCAGCTGGCGGCCGAGCGCGGGGTGCACATCGACGCGGTGGTCGCCGATCTGGCCGACTACCCCATCCCGGCCGACCACTGGGACGCCATCGTCTCCATCTTCTGCCACATTCAGCCGGACCTGCGCGTGGACCTGCACCGCCGCTCTGTGCGCGGGCTGCGGCCCGGCGGGGTGTTCGTGCTCGAAGCCTATACCCCGGCCCAGCTGCACCATCGCACCGGCGGCCCGCCCAATGAGGCCATGCTCATGACCCTTGCCGGCCTGCGCCGGGAACTGGCCGGGCTGGACTTTGTCCACGCGGTCGAATGCGAGCGCGAGGTCGTCGAAGGTCGGCTGCACCACGGCCTGGGCGCGGTGGTGCAGGTGGTGGCGATCCGTCCCTGAGCAAGGGCGTCCCCATCAATCCGGGTGTCCGTCCACCGCGCGACATCCTCCCCATCGCAGTGTCACCGGTCCTGCCCGCGCAGGGCCTTCTCTCCAGAAGCCAGGAGGCATCCATGGCAGCAAACGACCGACCCTCATTTTATCGGAAGGTGAGCGAGCAGTTCCCGGAGGTCATCGACAGTGTCGAACGGCTCGGCACCACCCTGCGCACCGCCGGCCCGCTCGACCCGAAAACCTCGCAGCTGATCCAGCTGGCCGCGGCCGCGGCCATGCAGTCCGAGGGCTCGGTCTGCTCCCACACCCGCCGGGCCCTGCAGGCCGGGGCGAGTGGTGACGAGATCCGCCACACCCTGCTGCTGCTCATGGCCACCATGGGCTTTCCGCGGGCCATGGCGGCCCTGTCCTGGGCTGAGGAGGAGTTGGCCCGCAAGCCGACGGACCGGTAGGGCGGCACGCCGTTTTAGAAGATGCCGAGCGCCGTGCCCGCGGCCAGGGTGTGGCCGAGTTCCTCGGCTGCCTGCAGGTCGGCTTCGCCGGGCGGGCCGACGATGCGGAGATGTTCCAGGGCCTGGCGCCACTTGTAGCCGGCGGCGATGCGCTCGATCTGGGTGATGGCGCCGCGGCCGTCGTTGCCCGCGCAGACCAGGAGCACGAACGGCAGGCCGATGGTCCGTTCCTGGGCGGCGGTGTAGGTGCGGTCGAAGAAGTCCTTGATCATGCCGGCCATGGTGCCGAAATACTCCGGCGAGCCGATGGCAATGGCCCGGCAGCGCAGCAGGTCGTCCAGCGTGGCCTCGCTCGCCCGGCGCAGGGTGACCTCGACCTCCTCCTCCCGCGCCGCGCCCCGGGCGAAGCGCTGCGCCAGCGACGCCATGGTCCCGCCTTGGGAATGGTAGACGACCAGGATATTTTTCTGCACGCTCATCCCCCTCGGTGCTGCGGTGTCCGCCCGTCCGGGCGCGGGTGAACCGCGACCCGCCAGCAAAACGATCCCGTCGAAAAACAAATCCTCAGACACCGTGCAACGGGCGCCGGGCGGCGACCTGCCACGGGAGGCAACATCCCATGAACGAAACACGGTACATAATCGCCGGCAGCCTCATCGACGGTCTGGGCGGCAGCGCCCACAAGCGGGCGCTGCTCACCGTCCGCGACGGGCGGATCGCGGCCATCGGCTCGGCCACGGACTGCCCCCGCGGCGAGGGCGCGGCGGTCGATGACCTGTCGCACTGCACCCTGGTGCCGCCGCTGGTGGACGGCAGCGTCGCCCTGGCGCACGCACCTTCCCTGGACCCGCGGGCACACCGGGGCGAAGGGACCAGCGGACACGACCCACTCCTCATCGCCCGGCATCTCCGCGACTGCCACGATCACGGCGTGCTCGGCCTGGCCGACAGCACCGCTGCCGCCATCCCGCCCGAAGCGGAAGGTTTGGTCACCCTGAGCAGTTGCGGCCGCCTCCTGCGACGCGAGGACGGCACCCTGGAGGTCGCTGCAGGCGGTGATTTTCTGCGCATCGATTCAAGCGGAGATATCGACGCCGACACCCCGCCCTTGGCCGGCCTCGACCGGCAGGCCCTGGGCCGTCTCCTCCACCAGTGGCCTGCGGGCAAAAGGGTGGTGGTCGCCAACGGCACGCTGGCCGTTGGAGAGGCCTTGGCAGCGGGCTGCGACGCCATCGAACAGGGCTACCTGATGGGCGAGGCCAACCTCCGCCTAATGGCCCGCGACCGGGTGCTGTGGATTCCGTCCGTGCTCCGCGCCAAGAACGGCCTGGACTGTGCCTCCTCGGGAGGGTCGGTGTGCTGCCGCTTCTCCCTGCGCGCGGTCGGTCCGGGGGAGGCGCGGCCCGGGGCCGAGGCCTCCTGGCGTGCCATGCTTGCTGATCAGCTGGCGCAACTGCGCCTGGCCCGCTCCCTGGGTGTGTTGGTGGCGGTGGGTACCGGCGCCGGCAGCCCGGGCATTCTCCACGGCGAGTCCATGGTCGAGGAGATGAAGCTGTTCCTCCGCGCCGGCTGGCCCCTGGAGGAAACCCTCCACTGCGCCTCGGAGCAGGGCGCCCGGTTTTTCGGGATGGACAACCTGGGCGCGCTCGCGGTCGGCCGGCCGGCGACCTTCCTGGTGGCCAGGGGCATGCCGCAGCAACTGCCGCGCAAACTCGCCTACCTGGAAGGGATCTACATCGCGGGCAGACCCAGCGCCGCCTACCGCAAGAACCCCCTGAAGGTGGTCCACCCGCAGCCCTGACTCCAGCCCGAACGGTCTCTCCCGTTGTCGCCTTGACGGAGAAGGCGGCAACGCCAACACCCTACTTCATGCGGATCAGCTCATAGTCCCGCGTTCCCAGGCCGATTTTTTCCGCGTGCTCCAGGCAGGTGCGCCACTCGGAGGCGGGAGTCGAGTTGGTGAAGTGGTCGTGACGGTCGACAAAGCCCCGTTTGGCCAGGTTCGCGGCCAACTGGCTGCCCGGCAGGGGCGGGGCCTGCAGGCAGGCGTCGACGCAGGCCTGGTCCAGGGCCAGCGGGTCGAAGGAGGCGAACATGCCCAGGTCGGGCAGGATGGGCGCGTCGTTTTCGCCGTGGCAGTCGCAGTTGGGAGA
>LSQX01409406.1_pt1 | contig 16482 bp, 17 predicted proteins | sample 654561 | NCBI WGS metagenome assembly LSQX01 (sample SAMN04489861, study PRJNA283612) | anaerobic digester metagenome | isolation source: 4 biogas reactors fed with cattle manure at either 37C or 55C with and... | place: Denmark: Kongens Lyngby | collected 2014 | reverse complement strand
AGATGTGTATAAGAGACAGCTTTCTTTTTCTTCAAAAACATAGAACGAAATTGCTGAGGGTCTCCTTTTTAACGAGTATTCTTCACAAATACAGTGAAGCATACGAAAACGATCCTGTTAATAAAGGATTTATCCTTATGGCTGATGCAAGAGGAAAAAAGAATGAAGGAAATTATGTAGAAGCAACTCAGTTAAATATTCAAGCATTTAAGATATTGAAGGATGTACCTCATCCATCTGGGGTAGTTCAAGCTTTAAATAACATAAGTTGGTGGTTAAAAGATGTAGATAAAAGTATCGCTTTAAACTTTAGCTTTCCATTAGGATTTTACCTTGGTTATTATTTTGACGATGATAACTTTAATGTTTTCAATTCACTTGATACTATCTTTCAAGTGCAAAAAGAAAACAACGATCCAATGATGTATGAAACAGCTTTTATTTTCTCCAAAGTGTTTTCAAAATTGGATTATGAAAATAGACAAATAATATGGAAAGATTATGCAAACACAATTTATGAAGTTAGACGCTTTGTAATTAATATTAAAAAAGGTAATCACAAAAACACAAAGGCATTAAGAAATTTCATAAAACAAGAAATAGAAAAAGAACAAGTTTCTATTAAAGAATTAAATATCTCAAAAAGAACATTAGATAATTTCTTATCTGGGATAACAAAGCAAATAAAGCCAAATACATTGAGAAACATAATAGACAATCTTGAATTTGAAATAAACAGTTCTCTTGCTATTCCAATAATAAAAGAACTAAAAAAGAAAGATATAGACAAAAAGTTTGAAGAAAACTTTTACAAATTTATGGAGTTAGAGGTAGAAAAGCAACTCACTAAATTTTTTACTTCGTATCTTGTTCATTATTACAAGCAAGAGGTTAAATTAGAAAGAGTAATTAAAGACATAGAAAGTGGAAGTTTAATCAAAGGAAGATGTGATTATTACACAAGAGAGTTAATAAACTCAACATTTGAAAAACCTCCAAATATAGATGTTGATTCATTACTAACAACCAACCAAGAACAAAAAACTTACACAAACAAAGATATAACTTTCAAAGAACATCCTTTTTATTTGGCAAGAAAAGAGCTTGTAAAAAAGTTCATGAAAGACTTAAATAAGATACATTTACAAGAGTTTATAGAAAAATACATAAAAGTTGATTCAAAACGAAAAGATATGATAGAAAGGTACATAATGAATTATGGAAGGTATGATGAAATAAAAAACATACCAAAAGAATTAAGACCAAAAGTACCAAAAGAAATCAATGTATTTGTGAAAAAATACACGTTAAAAAGAAGACCCTCAGCAATTTCTTTCTATGTTTTTGAAGGGAAAGAAAGAGAGAAGTTTGTTGAAACGTTAAAGATGTTTAGTTAAGCGCAACATAGTATCTCTTTCGTACCTTGTACCAAGGAAGGGGAGAGGGCTCCACCTTGAACCTACTTTAAATTTAAAATTTCATTTTTAAAAAATCTTCTTTTCACACCACCAACTGACTTTCAATAATCTCTTTGTAAATAGGAGAACTTTCTACTAATTCATTGTGTGTTCCTTCTCCTATTATTTCTCCATCTTTTAATACTACTACCTTATCTGCCTTTCTTATCGTCGATAACCTGTGAGATATTATTATCAACGTCATATCGTATTCTTTTAATTCTTCAAATATCTCTTCTTCTGTTTGTGAGTCTACTCCTGATGTCGCTTCATCTAATATCAATATCTTTGGTTCCCTTATCAATGCCCTTGCTATGGCTACCCTTTGTCTTTGTCCATCTGATAACTTACTTCCTCTTTCTCCTACCATCGTATCGTATCCTTCATCTAATAGATTTATGAATTTATCTACCTTTGCTTTTTTGACAGCTTTGTTGAACTCTTGGTCAGTGAATTCATCACCCAGCATTATGTTTTCTTTTACACTCATGTTGAATAATGGATCGTTACCTCTTACCAGTTTTATATGTTCTCTTATCTCTGGTAGGTTATATTCTTTTAGGTTTTTATCTTCTAACAATATTTCTCCACTTGTTGGATCGTACAATCTAACAAGTAGATTCATCATGGTGCTTTTACCTGAACCACTAGTTCCAACTATGGCTATCTTTTCGTTTTTGTCTATGTATAGGTTTATATCTTTTAAAACTAACTCGTCTTTGTATGTGAAAGAAACTTTGTTGTATTTAATGTCATAATTTTTAGGAAAAGAATAAATTCCATCACTTTCTTCTTCTGGAAGATCAAGTATTTCAAAGAACCTTTGTGAAAGAGGTTCTGCCCTATGTATTTGGACTAAATTCTCATTTATTATGCTAATTGGTTCATAAATCCATGGTACAAAAGAATAAAATGCAATTAAAGTGCCCAAGGACATATTTCCTCTTATCGCAAATAATCCTCCAATTCCTAAGACAATTACAGGTGTTATATAATTTATGAAATATGCGATATTTAAGATAGTTATTTGAAATATTCCTACTTTAGTTGCCTGTTCAGACCAATTAGTGGCATCATTAGAAATTGAATCCAAAAAATACTTTGCTTTTCCTAATACTTTTATAACAAGTTGCCCATCTAATTTTTCTTTTATTGTAGAAGTTAATTTTCCAAAAGATTCTCTTTCATTTTTTGAGTAGTTTTGCAATTTCGATTGCGAACTCCTTATAATAATCCAATAAAAGGGTAAAGAAACAAAAACAATCAAAGATAATTGCCAATTTAGATAAATCAAAACTAAAGAGATAACAAATAACCATAAAAAGTTGAAAATCATAGTAGGAAGTACTAGTGCCATTGTGTAGGCATTTTCGTCAATATCTGACAAAAGTCTACTCATTATATCGCCTGAATCAATCTTAGAATATTCCACAAACTTAGAGTTTTGAATTTTATTGTATAATTTTATCTGTTCATTTTTAATAGTTAGAAAGTTAACTTTTCGATGGTAAGTATTAAAAAAATAATTGAATGATCTTTCTAAAGCTACTACCCCTATCAAAAAAATTAAAAAATAGGGTAAAATATTAATTTTTTGAAGTGATATTATTTCGTCAATTAAGTATTGAAGGAAAAAAGGTCTCAGCAAACCAAATATAATAGTTATTATCCCTAAGATAAGTACAATAATCATATATCTTTTATAATTTTTTACACCATATTTTATAAGCCTTTTCGCATATTTGTTCATACAATAACCTCCAATTATTCGTTTGATCAATAGTTTGATTCCAAAAGATCTTCTTTGATTTTAATTAAAATAGAGTCTTTTACGCTTTTTTTAAATTGCTTGCAGGTTTCATGAGGTATTTTCATTTGATCTCCCAAAAGAAAAGGCGCTATAGGACAACCACGGCAATAATATTCTAAAAAACAATTAGAACATCTTTTATCCTTGGTTTTATCAAATGTTTTACTATATTTTTGTTGTGATACTGCTAAAAGATTTTCTAATTTTACTTTACTCTCAAATACATTCCCTAATGAGAAATCATTATTATCAACTAAAAGCTGGCATGGAAAAATATTCCCTATTGAATCAACTGCAAAACTATTAATCCCACTTCCACAAAAATAAGGATTAGGTGCTTGCTCTAGGATTTGATTTACTAGTTCGTTTATTAAATCGATTTTACTATTATTTCCATTTTGATATTGATTTATTGCCTCTTGATATTCATTCAGTAATACAGAATCTCTATTGCTAAGTGCGATCTCAGGATTTTTTGATATTACGGGAACAATCATAATATTTTCTATTTTAAATTCTGTATAAAAGAATGACTTTAGATCACTGGGTTTAAATCCGTTTTTTACATGAAAGTTTGTGTAGGTTACTTCTACTAATTGAGGTTGATTAATTTGTTGTAGAAGCTCCATATTTCGTTTTATAATTTCGAAAGAAGGGTATCCTCCCTTGAAAGGTCTTAAATAGTTTTGAATTCTTTCTGGACCATCTATGCTAACAACTACTTCAAACTTAAACTCTGAAAATTGTTCTACAAGTGTTTTTAGCTCTTCGATTATTTTTTTTGAGACACCCATACCCGTAACAATATTGAGTATAGGCTTTTTCTTTAAAATCCCTTTTTGATAAAGATACTTGACATAAAGAGCTGTTTCTTCAATACATTTTATATTTAATAAAGGTTCTCCACCAAAAAATTGAACTGTTTCAATATCATTAAATAAATTAACAAAAATTTCTAAAGTTCTTTTTGCTGTGACATTGTTCATAAAAGAATTTCTCCCGTAGCTACCTCCTCTTGCATAGCAATATTTACATTCTAGGCCGCACTCTTGTGAAACAAGAAGAGCCAATCTTTCTAAACTTTTAGAAGTATTGTTAATTTTGTACTTTAAAAAAAATTCTATTTCGTTCTAAAACTGCAAAACAACATTTTCATTCTTTTTTAGCCAGTTATATAGGCAAGAATCATCCACTTCATTTAAAAGTTCATAGAAGATTTGCTTATAAGGTTCTTTTAAATAGTAAATCTTAAGTGAAGGTTTATGAAATAAAATTCCTTCTTGTCCGTTTCCCTTCGAAAAAAGAAAAAGATCTTTTTTTAATTTATTTAAGTTTCTTTTGAATAATTCTAATTTTAGATTTTTCACCTTATCACCCCCTAAAAAATGATTCAATAAAACAATTGTTAATATCTACTTTTATTTATTTTAGGAGTCTTTTCAACATATATATAAAAAGATTTTTTACTTTATCTTTTTGATCAATTGAACTATTCGTGTCCTTTTCCCTTAATAGAAATTAAGCAAATGAGAAAAGAGCACGAATCTTACTTTTTTATCTTATTCTTGCACAAGCTCCACAACCAATTCCACCACATCCTCCTGATGGAGTCCTATTCCCTTTCGATTTAAGTTCGATCATTTAGTCTGACCTCCTTTCACTACTAATTTTTAGATTCCTTAACCTGCAGGATGTTTCCTTTGCGCGCAAATATCTTATTTTCCCCTATACTTTTTCTTTTTTTAAATAAAAACCCTAAAAGTTATTTTCCATTCGAGTGCAGGATCTGAGTATTCTTGATGAACAGCGCGTTCTGGACTTTCGTATAAATTGGCTTCATTTAATTTATACATTTCTTCACATCCTCTCATTTTAAATTTTACTTCTCTCCAGGATTACTATTTGCCGGCTAATAGTCTTAATTCTTATTCTCTATTTAATAATTTTCTCCTGATTTCTAAACATTTCTCATCTTTTTGATCCTTTTCCCAATACTCTTTAAAAGTTTAAAATACACATTTACCAGCTTTCTTCAATAATATTCATCATAGCTCCAGTTTCCAACATATTTGTTTTAACCGTATCCTTATCATCTCCTCCAAAAGTAATTGTTCCAAATGAAAACAGCATCATCATAATTACTATAACAAGCACCTTTTTCATTTTTGACCCCCCACATAATTTAAGATAAACACCCTTTCACTACTTATCATACTCTTTTCCATATGGTTTTCAAGTGTTTTGTCAACTTCTAGAATATGCATAAACAAAGGATTGTTATTTTTGAATTTCTAAAAATAAATGTTACAACTTCTCGTTTTTTACATTTTATCTTCTCCTACTTTTGCTTTATGTCAAGAATAATAAAGGTTATGATATAATAATTTTTGTAATAAAAAATATGTTGTTTCTACAAGACGTTAACATTATAGGAAAAACAATCCTAAGTAAATTTTAGGTACCGATTCAGTAACTAAAAGATTATATATCGGTTGGGGGAATTGGAGATGAATCTAAAAGATATTATAGAAATACTCAACTTTGGTCAGTTTTCAAAACCGTTTTTAAATTATATGAGTAAGTATTTAAAAAATGAATCAATAAAACAACATGAAGAAGTTATTAATTACATTGATGTATTGAAATTAAAATGGGATGCAAAATATGAAGAAGCACTTGAAAAGATAGAAAAAGTAATAACGTTATCTAAAAAAAGAAGCATTGATTATTTGCTTTTAGTGGAAAAGATGGATGTATTGGTTAAACTTTCAAAGGAGAAAGAAATTAAAGAAACTTTCGATGAGTTAAGAAACGGGTTCTCTAAACTTCCAAGGTATCTTAGAGGACTCGTTGTAGAATCTTTAAGAAACATACGAGAATTGTATTATGATTCCAATGAAAGTATGGAAAAGATTAGACATTGGAGTGAAGTATACGAAAACAATCCTGTTGATAAGGGATTTATCCTCATGGCTGATGCAAGAGAAAAAAAGAATGAAGAAAAATATGTAGAAGCAACTCAGTTAAACATTCAAGCATTTAAGACATTGAAGGATGTACCTCATCCATCTGGGGTAGTTCAAGCTTTAAACAACATAAGTTGGTGGTTAAAAGATGTAGATAAAAATACTGCTTTAAACTTTACTCTTCCATTAGGATTTTACCTTGGTTATTATTTTGACGATGATAACTTTAATGTTTTCAATTCACTTGATACTATCTTTCAAGTGCAAAAAGAAAACAACGATCCAATGATGTATGAAACAGCTTTTATTTTCTCCAAAGTGTTTTCAAAATTGGATTATGAAAAGAGACAAATAATATGGAAAGATTATACAAACACAATTTATGAAGTTAGACGCTTTGTAATTAATATTAAAAAAGGTAATCACAAAAACACAAAGGCATTAAGAAACTTTCTAAAACAAGAAATAGAAAAAGAACAAGTTTCTATTAAAGAACTAAACATCTCAAAAAGAACTTTAGATAGTTTCTTATCTGGGATAACAAAGCAAATAAAGTCAAATACATTGAGAAACATAATAGACAATCTTGAATTTGAAATAAACAGTTCTCTTGCTATTCCAATAATAAAAGAATTAAAAAAGAAAGATATAGACAAGAAGTTTGAAGAAAACTTTTACAAATTTATGGAGTTAGAGGTAGAAAAGCAACTCACTGAATTTTTTACTTCGTATCTTGTTCATTATTACAAGCAAGAGGTTAAATTAGAAAGAGTAATTAAAGACATAGAAAGTGGAAGTTTAATCAAAGGAAGATGTGATTATTACACAAGAGAGTTAATAAACTCAATATTTGAAAAACCTTTACAAATAGACATTGATTCATTACTAACAACCAACCAAGAACAAAAAACTTACACAAACAAAGATATAACTTTCAAAGAACATCCCTTTTATTCAGCAAGGAAAATTCTTGTAAAAAGGTTCATTAAAGATTTAAATAAAGCTTACTTACAAGAGTTCATTGAAAAATACCTAAAAGCTGATTCAAAGCAGAAAGATATAATAGAAAGGTACATAATGAACTATGGAAGGTATTATGAAATAAAAAACATACCAAAAGAATTAAGACCAAAAGTACCAAAAGAAATCAATGTATTTGTGAAAAAATACACGTTAAAAAGAAGACCCTCAGCAATTTCTTTCTATGTTTTTGAAGGAAAAGAAAGAGAAGAGGTTGTTGAGATTTTAGAAGAGTTTGAATGAAAATAAAATTAATTCACTTTACTGAAATTAAAACTCTTTACTTTGATAAACCGTTTTATATGGATTTAATTCACAAAGATTTTTCATATTTTATTATACTTTTCCTTCATCAAAACATAAATGAAAACAAAAAATTAATTATTAAAAAGTTCGTTTATTAATTCTTCTTTTGCAACCTTTAAATATTCTGATATGTTATTTAGGTAAATCTTCTTCATTGTCAAAGTGACAACTAATTGCGTTTTTAATGTTTTCTTTTATTTCTTCTAAAGAATCAGCTTCTGTAAATATTGACTCTCCTAAAGCCTTTGCAGTGTAACCACCTTCAGGATCTTCTTCAACTAAAAATATTATTTCTTTAATTTTCATTATATTCATTCCTTTCTATTACCTATTACTATATTAAAAATTTCTTTCTTACAAATATTTTACTACATGTGAGTGAAATTATAATCTCCCTTGTAGGGATCGGAGAGCATTAGATTGCTACTATAAACACTTTCTGTTGATGAAATAGCAAGGAAAAAGTATCATGTTTATCTTACCAATTTTTTGGATATAGAAAGAGAAAAGGCTGTGTATAATAACTGACGGAAAAGATGCAAATATTTTTTTATACTATTCAAAGAGAGATAGATACAGAAAAAGGTGATCCAAAAGATATAAAATTCATATGTATGGGTATGTCGGTACCCTTTCAAGCTGGAACAAAGAAAGAGTTTCCAAAAGCACAAATAATATCCTATAAATTTCACGTAATTAAAGTATGTAAAAGTCCCAATAAATTTGCAACACAGAGTTGTTTATACAGGAGACTTATTATATTGTAGTGATAAAAGTAATTGACTTTATTTCCCCTCCAAAAAATTCTTATAAGCTTGAGAAAAAGTCGGTAAAACTCTGTCAAAATTTTTTACAATTAATCCTTTATCTACAAATTTTTTGTAGACATCTTTAGCCAAATTTTCATCATCAGTCCATATTTTTATTGTTGCCCCTTCAATTGAGAACTTCTGGGAGTTAGGTAAATTGTTCAAAATTTCTTCTAATTTTTCTTTTTCTATCTCTTTCATCAATTCGATTACATAACAAGGTTCATTTTGTGTGATATCTTGTAATTGTTTTGTTGTTCCTTCCATAATCACCCCTTATTTTATTTTATCATTTCCTTTATTTTTCTCCAATCTCTATGAGGGGTGATTATAATAAGCCAGTTGCCAACTAAAAGTGAATAAAACAACGAGGATAAGAATCACATTACAAATATTTAGTATAGTAACTGGCTTTGTTAAAACAAAAAAATTAGCTATTTCATCTATATCAGAAGTTGTTCTCGCAAGTAAATCTCCAATCTGACTATTATTAGATGAATGGGAATAAGAAACTTTTTGAACTTTATCATACAAAACTAATTGTTCATTTTTTGTCACATCAGCCATGCTTGCCATTGCATAATAATTTTCAAAAAAAGCTAAAATTACCTGACCAACTACTACGGAAACATATACTAATATTGAAGGTAACAACATAGAAAACCTGCTTTTAAAAATCACTTCATCAATTATATATCTCAAAATATAAGGATTAGCAAGAAAAAACACAGTGACTGGAATTGATAAAAGATAAAGATTCCTGTGAATATTCTTGTATTTACCAGAATATTGAAATAAACGTTTTGTGTTTTGAGATAAAATTTTTGCTTTCATTTTGAAGTCTCCCCGTTTTTTATTATACCTACTTTAGAAATTCCAAAACCTAAGTTTTACCAATTTTTTAGTTTTAAATTTTTTTCAAAAATACCTCCATAGCTCTAATCTTCGCTAATTCTTAATTCTTTTAACTTTTTCGGTACTTGTACCGAAGGAGGGGAGGGGGGCTCCGCCCTGGACCCGTTATAAATTCAAATGCTTATTTTCTGAAAAATTATCTTTTCTAAAGTCTCTACATAATTCTCGCTAATTCTTAATTCTTTTAACTTTTTCGCTACGTGTAACAAAGGAGTGGAAGAGGGCTCCGCCCTGGACCCGTTATAAATTCAAATGCTTAATTTTAAAAAATTCTCATTTCTAAAGTCTCTATTTTATTATTCAACATTTTCTTTTTTTAAATGTGAAACATACTCTAAAAGAATCCCTATTACATTTTGCCTGTTAGTTTCACATTCTGAAAAAGTTGGCATAATCATTCCTCATAATAATTCATCTATCTTTTAAATAGTAACTCTCCAATTAATCTCTTTCTATTTTTATCATACACTTTTCTATATGATAAGCAAGTGATTTTTTTATTGAGCTCAAACATAGATTGGAATATATTTTCAGAGATTACCTCAAAAAAGCTTATGTAAACTTTAATTTCGATGTTTTTTATCGTGTTTTATTCGTTGTTTTCGCTTTCTCTTTTTTGATGATAGTTATGTTATAATTGATTAAAAAGGGAAAAGCGAATGAATATAGACTCGTTAACATTGGAATCAAAGTAAATATTATGTTATTTTTAAATGACAATTATGGAACAAAAACAGATATATTCTTAAGGAGATAATTCAAATGATTTTAAAAATGGTTACCAAGTTATCAACTTACGGACAGTTTGGAAGACCATTGATGAATTATCTTGAATCAACTTCTTTAAACAATGAAACAAAAGAGTACATAGAAATATTGAAATTATATTGGGATATCAATTACGATGAAGTCATTGAAAGAATAGAAAAAGACATTTCAAAACTACGAAAAGGTAGTTTGTATATGGAAAAGATTAGACATTGGAGTGAAGCATACGAAAACAATCCTGTTAATAAGGGATTTATCCTTATGGCTGATGCGAGAGAGAAAAAGAATGAAGAAAAATTTAAGAAAAATCCTTGTAAAAAGGTTAGGGAAAGAAAGGGATGAACTTGTTGAGATGTTAAAGGTGTTTAGTTGACCAAAAAGATAAACACCTCTTGAAAGGATTAGAGTAAAAGAGGGGCGAATAACCATTTTAGGTAGTTTGATGTTTTTTATTTATTTCTAACGGTTATATAAAAATTATGGTCAAAAGATATGATATAATTCATCTATAACAATAAGATTATAATTTTTAAAATAAAAATTATAAAAGGATCGAGAATATGAATGTAGTTATTTCAAAAAATAGAGTACCAATTAGATTAACAGATGAAAGATGGGTTCATATTACAGAAGAACATTCAGAAATGGCTGGATACTATTTCGAAATACTTGAAACAATTGAAAATCCCGAAGTAATTTATAAAGGTAGGGAAGGAGAATTTATAGCTGTAAAAGCAATTGAAGAAGGTAAATATATCGTAGTTATATATAAGGAAACAAGTAAAAAAGATGGATTTGTAATAACCTCATTTTTAACAAAAAGAAAAAAGCAACTGGAAAGGAGACCCAAAATATGGGAAAAATAGATATAAAAAAAATTTTAGACTTAATTCCCATTTTAATAGAAGTTCCCTATTCGAGAATTTGGACTTCTTACGATAAAGAAGCCGATGTTTTATACATAAATTTCAAAAAACCAAGTCATGCAGACGATTCTGAACTTACTGACGATGATGTAATAATAAGGTACGAAAAAGGAGAAATTGTTGGAATAACTATACTTAATGTTAGTAAAAGAAAATTTGAAAATGAAAAGTAATAGATAAAAAATCCCATATTTACATCACCAACTGACTTTCAATGATTTCTTTGTAAACAGGAGAACTTTCTACTAATTCATTGTGGGTTCCTTCTCCTATTATCTCTCCATCTTTTAATACTACTACCTTATCTGCTTTTCTTATCGTTGATAACCTGTGAGATATTATTATTAACGTCATATCGTATTCTTTTAATTCTTCAAATATCTCTTCTTCTGTTTGTGAGTCTACTCCCGATGTTGCTTCATCTAATATCAATATCTTTGGTTTCCTTATCAATGCCCTTGCTATAGCTACCCTCTGTCTTTGTCCATCTGATAACTTACTCCCTCTTTCTCCTACTACTGTATCGTATCCTTCATCTAAAAGGTCTATAAATTTATCTACCTTTGCTTTTTTGACGGCTTTGTTGAACTCTTCTTCACTGAATTCATCACCTAGCATGATATTTTCTTTTACACTCATGTTGAATAATGGATCGTTTTGTCTCACTATCTTGACATTTTTTCTCAATTGTTCAAGATCATATTCTTTAACTTCAAAGCTACCTATCTTAAGCAATCCTTGGGATGGTTCGTAAAATCTTGGTATCAAATTTACGAGCGAAGATTTACCTGCTCCACTTGTTCCTACAATAGCTACTTTTTCTTTTGCGTTAATTCTTAGATTTATATCTTTTAATATAGGCAAATTTTGATATGTAAAGCAAATATTTTCAAAAGTGATATCATATTCATCGACAGGAAAAGATTTCCCTTTTCCGCGGTCTTCTACTGGCATATCATGTATCTCAAATATACGATTGGAAACTTGTCCTGCCCTTTGCATTTGGATATAAAAATTACTGAGATTTCTTATAGGAGTAAATATCCATCCTAAATAAGCGTAGAAACCTATAAGGGTCCCTAAAGTAGTATCCCCTTTAAGTATTAGATAACCCCCATAACCTAATACTAAAACTGGAGTTAACTCATACATAAATGACATAAAATCTTCTGCACCTTGATTTAATTTGCTTAATCTGTTTTTTGCACCAACCCAACTCTCTGATTTTTTGAAAAACGCTTTCGAAAAGAAGGTCTCTTTGCAAAAACTCTTTATCGACCAAAGTCCTTCGACTTTTTCTCTAAATTCTTCTGTAAGTTCACTATACGTATTCCTCTCTAACTCGGAACTTTTTTGAATACTTTTGTCAAACGCTCTAAGAGAAAAATAATAAAATGGCATCATAATGAATGTGATAAGAGCAAGTTGCCAGTTTAAAAATAATAAAACCAAAGAAACAATGATCAACTGTATAAAATTATAAAAGATTAGAGAGATTCCTGTTCCAAGAAAGAAAGAAGCTTCCAAAGTGTCAGAAAGAACCCTTGACATAAAGTCCCCAACTTTGTTGTGGGAAAAATCTTTTAAGGGAATCATCATAATTTTATTGAACATGGATATTTGTTCGTCTCGCACAACTAAATTCATAGATTTGTAATATCCATAGTTAACAAAAAAAGATATGATTCTTTCTAATAAAACAACAAGGACAAAAAAGAAGAAGAAAGGCAATATCTGAGAAAATTTGTTTTTACCAATTATATCATCAATAAAATATCTAATTAAAAAAGGGGTCATGATTGAAACTAACAATAATAATGGAGCAAGAATAAGAGGAATTTTTTGATATTTTATATATTTTTTAGAATATTTTAAAAGTTTTATATAACTTTTATTTTTTTCTTTTTTCATTATTTCTCACCCTTTACAGTATTTTTAATATATTCAAATAATAAATCTTTTATAACTTGTCGTTGAATATTACAGCATGAGAATGTGGGATCCATGTTTCCAGTTAATAAATAGTTTGCTGATGGGCATCCTGAACAATAATTTTGTAAAAAACATCCTTCGCATTGTTCATACTTCGATTTTTCAACAATTGCTTTTTGCATATTTGCATAATTTACTAAATCCATTTTAAACTTTTCAATGCTCTCATTAATGTTTCCTATTCTAAACTTTTCTATCCCAACCAACATATGGCAAGGATAAATATTTCCACATGTATCTATCGTATAACTGGCTATTCCTCCATCACAAAAATATTTTGTGGGAGCAGCACTTAAAATGTTATATTCTATATGCTGATTAAGTTCTTCTAAGCTGTATTTCTCGTCAAAACTTCCTTCTCTTAAAGACATTATCATATTTGCTTCGTATTCATGTAAAATCTTTGTTTCAATATCTATGGGCAAGGATAAGGAGGGATCTTTTGATATTACAGGAACAACAAATATTAACGAATCTTTTAAGCCCAACTCATTTTTAAAATATTTAATCAAATCTGAAGGTAATATACCGACATCATAATGAATTTTTGTATAAGTTACTTCAATTGCATGAGGTTGTCCATATCCTTTTAAAATATTTAGATTCTCTATAACCTTGTTATAAGATGGATTACCATTCGCATATGGCCTTAAATAATTATGAATTTCTGCAGGGCCATCACAGCTAACCGTAACTTTTATTTCTGGATGAACTTTTAATAATTCTATAAATTCTTCCAAGTTTTCCTTAGAGATTCCTAATCCGCTTTCTACAAGAAAATTCGGTTTTCTTTGAATTATCTTTTTGTGAAACAATTCCTCAAATAAGTTTATCGTATATTCAATTAGATCTATATTTAATAGAGGTTCTCCTCCAAAAAATTGAACCATTTCTACACTATCAAAAACTGAAAAAAAAGATTCTAAGCTCTTTTTTACCATTTGTTTCGCCATAAATGAAGAATTACCATAAGTTCCCTTCTGGGCGTAGCAATAAAGACATCCTAATGGACATCGTTGAGATATTAATAAGTTGAGTCTACGTAAATTCTTACTTTCATCTTTAAAACTTGACTCTTGAAACAATTCGTTAAATTCACTTTTTAATTGTGGAAATTCACTTATTTTTTTGATAACAAAATTTTCAATTTCTTTTTCATCTTCTATTTTTAAAAGTTGTTTATAGATTTCTATATGTTTTTGATCAAGAGAATAAATATTTAAAGTTAATTTATCCCACAAAATTCCGAATTCATCTTTTTGAAATAAGAAAAAATCTTTTAACCGATTTTCCTTTGGGATCTTTAAACCATTTGTTTCCCTCATACATTCACATCCTTTAAATTATGATTTCTAATAATTTGAAAACTTTAATCGAGTAGGAGGCTACCCATTAATTGAGTAGCCGTCCTCTCACACAACCGTACGTACCGTTCGGTATACGGCGGTTCAATAGAATTAATGGACTAATGAATATTGTAAGCTGATTGTTCTACCAGCCTTCCAATGTATTCATTGCCATCGTTTCCATCCATTTCTGACGTGGAAGGAATACTCAGCACTCCTGCTTTACCTCGGGGTTCCACCCCTACTTCTTGCAGGTAGCCTCCTTTTGAGAGTTGCCTGCTTTCTGCATATCCCTTCGTGTTGCTCAATTTCTGGATACCTCCTATCGTTTGGCCCTTCCTTATCTTTTTTTTAAGTACTATGGCCTCTGCTGACTTCTGACAGTTTTAGCTCCGATGTCTCCATCTTCGCATGCCGGTTGTAGCTGTCTGCTTCCTGGCTCTCTGTCAGACCTCCCCGGGTAAGTACGATTGCTTTCATCCCATCTACCCGCCGCATTTACTGTATGGAATTCGGGCAGTGTCGGACTTCGTTTTGTTCGGCAAACTCATCCATTCCAATTCAGCCTTATATGCGGTTCTTGTTCATCGGGCCAGGATTTTGCCTATAGCTTCCTTCAGATTCCACCTCACGGTGGACACCCTTGCCTTTGGCTAATGTTTCCCACTGCCAAGCCCATAGCGGACTTTCACCGCCAAACTATCGTTACATGCCAGGTGCACTAACAAGGATTCCTTACGGGAAAGGAATCCTTGATCTTTACTTTATTTTATTACTAAGTTTTTGGTTTATTTCCACAAGAACCGATCCCACAACCACAAGCTGGCACTACTCTCGAACTTGTGTTTAGTTTCATCATCTTTCTACACCTCCTCTTGTTTTAAATTTTACTTCCCTGCAGGATTAATATATGCCGGCTAATAACCTTAATTCTTATTCTCCATTTAATAATTTTCTACGTCACCAAACACTTCTCATCTTTTTGATCCTTTTCACAATACTTTTTAAAAGTTTAAATTCTACACTTACCAACTTTCTTCGATATAACTTATAATTTCTCCAATTTTAAATCCATTTGTTCTATCTTCTGAAGTATTATCACCTCCAAAAACAAATATTCCCCCCAACACTAAAATAGTGATTAAGAATATTACAATAAGTCTCTTCACTTTTTTCTTCACCCCCATAACTTATTTTGATAAATAAAACTTCTGTACTCTATGTTTATCATACCCTTTTCTATATGATAAGCAAGTGATTTTTTTATTGAGCTCAAATATAGATTAGAATATATTTTTAGAGATTACCTCAAAAAAGCTTATGTAAACTTTAATTAAGACAAATTTTATTCTGTTTAATGGAATTATCTTGCATTTTTTACTTTTTATCAATATTATGTTATAATTAATTTTGAGTTACAAACTTCTTTTTTTTGAGAAATTCTCTAAGTTGAATTTAAGCAAACAATAAAAGATGAATGTATCAAAATAGTAAACGTTAGATGACTAAGGTGGGTTAGTAAAATGACTCTTCAATCTTTAGTGAAGATAATTACCTATGGACAATTTTCAAGGCCATTTTTGAATTATATTGTTGATTATCTAAAGAATGAATCAACAAAAGGATTATCAAAAGGTGGTTTGTATTATCTTTTTTTAGAACAAAAATTGATTATTTTAAATAGGTTAAAAGATGTCAAAGAAGTTGAAGTAATATACAAAGAATTAAGAGATAACTTTGGTAATATTCCTCAATATGTTAGAGGACTCGTTGTAGAATCTTTAAGAAACATACGAGAATTGTATTATGACTCCAATGAAAGTATGGAAAAGATTAGATATTGGAGTGAAGCATACGAAAACAATCCTGTTAATAAGGGATTTATCCTTATGGCTGATGCAAGAGAAAAAAAGAATGAAGAAAAATATGTAGAAGCAACTCAGTTAAATATTCAAGCATTTAAGACATTGAAGGATGTACCTCATCCATCTGGGGTAGTTCAAGCTTTAAACAACATAAGTTGGTGGTTAAAAGATGTAGATAAAAATACTGCTTTAAACTTTACTCTTCCATTAGGATTTTACCTTGGTTATTATTTCGACGATAATAATTACCAAGATTTCAATTCACTTGATACTATCTTGCAAGTGCAAAAAGAAAACTACGA
>LSQX01398515.1_pt1 | contig 16483 bp, 16 predicted proteins | sample 654561 | NCBI WGS metagenome assembly LSQX01 (sample SAMN04489861, study PRJNA283612) | anaerobic digester metagenome | isolation source: 4 biogas reactors fed with cattle manure at either 37C or 55C with and... | place: Denmark: Kongens Lyngby | collected 2014 | reverse complement strand
GCTATCGTTGATGAAGATAATGCTTTTCTTCGTATGCGCCGCTTGAGAGCTCCCGTAAGGATCTCATGGAAAAGCTTCAGGATGGGTATGGTGGTGTGTCATCAGGCATTTATCGTGAAGAGGGAGCTATTTGAACCCTATGATCTCTCGTACCGTTTCTCGTCAGATTTTGACTGGTGCATCCGTATGATGAAAAAGGCAAAAACGATCCTGAACACTCGCCTCACCCTGATCAACTACCTGAACGAGGGAATGACCACCACCAATCGTAAGGCATCACTGAAGGAGCGATACCGTATCATGGTAAAATATTACGGTGAACCATCCACCTTTCTGTACCATCTCTGGTTTGCAGTACGGGCGATTTTACATTAGTATTTTTGTACGTTGATAAGTTAAAAGTTGGTTAGTGAGTAGATTCATAGATGAACGGGCTTACAATTTATCGCTTTTAGCTCAAAATAAACAAATGAAAAGAAGAAAACTTAAACTGGAGGAACTCTGCCGTCTCAGCGTGGAGGAATTCCGGGAAGCAAAGAAGATTCCGCTGGTAGTGGTTCTTGACAACGTACGGAGCCAGCACAATATCGGCTCGGTATTCCGCACCAGTGACGCCTTTCGCGTGGAGGAGATAATCCTTTGTGGTATCACTGCCACACCGCCCAATGCAGAGATACATAAGTCAGCCCTCGGGGCAGAAGATTCAGTGAAATGGCGCTACTTCGAAGAAACCCTTACAGCCGTGGATGAACTGAAAGCCAATGGCTACATTGTCTACGCTGTTGAGCAGGCCGAGCAAAGCCTCTCACCGGAGCAGCTCACGTTGAAGCGAGACTGCCGCTATGCCGTGATTCTGGGGCATGAGGTGCATGGCGTACAACAAACGGTGGTGGATGTCTCGGACGGATGCCTCGAGATTCCGCAATATGGCACGAAACACTCCCTCAACGTGTCGGTGACAGCAGGGATCGTAATATGGGATTTTTTCAGGGGACTGAAACAGTCAGACGCTAAATGATCTATGAGTATACTTTCTCCAGCTTCACACGCTCACCATCGAACACAGCATAGGAAAAATAGGTTATCCAGTCGCCCAGCATGATGATGTTTGATTCTTCTCCTACAGACAGATCTAGCAGGATATGGCGATGACCATAGATGAAGTAATTGAGAGTGGGATCCTCTTTCAGTTTTTGCTTCGAGAAGCGGATCAGATACTCTTTATCCTCACCCAGATACCCCTGCACTCCGCCGTTCAGGCGACTGCTGTTCGACCAGGCATGTGCGAGAGGTATCGTCCATCGCGGATGGATGGCCGAGAAACATCTCCTCAGGAACCGGCTGTGAAAGATTCGTCGCAGAAGGTGAAACGACCGGGAGTCATCTCCCAGTCCGTCGCCATGTGCAAGGAAAAACCTTTTCCCCCCCATCTCTTTTACATATGGCTCAAAGTGCAGGATCATCCCACACTCTTTGGAGAGGTAGTCGGTAAGCCAGATATCGTGATTGCCGATGAAGAAATGCACCTCCACCCCACTATCGGTCAGCTCGGAGATCTTACCGAGGATACGCGTAAATCCTTTGGGTACCACATACCTGTACTCATACCAGTAATCGAAGATATCGCCCAGGAGATAAATCGCCTCGGCCTCTTGCTTCACACTGTCAAGCCATCGGCACATCTTCCGTTCCGTTTCCACGGAGTCGGTGTGTGATGCCGAACCCAGGTGGGCATCGGAGAGGAAGTAGATTTTTTTGTCCACGGTAATTCTTTTCTGCGTATCCTTATCACCCCAATCACATCATCCCCAGCTCCAGAAGTGCCTCTTCGCTCAGCATCGAGCGGTCCCAGGGCGGTTCGAACGTGAGATTGAGATCCACCTTGTTCACCTCGGGGATCGATTCCACCTTAAGCTGCACATCCATCAGGATGAAGTCGGCAGCGGGGCAGCTGGGTGAGGTGAAGGTCATCTCAATGGTGACATTGTTGTTTTCATCCACATCCACATCGTAGATCAGTCCCAGATCGTAGATGTTTACGGGTATCTCCGGGTCGTACACCGTGCGGAGCATGACCACTATCTTATCTTGCAAAGCTTGTAATTCTTCGTTCATAATCTCTCTGTTTTGTTATTAAACCGATTCTACGGCATATTGTTTACGCTGCTCAGATGATTCCTTCATCGGCGAAGCTGTAATAGCTGTCGCCGCAGACGATAATATGGTCAAGCAGCGTGATATCCATCCACTGAGCAGCCTCTTTCAGTTTCTTTGTGATATGCGTATCCTGCGGACTGGGACTGCAGTTCCCCGAGGGATGATTGTGTGCCAGGATGATACCCGACGCATAATGGCCGAGTGCTTCACGCAGGATCAGACGGATATCCACCACTGTTCCCGAGATGCCGCCGCGACTCACCTGCATGGTGGAGAGGATCTTGTTCGACCGGTCTGTGAGCATCGCCCAGGTCTCCTCATGATTCAGATCGGAGAGGAGTGGAAAAAAATGGTCGTAGCCATCACGCGAGGATGTGATCTTCTTCCTGTCGTTCGACTCACCTGCTTTTCTTCGTCTGCCCAGCTCCAGCGAAGCGATCACCGTGACCGCCTTCGCCTCGCCGATACCCCTGAAGTTTTGGACCAGATCGGTCACGCTCATCCTCCCCAGCCTGTTGAGGTCGTTCTCTGCTTTCAGAAGTATTCGCTTGCTCAGTTCCACAGCACTCTCCCTGTCGTTACCCGATCCGATAAGGATTGCGATCAACTCCGAGTCGGAAAGGGTAGAGACTCCTTTCAGCAAGAGTTTCTCCCGAGGGCGGTCTTCCTCCGCCCATTGCTTGATGCTTAACCTGTTCATAATGCTACACTTCTGCAGTTTGACGAGACAAATATACAAAGAATTTTCCGGCGACGAAACAGCTTCCTTCACAAAGTACACTGCGCAACTTCATGCTCTCTCGTCGCAAGATCCTGCGGCAGCCCCGATTCATTTACCCGTAGGCGGTTTTGTACTATGAACCGGCCGCACGGGTGCAGCATAAATGAAAGAAATCAATCCAGCACATTCTTTCTACCTGGGAACAGGTAGGAGAATAAGATAAAGATTAGGGCTGATGCGGAGATTCCAAATATATTGGGATCAAGACCAAATGGCAGGGCGACAGATAAAAGAGTGAGCGTAATTGTTGTACCTCCGCCAATGATCATTGCCCAGAAAGCAGCGGTGGCACTACCGCGCCGGGTAAAGAATGCTCCCAGCACCGGCACAAAGAGGCCACTCACCATAAAAGCATAAGAGTGAAGCATCAGCTCGAGCACGTTCTCCATCTGCAATGCGATCAGTAATCCCAGCACACCAATCCCCAGAGTGATCAGCTGTGACTGTATCAGCCGTGCCTTTTTGCCTTTGGGCAGGGGCCTGATCTTTTTCAGTATATCACTTTCAATATTGCCTGAGGCGGCCATAATGCAGCTGTCGGCCGTGGACATCACCGCCGAGAAGTACGCCGCCATCATCAACCCCATCAGCCCAACAGGGAGGATGGTACGCAACAGCAACGGCAGCCCCATCTCGGCATCCATCGTTCCACCGGGGGCGAAACCCATATATTCGAACATTCCCGTCTCGAAGGCAACCCGTGCAAAGAGACCCAGTATCACCCCCATGAAAGCCATCACGGGCCACTCAAAGGCACCGGCGATGTACCACGCCTTTTGCGCCTCCTTCGGCGATCGCGTGGCATAGATCCGCTGGTAGAGTGTCATTCCTACGAACCAGATGGGGATGATCGTCACCGCCCAGTTCACGATGGTCTGCCACTCAATGTTGTTGAGCTTCGTATACTCATCGGGCAGGGTTGCCCTGATCGCATCCATGCCTCCGATGGCATGGTAACCCAGCGGTATGCCAATCAGTATAAGCCCTGCCAGCAGGATGATCCACTGCACCACATCGGTATAGATCACCGCCTTCAGTCCCCCCATCGCCGTGTAGGCGACGGCGATTACCCCCATAAAAATCAGTGCTGTGTTCATCTCCAGGCCCTCAAAGGTTGCTGATGCCAACTTGGCACCGGCAAGCAGCTGCGAGCTGGTGAAGCCGATGTAACCGACAGCAGAGATAATACCTGCCAGCAGCGCCACGCGGGGACTGTAAAAAAATTCGAAGAGCTGTGGGAAGGTATAGAGCTTAAGCCGTGATGCCAGCTTGCTGGCTTTGGGAATGAGAAACACAGCGCTCAACCAGGCACCCAGCAGGCCGGTGAAGAGCATCCATGATCCGGAAAGGCCCATCAGAAAACCGAGTCCCCCCAAGCCAATGGAGAAGCCGCCTCCCACGTCGGTGGCGACCACCGACAGGCCGATGACGGAGCTACTCATGGATCGGCCCCCGACATAATAGTCGTCGGCATTCTTGTTTTTTCTTAGAAAATAGATCCCGATGCCCAGCACAAAGAGCATGTAAATCACAAAAATAAGGATGTCGATAATATGCATAAATGATCAATTTGCTGCGTAAATGAATGAGATGGTAATGCAGCATAAGTTAAAAAAATAGTTTACCCCCGGCAGAAGAATGGTTACAGAGGATAACCTGATCACAAATATACTCTTTTAGTGAAAAATGACAAAAAAAAAGGAGAAGCATTTTATTCAATGCCACTCCCCTTCTTTCTTGTATGCTATTATGCACATTCTGTCAATCTCTTACACGCTCAACATAAGAACCGTTACGTGTATCAATCTTTATTTTCTCTCCTTCATTGATAAAGAGCGGCACACGCACCTCAGCACCAGTTTCTACGGTGGCGGGTTTCAGCGTGTTAGTAGCGGTATCACCCCTGATTCCCGGCTCGGTATAGGTGATCTGCAACACAACATGTGTCGGCATTTCGGCCGTGAGGATCGTACCACTTTCGGCATGAATCTGCACATCCACCACATCACCCTCTTTCAGGAACTTCACACCTTCGATCTGCTCTTCAGCTATAGGTATCTGCTCGAATGTCTCGGTGTTCATGAAATTATATCCCATATCATCGCGATAGAGATATTGAAAGGAACGGCGTTCGATACGTACTTCGTCTACCCTCACCCCCGAGTTAAAGGTCTTGTCGAGCACACGCCCGGTTGTCACATTCTTCAACTTGGTACGAACGAAAGCTGCACCTTTTCCCGGTTTCACATGAAGAAATTCAACGATCACGAAATATTGTCCATCTAAATCGATGCACATCCCGTTTCTGAAATCAGCAGTTGTTGCCATAAATTATATTTGTCTGAGTTATATTTGTATTAGCCCGCAAAAGTAATGGTTTTATCCCAGAACGGCAAATAAATTAACGGGTTGGCATATTTCGTGATTGACAAAGTAATTGATTCATCAATGGACAAAAGCATTTGACGCATCAAGAATAATCTTAATCAGGAAAAACAGCGTCAGTACATACATGGTGATACTTACATCTTTTACTTTTCCCGACAAGAGCTTGACGATGGTGAAACTTAACATTCCAAAAATGATCCCGTTGGCAATACTGTAAGTAAACGGCATAAAGATGATGGTGACAAATGCCGGAAACCCTTCGCTTATTTCGTTGAAATCGATGTCAGCAACCGAGCTCATCATAAACAACCCGATGATGATCAGCGCCGGGGCTGTGGCTGCTGCCGGCACCATCAGGAATATCGGGGCAAAGAAAAGAGCCAGTACAAACATCAGCATGGTACTCACACTAGTGAGTCCTGTTCTGCCGCCGGCAGCCACTCCGGAAGCACTTTCAACGTATGAAGTATTCGGACTTGTTCCCAGAAGAGCTCCGACAAATGTTCCCAATGCGTCGGCAAACAATGCTTTCTGCAATTGTGGGAAGCTGCCATCTCTTTCCGATTTCCCAATTTTTGAAATGACGCCAATCAACGTCCCCATCGCATCAAAAATATTGACCATCAGAAAGGTAAAGACAATGATCAACATATCGAAAGTGAAAATACTGTTCCATTCAAATTTGAAGAAGATTGGCTCAACACTTGGTGGCAGAGAGATCCAACTGCCCTGGGGTAACTGGATCAATCCCAGGAATCCAGCAAACAGTGTGGAAGCTATGATCCCGATCAGAATGGCACCGTGCACTTTTTTAACCAGAAGCACTGCTATAACCACCAGGCCGAGCACAGCAATCCAAACATTGGGATCTGCCATATTTCCGAGTTGAACGAGTGTAAACTCGTTAGCAGTTACAATTCCGGCACTTTTCAATCCTATCAGCGTGATGAAAAGGCCGATGCCGATAGGAATCGCATTTTTCAGCGCCACGGGGATGTTGTCAACGATAATCTTCCGGATGTTGAAGATGGTCAGCAACATAAAACAGACACCCGAAAGCAAAACACCTGTCAGGGCAAATTGCCAGGAGTGCCCCATTGCAATCACTACGCTGAAAGCAAAAAAATTGTTCAACCCCATCCCCGGAGCTTGAGCGATGGGTACATTGGCAATGAGCGCCATAAAAAGGGTTCCGGCAATGGCTGCAAGGGCAGTTGTCGTGAATAACGCTCCCCTATCCATCCCTGTTTCACCCAGAATTTGCGGGTTCACAGCAAGAATATAGGACATGGTGAGGAAGGTGATGATACCCGCCACAATCTCGACACGTACAGTCGTTTTATGTTCTTTCAGTTTGAATATTTTCTCAAGCATAATTATCTGATCTTAAGCATTAAAAAATCCACTTTGTCGCCAGCGTAGGGATGGCGTAGAATTTGCTCTCGGAGAATTTGTTCACGAAGTTATAGCTGAGCTCAACCTCACTTCCGAGTGCGAACTGAGGAGTGATGTTATACCAGAACTGCGGTTCGCTCAGGAACACCATTTTTTTTCCTGTCGCATCAGCACCTTCCGTGAATGATTTATCTTCTGTCCAAAGATCCAGGAACCCACCCAATGAAAGCTTACCGCCGGCAATGGTTGCGTTCCATGTGACGGTCCACTGTGCATCGTGACTTACCTGCTGAAAAGCATTCAGCTTATAAGCGACATAGGTACTCATGAAGAAGTTACCCAACTGGAATGGGTAACCAAACCCGGCCAGGTAGGAGGAGGGGATAGAGAAACCAATATCAGTGCCTTTTACCAGACCAAGACCACCATTGTATTCCAGATGTGGCATCAGCGGAAAATCACCCACCTTGAACTCGCGTGCGATCTCGGTGTAGACAAGTCCTATATTTTTTTTGTTGAAGTTCAGGTCTACATCTGCAAACATAAAGGTGCTTCCCCACTTATCAGGTTTGAACATTTCGAAGGTGGCCGTCAGGTAGTTGGAGGTAGAGACCCCGTCACCATAGAGCGAGTTGCGTGGATCGAAATGCAGTTGTAGGTTCTGCGATTGAGATGCTCCTGTTGCACAAAGGATTGCAACGGCAAGAAGAATTTTTCGTAACATAAAGACAGTGTTTAAAAATTAATAAATTCAAAGAAACGACAAAAGTATTAAAAATAGACAAATGAGCCTATCATAGGGTGGACTTTTTTCTCTTTGTTACTACATTTTGCTGAAATTATCGGTTAAATTTGTAATTTTGTCTCTCTTTTAAAAATCAAAAGAACATATGAAGGAAGAAAGGGCTAAAAGTTTGCAAATCTACAACACGCTAAGCAGGAAGAAAGAGGATTTTAAGCCACTGCATCCGCCGCTGGTAGGGATGTATGTATGTGGCCCCACCGTCTACAGCGACATCCATCTGGGTAACTGCCGTACATTTATCTCGTTTGATCTGATTTACAGATACCTTCTTCATCTGGGATACAAAGTACGCTATGTACGCAATATCACTGATGCGGGACATCTGGAGGGAGACCGTGACGAAGGAGATGATAAGTTCGCAAAAAAAGCCAGGCTAGAGCAGCTTGAACCGATGGAGATTGTGCAGAAATACACCCTCGGGTTTCATGAGGTACTGTCACAGTTCAACACCCTCCCTCCAAGCATCGAACCCACCGCCACCGGTCATATTCTGGAGCAGATTGAGATGATAAAAAAGATCATGGGTGAGGGACTGGCATATGAAGTGAATGGTTCTGTCTATTTTGATGTGGAGAAATACAGCCGGGAGCGTGACTACGGTGAGCTGACAAACAGGAAGCTGGAGGATCTGCTGGAGGGTACACGCGCGCTGGATGGACAGGATGAGAAACGAAGCCGCCTCGATTTTGCATTGTGGATTAAGGCAAAGCCGGAGACACTGATGCAGTGGCCGTCGCCATGGGGCCGGGGATTCCCCGGGTGGCATATTGAGTGCTCTGCCATGAGCACCAAGTATCTGGGTACCACCTTCGATATTCACGGCGGAGGGATGGATTTGCAGGCAACACACCACACCAATGAGATCGCTCAATCACAGGCATGCAACCATACTAAACCGGTGAAATACTGGGTACATACCAATATGCTTACAGTCAACGGCGCGCGCATGTCGAAGAGTGCCGGCAACGGCTTCCTGCCGCGTGAGCTATTCACCGGCGACCACCCCCTGCTGGAGAGAGGCTACTCCCCCATGACTGTCCGTTTCTTTATGGCACAGTCGCACTACCGGAGCACGCTTGATTTCTCGAACGAGGCCTTACAGGCAGCGGAGAAAGGATACAACAAGCTGATGGAGAGCATCTCCACGTTGGATAAAATTGAACCGTCAGCAACTTCATCGGTCAATATAAGTGAGCTGGAGGAGAGGTGCTACGTCGCAATGAACGATGACTTTAACAGTCCTATGCTGATCGCTCATCTTTTCGATGCGGTACGTCTCATCAATTCCGCAAAAGACAAGACAGAGACGCTCACAGCCGAAGATTTGCAGGAGCTGAGGCAGCTGATGCATACTTTCGTTTTTGAGGTGCTGGGCCTCCTCGATGAGACCAAACTGAGCAGCGGCAGCGAGGTAATTGAAGGGCTAATGGCATTGATCCTGGATATCCGCAAAGAAGCACGGGACAACAAAGAGTGGTCCACTTCCGACAAGATACGCGATAGGCTGCAGGCAGCAGGGGTGGTGATTAAAGACACCAAAGAGGGTGTTGAGTGGCGAATCTGAAAAATAAACCAATGCAGATCATCCAGTCACCAGCCAAACTGATGAATTTTAAGGGTTTGAAGGAGGAGAGAGAGCCAACCGAACCATTATTCCCGGGCAGGACGAAAGCGCTTGTAACACGTTGTCAGCAGCTGTCGGTGAGGGAGATTGCCGTTATCATGAAGATCAACGCCAGAATGGCGCAGGATGTATATGAACAGTTTCAGACGTTCGCCTTCAGAGACACACCGCAACGTGCAGCGGCACTTGCATACAACGGTATTGCATACAATGGTCTGAATGCACATGATTTTTCGCAGGAGGAATACGATTTTGCTCAGCAACAGATGAACATCCTCTCTGCGCTCTACGGCCTCCTTCGGCCATTTGATGCGATCAAACCCTACCGCCTTGACTTACTGTTGGATATCGCACCAAAGGGATACAGTTCCCTCTACCATTTCTGGCAGGATTCAGTGAATGCCACTCTTTCTAAAAAACTAAGGAAAGAGAAGGAGAAGATAATCATCAACGTTGCTTCCAATGAGTTTGTAAAACTGGTGCAGATAAAGAGGCTTCCGGCAGGCACGAAAATAATCGATATCCGTTTTCTGCAGCAAGAGAACAGTGACTTTAAACAGATTGTTGTCCACACCAAAAAAGCGAGGGGTCTGATCACCCGTTTTATCATCAAGAACAGACTCACCGATGCGGAAGATGTGAAGGGGTTCGACGACGAAGGCTATTTTTTCTACCCCGCCCTCTCGAAAGAGAGTGAGTGGGTCTTTGTACGATAAAACAGGATAAACAACGAGTCAATGAGTGAGAAACGTGTCACATTTGCCTCAAAGATAGGCATTGTAGCCGCTGCGGCAGGATCGGCCGTCGGGTTGGGTAACATCTGGCGCTTTCCAAGCCAGACAGCTGATGGCGGTGGTGCCATATTCATACTTGTCTATCTCGGGTGTATCCTCTTCTTCGGCATACCACTGATGGTGAGTGAGTTTGTCGTGGGAAGAGCCTCAAGAGCTAATACAGCCGGAGCATTTCATAAGCTGGCACCCGGCACACAATGGAAATGGGTTGGCAGACTGGGGGTGCTCACTGGTTTTGTGATCATGGGGTTTTACATGGTTGTATGTGGCTGGACTCTGGACTATTTTTTTCAATCTCTCTCAGGCAACCTCCACGGGGTAAACGATTTCACGGCCAACTTCACCTCAATGCTGGGAAACCCGATGAGACAAATAGGATGGATGATCCTGTTCACACTGCTGACAGCGTTTTTCATTCTCTCAGGGGTGAAGAAAGGGATTGAATCATCTGCTAAAATATTGATGCCCATCCTCTTCGTACTTCTTTTCATCCTTGCCATCCGCTCTGTTCTACTCGAAGGCTCCTCCCAGGGATTGAATTTCCTGTTCAAACCGAGCATGGAGCATGTGAAACCAACCCTTTTCCTCGACGCGATGGGACAAGCATTCTTCTCCCTCTCCATCGGGATGGGATGCATGATCACCTACGGGTCCTACTTCAACAACGACATCAACTTCACCAAAACGGCTATACAGGTATCCCTGCTCGATTCGCTGGTGGCAATCCTTGCAGGTATTATCATCTTCCCCTCGGCTTTCGCATTAACTACCAACTCCGGAACCATTATAGATGAGTTGGTAGCCGGCGGCCCCGGCCTGCTGTTCATCACACTGCCAGAACTGTTCAATCAGATGCCACTGTCGATGGTCTGGGCAACACTGTTCTTCTGTCTGCTGTCTGTGGCAGCTCTCACCTCCACTATCTCACTGATGGAGGTGGTGACGGTCTATCTTCATGAGGAGTATGCTCTCTCACGAAGAAGAAGCACACTTCTGGTTGCCTTTGGGGTTATTATCCTGGGTATCATCTCATCCCTCTCTGCTCCTTTCTTCAACATGCTTGATATGGTTTCCGCCAAGTTCATGCTTCCCCTGGGAGGTTTATTCATCTCACTCTTTGTGGGGTGGTATCTCGAAAAGAGACTTGTCTTTGCGCAGTTCACAAATGAAGGATCGCTGAAACAGAGTCTCTGGTTCCTGAAAATTTACATTTTCCTTTTGCGCTACGTAGCACCCATCGCCATACTGGCTATTTTTATCTACGGACTGATCGGATGATTACCACAGCTGTAATCTACAACAGCCTGACAAAAGAACAGCACTGTAGATTACAGGAGGTGATGAGAAAATAATATAAATGAAGCAAAACAATCTAAAAGGTGAGATAAACTACCTTTCCTTCGGTTTAAAGTATTATTTTTGTATAACCATTTCTTAAGCAGTGGAAACATCAGCAGTAGAGAGCACAGAGCTTATCTGTCTGTTTTTCTGAAAGAAGGAAAAGGATGAGTAACTGAGACACGCTATAAGAAATGGTCAAATGCTTGCGAAAAAATTGACGCACAATAATGCAATTTCAATATAACATATTTCCGCCGGAATCAATCCGAACCTCAGTGCAACTACCTGCATCAAAGAGTATAAGCAACAGGGCCATTATTCTTAATGCACTTAGCCTCAACCTGCACCCGATAAGCAACCTGTCTGACTGCGAAGATACAACCGTGATCATCGATTCATTCAACTCAAACTCAAACGTGTTCGACGTGAAAGGTGCCGGTACGGCCATGCGGTTTCTGACCGCCTTTCTTGCAGGCATGGAGGGAGAATGGATTATCAGGGGATCAAAACGGATGCATGAACGTCCTATTCATCCTTTGGTGGAGACACTGAATGCACTGGGTGCCGACATTGATTACCTGGAAAAAGAGGGGTTCCCTCCACTCAGAATAAAAGGACGACCACTAAAGGGTGGAGATGTCTACCTGGCAGGTGATATCAGCTCGCAATTCATCTCTGCACTGCTGATGATCGCTCCGGTCATGGAGAACGGATTAACCATTCATATAGAGAAAAACATAATCTCCAGACCCTATATCGATCTGACCCTGGGTATGATGAAGCAATACGGTGTACATGCCAAATGGGAGCACAACGATGTCACGGTAAAACCTCAGGAATACAAGGCTGTTGAGCTGACAGTTGAAGCAGACTGGTCCGCAGCCTCTTACTGGTACGAGATCGTTTCTCTTCTGCCCGGTTCAGAGGTCAAGCTGGAGGGGCTGATGAAAAAAAGTCTTCAGGGTGATGCAAACGTAGCCAACCTGTTCAGCGATCTCGGCGTTACTACGGAATATGTTGCTGACGGCATCATCATCCGCCATGTAAAGAAAAAAACAAAAAAGTTCTTTCACGATTTCGTGAACGAGCCTGATCTGGCGCAAACATTTGCAGCCACCTGTTGTTTTAAAGGTATCCCTTTTCTTTTCTCAGGTGTACAAAGCCTTAAGATCAAGGAGACCGACCGCGTGGCAGCATTGATCAGCGAATTGAAGAAGCTGGGCTTCCTGCTCAGAGAAGATGGCAAAGGGATGCTTGAATGGGATGGAGAACGGTGCTTTCCCGATAAAGAACCTGCTATCGACACCTATGACGACCATCGTATGGCCATGGCGTTTGCGCCGGGAGCCATCGTTTACAAATCACTAATTATTAACGATCCTGCTGTAGTCTCTAAATCGTACCCCAATTTTTGGAGCGACCTGAAGCAGGCAGGATTCAGAATCGAAGAAAAGTAACAGATTATGCAAAGTCTATATCTATTTATCGGCATCATTGCTTTTTTTATTTTAGCACTCGCCCTCTCCAATTATTTCCAGCGGAAAAGAGGTAACACAAAAGAGCGCGAGACAGCCGCTCCTGCCATCGATCTGAGTGGCGGAGGCTGTTGTGGTGCCCATGAGGTGTGTGAGAAAGACAGTCTTATCGCTGCTTTTGCTGAGAAGCCGGAGTATTTCGACGATGAGGAGCTGGATCATTACAGCAACCGCGAATCAGACAGATTCACTACGGAGGAGGTGGATGAGTTCAGGGAGGTATTCTACTCCGTTCTTGACCGGGAGAAACCACGCTGGGTAAGAAGCCTTCAGATGAGAGGGATTTCCCTTCCCGATGAGTTGAAGGATGAGGTGCTGATGATCATCAATGAGTTGAGAGAGCAGAAAATGCACGCCTGACAACCGCAAATGAATATCCCCGAACTATTTGAGTACGCATTCTTCCGGAACGCTCTTCTGGGCAGTCTTTTCGCAAGTATTGCATGCGGGATGATTGGCACCTATGTCGTGACCAAGAGGCTGGTGTTTATCAGCGGCGGCATCACACACGCCTCATTCGGGGGGTTGGGGATAGGTTTTTTCTTTAGTCTGCCACCAATTCTGTCGGCCATGACATTCTCGGTGTTATCGGCATTCGGAATTCAGTGGCTGTCACGCAGGCAGGGGGTACGTGAAGATTCCGCAATCGCCGTCTTCTGGTCACTGGGAATGGCGATAGGTATTGTGCTCACCTTTCTCACGCCGGGCTATGCACCCAACCTGTCGGAGTATCTTTTCGGCAATATCCTCACCATCACACAGACAGACATTGTGGCTCTGGCCCTCTTATCACTAATTCTTTTACTCTTTTTCACCCTCTTTTACCATGCTATTGTCTCTGTATCGTTCGATACCGAATTTGCGCGTACAAGACGTATCCCGACGCAGCTGATTGAGTATGCAATGATGCTCTTCATTGCCGTCACCATCGTACTGAGTATTCGTCTGGTCGGGATCGTACTACTGATGTCACTCATCACCGTACCACAGATGACAGCCAACCTGTTCACCGTGAACTACTCCAAAATCATCTTACTCTCTATCCTTTTCAGTTTTGTGGGATGTGTGACAGGACTGCTTCTCTCCTATTACCTGAACGTTCCCTCGGGGGCATTCATTATTTTTGTGCTGATAGTGATGTTCTTTCTTGCCAAAGCAATAAAAGCGATAGCTAAACTAGACCGTGCGTAATTGCTCCCTTATTGAAAGATCTGCATGTGAAATTACTTTTTCCATATCTTAAAGGTTTCTGATCTGTTTCAAAAGAAAATCCTTGCTTTTCACACCCGAGACACGGTTGACCTCCACACCGTTTTTTAGAATAATCATCGTCGGGATACTCCGGATATTGTATTTCCCGGCAAGAGACTGATGTTGTTCTATATCCACTTTGCCGATATATGCTTCACCTGCCAGCTCACCTGCCACCTCGTTGAGCACGGGTGCCATCATGCGGCATGGTGCACACCAGCCTGCCCAGAAATCGACCAGGATGACCTTGTTTTTTGTCTGATGCTTAAAATTGGCGGCTGTGAGGGTGATGATATTTTCATGATCGGGCACCATGGGGCTGTTTTTTATTTTTCGTTGCATCACGTAGATATAAATAAAAAAAGCAGCTACGAGCAACCCGATAATAATCCAAAATGTTTGCATTTGTTCTGTACGTTAAATGTTTTAATCACGCTACAAAAGTACACATCGAAAGGCAATGGTCTTTACTTTTCCACCCTTAATCGGACAGTTTCCTGATTGAGATTGGACAGCTTTTTCATTGAAGATTATTAACTTCACGTATGATTATCTTCCCTTTTTGATATCTTTACAATTGAATAATATTGTTAACAAAGTGCCAACAGCACCATGCGTGGTGATTTTCAATCAACCGTTTACACAAAAATTAAATAAAATTATGTTGCAAGGATCTCTAAATAATATGAAACAGAAGCCCATTATCATCGGTGTCGGAGAGGTGCTCTGGGATATGCTCCCCTCAGGAAAGAAAGCAGGGGGTGCACCCGTGAACTTCGTTTATCACGCTTCCCGGATGGGTGCGGAGAGTTACGCCATCAGCGCAGTGGGTAATGACCCCTTGGGTGATGAGATGCTGGAGGAAGTGGAAAAAGCGGGGATAGGGCATCTGATCGAACGGGTAGATCATCCCACGGGAACAGTCCTTGTGGACCTGAACAGCGGTAACCCCAGCTACACCATTATTGAGGGGGTCGCATGGGATCATATCCCAATCACAACTGAGATGATCGCCCTGGTACAACGCGCCGATGCCATCTGCTTCGGCACGTTGGCTCAACGATCGGAGACATCACGCAGGACCATTCAGACGCTGCTGTCGCATGCCCCGGAGACATCCTGCCGTATCTTCGACATTAACATTCGTCAGCATTACTATTCAAAAGAACTCATCCTTACCTCCCTTGCTCATTGCAATATCTTCAAAATCAATAACGATGAGCTGGCACTTCTCAGAACATTATTCACGTTTGAATCAAGTAATGATGCCGATGCATGCATGTGGTTTGTAGAAACCTTCAAACTGAAATATATGATTCTTACCGCTGGTGCTGAAGAGAGTATCATCTTCACTCCCGGGCATGTTTCGCGGATAAGGACACCTGTTGTAGAGGTAGCTGACACAGTGGGTGCAGGTGATTCATTCACGGGGACATTCATCACATCAATCCTCAAAGGCAAAACGCTTTCTGAAGCACATCAGTCAGCGGTAGCACAGGCAGCTTTGGTTTGTACATGTGAAGGGGCTTGGGTTTCCGTTTAACACCCAAACATCAGAAATAATAGTGGGTTGGATCGAAAACAATAAATCTCCCTTTTTCGAGTTATGTAAGGGAGAGATTTCTCTCTCAATAAATGAGGTTGAATGTGTTGTTGAAAGACAAAATCGGTTTTCTGCTTGCAGGATGCATAAGTGTTGTTCTTTTTGTGGGGTGCTCTACCGGAAAGAACACCACCGTCACACGTGCGTACCATGAACTCACAACCAGATACAACATATACTACAACGCAGAGAAAGCCTATAACGATATCCTGCAGAATCAATACCTCCGTTTCAGCGATAACTACAGTGAGTTGCTCCCCTTCTATCCGCATACCCAACAGAATGAGAAAACGCTGCCCGGCGGCCCGTTCGACGTGGTGGTTGAGAAGACATCAAAAGCTATCCGGGAGCACTCCATCACTGCAAAGCCAAGACGTGATCCTGCGCAGCGGCAGACAGAAGCATTCCGACGGTGGTTGCAGCAGGAGGAGTTTAATCCCTTCATTCAAAAAGCATGGCTGCTGCTGGGAAAAGCACACCTGCAGAACAGGGATTATGAGCAGGCATTGGCAGTATTTACACATATGCAGCGTATCTATAAAAATGAGACCGGCCTGCTCCACGAAGTGCAGATATGGATGTTGCGGACCTACACAGAGACGGGGAGGATGTACGATGCGGAGAATATGCTTCATCTCCTGGGGAGCAGAACGGTTTCGGAATCACTGAACACGCTTTTCACAGAAACCTACACACATTATCTCTTCCAAAAAGGAGCATACAGTGAGGCGATCCCCTGGCTGAATAAAGTCATTAACCAGGAGGTCCATTCCGGACAGAAGAGACGTCTTCGGTATCTGCTGGGGCAG
>LSQX01260897.1_pt1 | contig 16488 bp, 15 predicted proteins | sample 654561 | NCBI WGS metagenome assembly LSQX01 (sample SAMN04489861, study PRJNA283612) | anaerobic digester metagenome | isolation source: 4 biogas reactors fed with cattle manure at either 37C or 55C with and... | place: Denmark: Kongens Lyngby | collected 2014 | reverse complement strand
AGCACAGGAAGTATGGGTTACCGAAAGTGACACCGGAGATATTCATACGGTCAAGGCTGGGTAAAACTCGTGAACGCGTTCAGCTCGAGCTGAATATCAAGCGTTTGACTTGAATCATCCGACTGGGCTTCGCTGAGGCCGTCTACCACCGACCAAAGCCAGGACAAGGAACCCCCACTTATGGAAGCGGGGGCTGTTGATTGTTTGTTGGTTTCTTTCAGGCCTCACTGCATTTGATCAAAACAGCATGACGAATCATGAAATCGCAGAGCCCGGCTGAATGATCAGGATCCAATAGAAAGTTCGAAAAACAAAAGAAGTGGTTTATTTTTTGAATGGAAGGCGAGACATATACTATATAATATAAGCAAAGGAGCAGTCATGAAGAGCTGCGAGAAATGGTGTTCCTCTTCATATTATGATGATAAAAACAAAAGCATTGATCCGAACATCCATGATAACGGGAGACGTTCAAAAATGCCGGGGATTATAACAGATATTCAAAGATTTTCCTTAAATGACGGACCGGGTATAAGGACCACCGTTTTTTTCAAGGGCTGCAACATGAATTGTGCCTGGTGTCATAATCCTGAAACGATTTCAGGGAAAAATGAACTCCATTTCTATGCAGCAAAATGCATTGGCTGTGGCAGATGTTTCGAGATATGCCCCCCAAAAGCTCATGTTATGGTTAACGGCGTGCATAAGATCGATCGGAATTTGTGTCATAGCTGCGGTCACTGCGCAGAGATCTGCTATGCCCAGGCACTTATCATGTCCGGGAAAGTTGTTTCTGCGCAAGACGTGATGAAAGAGGTTTTGCAGGACGAAGCATATTACAGGGACTCCGGCGGTGGCGTCACGCTTTCCGGCGGCGAGGTGCTTTGTCAAAAGTCATTTGCGCTCGAGATTATTGAAAAATGCCGTGAAAACGGGATCAACGTAGCGCTGGAAACAAATTTAAGCGATCCCTATGAAGCGATGGAAGAGCTGCTTGGCAGGATTGATTTGGTGATGTGTGACATCAAGCTGTTCGACAATGAAAAACATAAAAAATACACAGGGGTAAGCAATAACGAAATTCTCAGCAATGTGTTGAAATTAGATCGGTCGGGCATCCCGTATATCGTACGCACACCCCTTATTCCAGGAATCTCTGACAGCAACGAAAATATACTGAGTATTACTGAATTCTTGAAACCGCTCAAGCATTTGATCCTTTATGAATTGTTGAACTTCAACCCTTTAGGTGCGTCCAAATATGCCAGTCTTGATCTGAAATATGATTTTGGGGCGCTGAAGCCGCTCGCTTCAAAAAGGCTTGCTGAATTGCAGGCCATGGTAAGCCATGCCGGTCTGACGGTAAAAGTCGGTTGAACCTAGGGCCGTGTTTCCGGGTCAGGAGAAATAATGATGATCACGTTTATTAACGAGTATCCCATATCAAAGACGTTTACCTTCGAGGAAAGAATCGCCCTGCTGCGTGAGCTGAAAATCAAACAAACAGTGGAAAAAGCCAAAACCGGCGGTGCGAATGAGGACGATTACGGGTTGATTGTCCAGGATGAGTATCATTACAAACTGAAGCCCAATCATAAAAACGGTTCCATTTATGGTTATCAGGCCTGGGTTGAAAACTATTGCAGCATTCTGGAAAATCACCCGCTCTACTGCAATCCGCTGGATGCGTTTGTGGGGAAGGGTTTTCTGTTTTTGGAACGGTTAAGGCCGGCAGACTGCAAATGGAATCCGGACTACCCCTATGATGATTTAAAGGAACTTTTTGAAAAATATAATATTGTTTCCGGAATTGATAATTGCCATCATTTCACCCCCGATCTGCTGATCGGGTTTGAATTGGGGTGGGGCGGGATATTGGAGAAGCTTGAAAGGCAACGGGATTTGCATGATGAAAGCCATCGTGCGTTCTATGACAGCGAAATTGCCGTTGTTACAGCCATTATTGCATTCTTAAAGCGAATATCCGGCGAATTGTTTGAACTTGCCCATGAAGAAGGCAATCCCACACTAAAGGAAAATCTTTTTGAGATGGCCAGGATGAATATGAAGATTGCCGATCAGGCACCTGAAACCTTCCGGGAAGCTATTCAATGGATGTGCTGGTTCAGTATGCTGTCAAGAACCTACAACCGCGGCAGCGCGGGCGGTCAGCTTGACGAAATGCTGAAGCCCTATTATGAAAAAGACATGGAAAGCGGCGTATTGACCAAGGAGGAGGCGGTGTTTTATCTTGCCTGCCTGTTCTTGCAGGATAGCCGGTATTTTCAGCTCGGCGGCCCGGATGTTGACGGGAAAGACATGACCTCGGAAATATCCTACCTCTGCCTTGAAGCGGCGGACAAGATTAACATTACATGCAACCTGACGATCCGGGTGCATGACAAACTGGACAAGGTCTTTTTCAAAAAATCGGTTGCGTATCTTTTCAAAAACAAGCAGGGCTGGCCACGGTATTCCTCAGATAGCGCCCTGGCGGAAGGCTTTATGAAATGCGGCTATTCGCTTGAACTTGCGCGGAAAAGGGTTGCGGCTGGCTGTCATTGGATGTGTATCCCGGGGATGGAGTACACGATGAACGACACCGTCAAAATCAATCTGGCAAAGGTTTTTGAGGTATCCTATTCCGAAATGATGGAAAAAGAACCCAGGCCGTCCGCTGAAAAGCTTTATGAGATTTATAAAATGCATCTTAAAATAGCCGTGGACGCAACGGGCAAAGGGATCATGCACCATCTGAAGCATCAGACAAAATCCCAGCCGGAGCTTATTTTAAACCTGTTTCAGCACGGCCTGATCGAGAAGGGCGTCAACATTACAGACGGTGGGGCGAATTATTACAACATGTGTGTTGACGGCAGCGGCATAGCCGTTGCTGCGGACAGCTTCGCGGCGTGTGCGCAGCGCGTTGACACCGAAAAAAAGCTTACATACGGCGAGCTGACCCAGCATATGAAGGCCAACTACGAGGATCTTGACGGCGAGTATATCCGCCAGCTTATGCACCACAGCGAGCGGTACTGCGGCGGAGAAAGTCTTGGAGACGCATGGGCCATCAGGATAAGCCGGCTGTACACGGAGCTGGTGCGCGACCTGAATAACCAGCATCCGGGCATTAACTTTATTCCCGGGTTCTTCTCATGGTCCAACACAATCGGGCTTGGCAAGACGGTTTCGGCCACGCCAAACGGCAGAAAAAACGCTGAACCCATCAATCACGGCGCAAACCCCTGCGGCGGCTTTCGAAAAGACGGCGCCGTGACGGCCATGTGCAACACCATCGGGGCGATTCAGCCCGGCTACGGCAATTGCGCACCCGTTCAGCTTGAGCTTGACCCCGGCATTGCCAATGACGATGAGGGCGTGGAAAAAATGGCGGCTATGATCCGAACGATCATGACAACGGGCAACACCCTTCTGAACATCAACATCATCGATGCAAAAAAGATCCTGGAGGCGCATAAGGATCCGTATAAATATCCGGACTTGGTGGTAAGGGTCACAGGCTTTACGGCGTTTTTTGCCATGCTATCACCGGAATTTCGTCAGCTGGTGGTGGATCGTGTCACCGCCGTCAATACTGATAAAGGATAGGGGAGGAAATAAGAATGCGCGTTGTGATGGAAAAAATTGATGTAACGAAAAATAAAAACCAGTCTGTGGAACTGTGCAAGGGTGAAATCAGCGGAGCAAGACCGATTCACCACATCGTTGAAAAAGGCTGTGAACGGATTTTCGAAGCTGACTGCGGCTACTATCATGTGCTGATCCTGATAGACGGCGAAGCAGAATTTTCGACGGATGGTAAAAGCGACACGTTTGACGGCAGGACCTCGTTTGTTCCGGCGCCTGACAAACGGCTTACAGTGAAAGCGAATACCGGTGTGCAGCTTCTTGAGGTTCAGTGGGATCTTGCCGCTGGTGATGAGGACGATATCAGGCAATACAAGACAGAATTCCCGGTCGTTGTGCCTTACCAGAAGTCCATACAATATATTGATCCCAATAAAAGTAAAAAATCGATCAGCCGGATGATGATACCCCACGAGATTATCCCGAGATTTACAATGGGATCGGTTGAGTCTTATGGCTATGACCTGGTTAGACCCCATGCGCATCCAATGCTGGACCAATTCTTCTTCAGCTTTCCCGAAAATGATATGGAGGTCATTATCGACGACGAAAAAATCAACATGAAAGGCAATATGATCATGCATATTCCCCTGGGTTCAAATCATGGCGTTGAGGTAACGGGGGACAGGCACATGCATTATATGTGGATTGATTTTATGCCCAATAAGGAAGAAGGCTTGAAAAGGCTTAACTTTAGTCATAGACCTACAGGCACGGTCAGAAATTTTGAAAACGAAGACAAAACAAGGTAATGGGATGAATTTGGCAGAGCCAACAAATTGATATACCATCGGGCTTGGCGAACCGATCCTGGCGGGAAGCAACTGATTGAAAATAGCTTTACAGGCATAAAAAGCAGGATGTCAAGCGGGATTTTTATCCTGTCAAGCCAAAGCAAAATACGCGGAAGATGGTTTCGCCAGGGAAACCGGTTCTTACTATCGGCGAGATGTGACGGGGGTGAGATCAAAAACCGCGGTCACGAGCGATTCATCTTGTCGTGTTACCAGGGGATCCTAAGGAAGGAAATTGTATGAGGTACGGATTTTGCAAGGAGTTTTCAACGGGATTGAAAACGGAAGTGGATTATAACCTGGTTAAAATGATTAAGGAGGCAGGCTTTGATTATATTGAAATGAGGCTTATGCTTGTCGCGGCTTTGTCGGATGAAGCGTTCGAGAAGCTGGTCAGAACGCTGCAAGTGTATGCATTGCCCTGTGATGTTTGCTGTGCGCTGTTTCCCAAGACCGTGCGCGTTACGGGTATGGAGGCTGATGATAAGAACATCAAGGCTTACCTTGAAGCAGCATTTAGCAGGGCCAATATTCTTGGTGCCAAAAAAGTTGTGTTCGGAAGCGCTCCGGCAAGAGCGTTGGATAAAAATACAACAGAAGAGCAGGGGTATAAACAGCTGACGGACATGATCCATGCGATCATGCTTCCTCTGTGTGAGAAATATGACGTGACGGTTGTGATCGAGCCCTTGCGCCGTGATGCGTGCAATTTTATCAATACGCTGACAGATGGCATGAAGCTTGTTAGAATGGTGAACGCCAAGCGGATTGGTCTTCTGGCTGACAGCCTGCATATGCTGACCAATGAGGAAAACGCGAATCAGATTTTAGATTATCAAGACAGCCTAAAGCATGTTCATATTGCCGATGCAAGACGGGGTTTGCCGGAAGATGGGTACAGCGAGCCTGTACAGGATATCATCCGGAATCTAAAGAAAATCAACTATAACAACACGATTTCATTTGAGTCGAAAAACGGCAGAGGAATCGAGAGTATGATAAAAGCATTGAACCTGTTGAAGAAACAATTTAACTAAAGGAGAAAGTCACCATGGCATTTAAAACAGCAGTTGTAGGATGTGGAAGAACCGCAAATGATTTGCACGCGCCCGTATTAGAGAAGCATCCAGCGTTTGACGTTGTCGCAATATGTGACATTAAGCTTGAGGCACTGGAAAAATATTCCAAGAGGTTTCCGAACGCAGAACAATATTCTGATTATAAGGATATGCTTGCCTCTGATGCGTTTGATTTTGCTATCATCCTGACATACAGCCATACCCATACAGAAATTGCGCTTGATTTTATCAAGGCAGGCAAAAATGTCCTGATAACAAAGCCGTGGGCCATTACGACAGATGAAGCAGATGCGCTGATTTCTGCATCGAAGAAAAACAATGTTATCGTCATGCCGTTCATTCCGTGCCATAACGGTGCAGATGTTGAAAAAATTAAAGAAGTGATAGCAAGCGGGAAAATAGGCAAGGTTTTCAGAGTGTACAGAGCACAGATGACTTTTGGCAAAAGAAGTGACTGGCAAACCCTGAAAGCCTATGCGGGCGGGTATTTGAACAACTGGGGGCCGCATATTGTGGACCAGGTTCTGCATTTGGCGGGGGAACCTGTTAAAACGGTGTACGCTCACAAAAGGCAAATTATCAATCCCGGTGATGCGGATGATATGTTTTGTTCAACCTTAACGACAGAAAGCGGCGTCATTTTGCAGATTGATCATAATATTATTACCGATTATCTCCCCAACTGGGTCGTGCAAGGCGATCAGGGCACGATTTATGTGAAGGGGAATAAAATGGAAATTCATGAGGTTTCCTACCCGGAATCAGATGATCCGAATGTTTACAGAAGCATGACAAAGGTAGATAAGACAAACATGATCCTGGAGGGCAAAGTTTTCGGTGATCACGAGGCAATTTACACCATGATCGCCAACACATTAAAGGGCAATGACTATATCGTAACCCTGGATTATGCAAGGCATCTGACGGAAGTTATGCAATCCATTCATGCTTCGGCAGATGAAGGCAGAGTCGTAACGTTGTAAAACGTGATATTGATGGGGCAAAAGATGTGTTATTACGAGAGATTGATCCGTTTGTCAGAATCGCGAATGTTTTCACGCTGGATTTCAGTGCGAAAAATGATATTTTCAACATCCTAAAAACGCCTGACTGCCGGTTGTTCTATATCCTTTCGGGCGCTGGAGAACTTGTTGCCGCAGACATCGTTTACGAGCTTTCGGCTGGATGTGTGGTGCTTTTTCAATCGGGAACAGAATACTCCTGGCAGCCTAGTGATAAGGGCATCAAATATATAGCGGTTAATTTTGATTATACCCATCATTTCGATAGGATAAAAAAATCTTTTCACCCCAAACATTCCGCTGCTTTTGATGAGCGTTCAATTCTGGAGAAAATCGATTTTCAAGATGCCGCCTGTCTTAACAAACCCATGTTTTTTAGAAATGTCAGCAAACTGGAGAGCCAATTCAGATTGCTGACAACTGAGTTTTACATCGGCCATGATTATTGTGATGAGTTATTGTCATCGGTATTGAAAACGCTGATTATCAGCCTGGTCCGGGAAAATACAGACATCAAGGTAAAAAATAAAAACAAGGAACTGGAACTGACAAAAAAAACAGTAGAATTTATTCAGAGTAATTATGACAAAAATATTAGCAATGAAATGATTGCGAACCACTTCAATTTTCATCCGGCTTATTTAAACCGCATTTTCAAACGATATATTGGCGTGCCGATGCATGTTTTTTTGAGGCATTATCGCTTGAATGTTGCGATGGATATGTTACGAATCAGCGATATGGGCGTTGCACAAATTGCGTCAAGAGTTGGATTTGCTGATGTCCCGCATTTTTCGGTAAGTTTTAAAAAATACACGGGTATTAATCCGTCAAGATTCAGGGAGGACAGGTCAAATGGATAACAGGATGACTGTTGCCTTTGTTGGTTGTGGTAATTTCGCGAAAGGGTTTGTTCCACTGTTTAAGGCGCATCCTTTTGTAAAAAAGGTATATGTTTGTGATTTGGTAGCTGAAACGGCACAAAAATATGCAAAGGCATTTCATGTTGAAATCATAGATACCTATGAACAGGTTCTGGCGAACCCAAACATAACATGTGTCGCTAATTTTACGCAAAGGCATATTCATGCGGATATTGTAATACGTGCCTTAAAAGCGGGAAAGCATGTCTATTCGGCGGTCCCAATGGCCTCTGCGGTGGAGGAGTGCCAGGAAATTGTCAGGCTGGTTAAAGAAACCGGATTGACTTACCTGATGGGTGAAACCTGCTATTACTACCCGTGTGCCATGTTTTGCCGTGAAACGTACGCAGCAGGCAAATTCGGCGATTTTACCTACGGCGCGTCACAGTACTACCATCATATTGATTCAATCAGCTATGGCAAAAGACCCAATGAAGGCGGCATGCCTCCGTTGCTGTATCCCACACATTCTACCGGTATGATTTTGTCAGCGGTCCATTCATATGCCAGGAAAGTTGTTTGCTTTGGCTATAAGGACAGGACAAAAGACGGCCGGTTTGAAACAGGCAAAAACCAATGGGACAATGAGTTTTCAAATCAATATGTCTTGATGGAGCTTGCAAATGGAGGGACAGCCAGGGTTACCGAAGCGAGGACCTTTGGCTGGTATAAACCGAGTTCATACATTTCAGCTCTCTACGGAACCCAAGGCGGATACGAGTTTAGCAATGCCCAGCATATCCTGGTACAAAGCGCATGGGAAAACGACAAGGAAAAAGTAAAGCTATCTGACGTCAGCGATTATGTTAATACCGATGGGATGGTAGAAAACAAACATGATGCAGACTTTAAAGAAAAGGTCGCCAATGGTGAATGGCAATGGAACAATGTGGCGGCAGTCCAACAGAAGGAAATGCAAAGATTGCCGCAGGCGTTTGAAACGGAGCCGAATGGACATATGGCAACGCACAAATTACTTGTTGATGATTTTTGCAGGGCTGTTTTCAAAAAGGAAATGCCGGTTCTCAATGCATGGACTGCAGCAAGGTATACCATACCCGGACTTGTAGCCATTGAATCAGCAAAACAAGGCGGTATTCCGCTGGATGTACCGGATTGCGGTGACCCGCCGCGAATCCAGCGCGTGTGAAAAAGCACAGCCGGTTCGCAAAAAGCAAAAACAATAACTGGAGGCCTTTGACATGCCAAGAAATGCAGTAGATCAATTCATCAGTACACTTGAAAAAAACAACATATGCATGCACAGCTTTCTGTTCATGAAGAATGGGGAAACGTTGGCAGAGGGCTACTATAAACCTTTTTACAAAGGCCAGCGGCACAGAATGTACTCCGTAACGAAATCCTTCGTTTCCGTTGCGATCGGCATGCTGTGCGATGAAGGCAAACTGTCGCTGAATGACAAGATCGTGGATTTCTTTAAAGATGAATTTAAGCTGACAGATGTCCACCCCTATCTTGCAGACACAACAATCAGGGATTTGCTGATGATGGCAACACCCTATGGCGAAATGACATACGGCTCATACACGAAAGCGTGGTTGAAATCCTTTTTCACCGGTACCGAGCCGGATCATCCATCCGGAACCGCATTTAATTATGACAGCTGCGGCAGCTATGTGCTGGGCGCTCTTGTTAAGAGGGCTTCAGGAAAACCATTTACGGACTATCTGCGGCCCCTGTTCGATAAAATAGGTATCTCCAAAGATGTCTATTGCCTTGAGGGGCCGGATGGTGAATTGTGGTCAGGCTCTGGCCTGATGGCTTCAACAGAGGATTTAGCGAAATTCACCCAGTTTTTGCTTAACGGCGGGCTGTGGAACGATGAACAGCTTGTTTCAAAGGACTATATCGTGCAGGCAACATCAAATCAAATATTCAATAACGCGAGCACACACGACTATTCGTGGTATTGTGGTTACGGCTATCAGATTTGGATTTTGAAAGACGAGGCGTTTTGTCTGAACGGAATGGGAGGACAATTCGGAATAGGCTTTCCCGACAAAAACATGGTGTTTGCATGTAATGCAGACATCCAAGGCAATGCCTGCGGCAAGGATGCTATTTTCAATGCGCTTTGGGAAATTGCTGACCAAATTCCGGATAATCCTGCAGGCGGAACAGATACGCGCCACTTGGCCATAAATCCGCCGAAAGGCAGCGTGTCTAGCGATACGCAGCAGGATATCAGCGGCGTTATGTTTGAGATGAATAAAAACGCTCTGGGTCTAAAATGGCTCAAAATCGTCATCGATGACAAAAAAGGATCGTTGCACTATGAAAACAGAACAGGTGAGAAGTGTTTAACGTTTGGACTTGGAGCGTTTGAGGAATGCCTGTTTCCAGAAATGTACCATGGCCACAGGCTGTTTGACGATGCAAAAAAGAAAATGTACACGTCAATCAATGCTGCTGTTTGGATAGAATCAAACAAGCTTTTGATCAGAACATACATCATTGATGATTATATCGGGAATCTGACCATGACATTCTGTTTCAAAGGTGACGCGGTGGGTGTTGCGATGAACAAAAATGCACAGTTCTTTTTGGACGATTATCAGGGTTTTGCAGGCGGCAGAAAAACAAAGCCATAAAAAACAGTCTTTGGCGACGATGCATCCTGCATCCCCGCAAATCATAGTTGTGAACGACTCCGAAAGTAACAATGCCCGTGATTTTGTGCTATTGCATCCTGAATTCCTCAGGATTTGAGCGTAGCCATAGGATCTTTTACACTGCTGATCTGAGAAGTCAGCACTATAGCGGGCAATTTGCTAAGTCACTGCCGGCATATGCTTCTGCCGGGGCATAATGTCACACCTGGGGGTGCCTACCCACTATTTTCCCCCAAGCCTGAGCATGCTAAAATATTGTCACACAACATCGTTCGGGGGAAGTTCTTATGAGCAAATATCCTGTTTTTGACGTTATCCTAGCACGCAGGAGCATCCGGAAATACCAAAAAAGACCAGTTGAGCGCAGGTTGATCGATCAGCTGCTTAAGGCCGCCATGGCTGCACCGTCGGCGTGCAATTTACAGCCTTGGGCCTTTATCGTTGTGGATGAGCCAGAAGTCCTTATCCGCGTGAAAGAGGCTGCTGAGCAAGGGAAGTATAATGCGCCTCTTGCCATCGTGGTTTGCGGTATCAACAAACATATCCCGTGGGCTGGTGATAGCTGGATGCAAGATTGCGGTGCAGCTGTGCAGAATATGCTGCTGGCAGGAACAGAACTGGGCTTGGGTTCTGTCTGGATTGGCGGCTTTGACAGCCAGGCGTTACGCAGTGCTCTGGATATCCCGGATGATGTTGCCCCCATGTGCATCATCGAGTTCGGCTATCCCGCAGATGAACGGGAGCCACTTACCTGGTATACAGAAGAAGCGGTTCATTGGCAAAAATATGATAGCCAGAAACCGCGAATCATGCGTACCATGCAGATGCTTCAGGATGACATTGACTCAGGAATAATATAAGGCCGCATATCGCTTAGTTTTGGAAAGATTTCAATAAATAGATTGATCTCAATCTTCTTAAATAGAATGCCAAAAATTACTTAAGCATGATGATCAATAGTTGCAACTGGTTGTTATTTCAAGTAGCGTTCACTGTAAAAGAGGATATGATCATGAATCAAGTAACTGCTTTTTCCGGTTCCGCTCCATGTCATCCCATCCTTTTGGCGATTAAATACAAGTAGTCAAAGAAAACGAACGACATCAGTTTGTTTGCTGGATTGCATCGTTGTGAAGATTGTGGTTACAAACTTGTGTTTATGTTCAAGCCAAGAAAAAAGGACCTGCGGTCGGGTCCTATCGCTGCAGCTACTACAATAACAATGAAAATCATGCCTGTACCCATCATTATATTCAAAAGAACACACTATCTGCCTTCGTGCTGCGAGATATCCAGATTAAAGCGACACTGGCAAAAGCCGATAAGGAAAGAATGAAACAACAATTATCGGCCGTTATCAACATCTCACAGCAGAATTCGATGAAACAGATCAACAAACAGCTTAAAGCCGCTGAAACCAGGGAAGCAACCATAGACGTGAATATCAAACGTCTGGATGAGGATAAATACGAAGGCAACTTGCTTGAAAACGCTATTTCTCAGCTCAAGCAATCACGAATCACCGCTGATCCTGCTTCTGCGGGAGCGTGGATTGTTGGGTTGGATTCCGCCAGACCCAACAAAAAAATTAGCACCCGTTGTCGGGTGCTAATTTTGTGGCGGAGAAGGATTTAAGCCAGAATCGAACCCCCATAGAAAGCCGATTTACGTACCTCTACTCTACAAGAACTTAGTCGAGGTAATACCAATGGAGCACTTGGAACGAAACAATCCGCACTATGATCATTATGTGAATCAGTACTTCCAGATGTTCCATCTGGTAAGGGATCCAGAGAGCTGATTACTGAATTGAAGTCAAAATGCCAGTGTCAACTGCCAGCGCCATTCAACAATAACTTGTTGGCAGTTTACAAATCGATGCCATCCTATCTTTCGCTGAAAAATTGGCATATCAAAGCCTCAACTCTGCGATTTTTGGCCTCCATGTTTGGATTTGAAACTAGTTTTCTCATTTGTAAGTAATAAGAAACGCTTTAATATCAAGCTTTTCTACAAACTAATTCGGCTCGCTTATTACATCTATTACTAAAATTCCATCCAGTGAGTAATAAAATCATGTAATATGTTCCTCACCGGCAGCAGTTATCAATGAATCCTTGACCACTAATTGCTTGAAAATATCATTGTTCTCGACAAGTTGGTCAAAGGTGACCGGTTTATATAAGTTGATCTCTACGCTTGCATTAAGTGCGTGGTCCATAGATGCCAACAAAGGCCAATAGGCTGCATCACGATTATTATGAATATGCCCATGGATCAAATAGCTACCCTTGCCTGTTCCACCCCAGGACATCATCGGATAATGGCAAAGAGCAAGCTTCCTTTTGCCGTCGCTGATTTCAGAATAGCTTTCAACCGACTTGAAAAAATCAGCAGCTTCGATTTTGTTCAGCCAGCCTCTGTCGTGATTTCCCAAGATCAGGTTTTTCTTGCCCCTTAATCTTTTCAGGACATCCAAGGGATGATTCTGCGTGCGAAACATTAAGTCGCCAATAATGTAGACCGTGTCCCCATTGGTTACAACTTGGTTCCAGTTGGAAACCAAGGTTTCATCCATTTCTTCAAGTGAAGCAAAAGGCCTATGACACAGTTTGATGATATTCTTATGTCCCAAGTGCAGGTCAGACGTGAAATAGATCATGAGCACCTCTTGTCCTAATAATCAGTTGGCTAAAGTGTATTTCGTGTTTCGTCCATGACCGACACGAAGAATAACGCCTGTGTTTACCAATTGATCAATCCACTTGGTTGCTGTGCTTCGGCTGATGCCCCATACCATTTCCAATTCCATTCTGCTGACAGGACCTTTCGCCTGAATTAAGTCAACAGCTAATTTTGAACGCTGATCCTCTAGAGAACTGACTTCATCTTGCAGTGCAGTCTGTTCAGGTCTAGCTGTTTTTGATTCTTTGCTGAAATTCAAATTTGGCAGGACGATCATGAAGCCAGACGGCGACGTTTTGAAGCTAATTTCCTGACCGCTCTCCTGATAAATGTCTGTCATTTTAGGGATACCGGAACCAAATGCTTCAATTAGTTCCAATCGGTAAAAAATGTCAGCCAAATTTTTATTCCTTGGCATCGACAAGCCCAGAAGAAATGTCTCGATGGTTGTATTTGGAGGCAAGCCACCAAAAGATACAATCTCAATCCGATCGTCAAAGACCCGGATATTGGTGCTGACATCACGGTCATAATCGCGATGAACAATGGCATTGATCAGGGCTTCGCGCAGGGCTTCCTCGGGATAGTCCCGACTATCAATTCGGTGGAGTCCATGAATCTCCGAACGTGTTCGATTGTAACGATTCAGTGCATGAAATGCATCATCAAGCTGTTTCAATATTGAGCCAGTGAATCGTTGTCGTTCGGTGAAGGTTCCAATATCTGTACCTTGAAAACAGGCAAATTGAATACTGTGAAAACATTGATCTGATAACAACATCGCGAGATTGGTGTAATTCCCATCTAAATCAAACATTTTCATTGTTTTCATCTGGTTTTTGCCAAAGAGAACGCCTCGGTCAGCAAAGACCTTACTGCAATACTCAAAGGTCAGTTTTTGATCAAAGGATAGATTGCTTTCATAGCTGTATCCATCAGTTTCCCGGATCATTTCTCGAATCGCATCAGCTGATGCCGGTGCAGATGTATTCCCTTGACGGACATAAACGCCAGCGGATGTCATGCCTTTTTTCGCTATGTAATAGGGACGTTTACCACCTCGATTGACAGTCACATGAACGAGCGCCTTATTATCCTGAAATTTGATTTCGACCCGAGAGATCAAGGTTATGTCCGGACTGATCGCATCACGAAGCATATTCGTAACCTGGGCAGAAACTTGATCAGGGTTCTCTACGCCAACAACCGTCCCGTCATCAGCCAAACCGATAATCAGTTCACCACCATCCGTATTGGCAAAAGCAACTAGCTCTTTCTTAATCTCTTCAGTAAACGCTCTTTTCAGTTCCAATCGGCTGGTTTCTATCATTATGATTACCTCAAGTACTCTACTTATTTTACTACCGATTCTACCACACTTCTACCGATTCTACCACGCATGAATCGGTAGAATCGGTAGATAGGGATAATTAACTCTGAAGTGTCCTTCAAGCACTGGCATTACTATGTTTCAAGGATCCGTTGTGGCTTGAGAGTAGTGATTTCTGCCAGAATCGAGCCCACATAGAAAGCCAATTTATATCCCTTTGCTCTACAAAAACCTAGTCGAAGTTATTCCAAGGAAGCACCTGGAGAGGAATGATCCTCACCATAACCACTAAGGAAGCTACAGACATTACCATAATTTGACCTTCAAGCGATAAAAATGGTCGCTGGCAAACGAAGCCAAACAGCAAAAATGAGAGATTTAACCTGGGCTGGATTTTTTCGATACCTCCAAGGCAGAAAGCACTGCCTCCGGAGGTGTTTTCGTCACTGAAGGTTCTATGAGAACGTTGATTCATCGTTTAATGATCGAACCGCTTGAATGCAACAGAAGGTTTTTCCTGTCCCAGCTGGAGCTTCAACTAAAATATATGGTTGTTGTTGTTTATCGTAGGTTATAAATTCTAGTTGTTTCCCCTGCAGTTCCATAATCACTCGTCACTCAACAAATACACATTTTCATACTCTTTGAATTTCGCCAATCTTTCGCAACCTTCTATATGCGAAATAAGTTTTCTAAAAAAGCGAATTTCCACACCCTTAGATACTATTTGATCGGCCACAAGTCTAGAAAAATACATCGTAGAAAAACTATCATGTGGCAGCAGCTTCAATGGCAACCGCAAGCGATCCCGTCCAGATCATCCGCTCTATGTTCAGTATCAATGCTCAAAACATAATCGAGGTGTTGCTTGCGGGAATTTCACCCTACGCCGAGAAGCGCTAGAGTCAGCTGTTCTGGAAAGGCTCGGTGAACGGATCTTCAATGATGCCTTGGTCCCGGAGATCCTTAAAGGCTACGGCCAATATTGCATGTCGCGGGATGCGGAAAGCACGAAACGAAGTGAAGCCATCAGGATTAGGCTGCGAGAAGTCGAACGTGAAATCAAGAATCTCGTTGTGCTGTTGGCCAGATCAGGTTCTGAGGCAATGCTGGAAGGTCTGAACATCCTGGAATCGGAGAAAGCCGAATTGGAATTTGAATTGCGCCGGATCAATGAAGAGTTATCCATCTCTGAAATCTCAGAAGCCGAAATCCGTAAATCCTTTGAGCTGGCTCGAGAGATGCTGCTATCTGGCGATCTGCCGACAACCCGCAAGCTGGTTGAACGTCACATCAAGAAGATCATCGTTTTCCAAGATAGTATTCACATCAGCTTCAGGTTAGGGGTTGAAGTCGACATGCCGATCCTCAGTGGCAAGGTACCCTCCCATTCGCGGAGGGCATCGCCACAAAAAAAGACACCACAGGGCACCTTCATGAAGTTTCCTGCGGTATCTTTAAATGATTTTCCACCCCTCGGGGGTGGTTTCTCTGGCGGAGAAGGGGGGATTTGAACCCCCGCGCCGGTTTTGCCGGCCTACCGCATTTCGAGTGCGGACCCTTCAGCCACTTGGGTACTTCTCCGTGATCGCTACAGGCTGTCTTTTGGGATTATAATCAAGGTTGCACATCAAGTCAATCAGCCGCTGCGGCTGATGTTTTTCAGCTGGCTGCGGCTGGCGATTCTTTTCTTGCTGAGGCAAAAATCCATGAACATGGCGCTGGTGGCCAGGCCGGTCTCGTCAAAGAGCAGGCCGACAGGCCCCTGGGTGCTGCTTCGGCTGACGGCGTCTTCGACCCGGCGGTGAGGCACCTGCGGATTGGCCGGGTTGAGATCGTCCTGCGACTGCTGGAAATCAAAAGGCAGGATTTCCGGATCCGAAAGCTCGTAATAGACCGCAAATAACGGCTGGCGGCGATCGTCGGCGATCAAAAAACCAGGAAAGCGCAGCAGCAACGTGTCATCGTCCCACTGCTCGATGCTTTCGACAAAACGGGCATAATGCAAGTAAAAGCGCGCCTTGGCCTTGTTTTTGCGACAATGGCTGCCGATCGTAGCGGCCGTGATCCAGTCTCGGAAACGGCGCAAGTCACGGCTCTTGACCTGGCTCCAGATCGGATGCCCCCGCTCAGGATCGCCGAATTGGCGGTATATCTCCTGGTAATAGCGGTTGGTCGTCTCTGGTGGAAGATCCTTGAGCTGGAACAGGCGATGGATGAGCGCGGCCTGCCGGTCGGGGCTGGCCTTCGCCAGCGCCTGCCGGAACTGCAGATGGCCGCCCGCGTACAGACGCGCGTCGCCGGCGATGAAACAGCGGGCCAGAAGCGACGCCCCAAAAGGCATGTCCGACCGGACGGCGAAGCTGGTCAT
>LSQX01027821.1_pt1 | contig 16490 bp, 14 predicted proteins | sample 654561 | NCBI WGS metagenome assembly LSQX01 (sample SAMN04489861, study PRJNA283612) | anaerobic digester metagenome | isolation source: 4 biogas reactors fed with cattle manure at either 37C or 55C with and... | place: Denmark: Kongens Lyngby | collected 2014 | reverse complement strand
ACACAAGCTTGCTCAGGGTTATGCAAGTGGCGTTGGCGTGGAAAAAGATGAATCCGAAGTTTTCAAATGGTGCTGTAAAGCAGCTCAACAAGAATATGCTGAGGCACAGCAGCTTCTTGGTCAGTGTTATGCAAGTGGCATTGGCGTTGAGAAAGATGAATCCGAGGCCGTCAAATGGTATCGTAAAGCAGCTCAACAAGGATTCGCTGAGGCCCAACAGCATCTTGGTCAGTGTTATGCAAGTGGCGTTGGCGTGGAAAAAGATGAATCCGAAGCCTTCAAATGGTGGCGTAAAGCAGCTCAACAAGGAAAGGCTCTAGCGCAGAGTAATCTTGGTTGTTATTATGAATTAGGTATTGGCGTTGAGAAAGATGAGTCCGAAGCATACAAATGGTATCGTAAAGCAGCTGAGCAAGGACTCGCTGGGGCACAGTACAATCTTGGTCATTGTTATGAATTAGGCATTGGCGTGGAGAAAGATGAGTCCGAAGTATACAAATGGTATCGTAAAGCAGCTGAGCAAGGACTCGCTGAGGCACAGTACAGTATTGGACTGTGTTATGCAGTTGGCTGTGGCGCCGAGAAAGATGAGTCTGAGGCTAAACAATGGCTGTCTAAAGCAGCGGAGCAGGGACACGAGGGTGCGGCAAAAGTTTTAAAAGACCATGATTTCTGAGGAGGGCTTTGTTGATAAAGCAAAAACTTTCGTTTTAGAGGCATTCTTCAGTATCCACCGGCATGGCTGATTTTTAGAAAAAGGATGATTGAGTTACTGCGATCTGCAGAACAAGTTTCGGGCTCGGGTGGTAGGAGCAGGGCGGTGGCAGGTTGTTTGTGGACGGAGTGGACAAAGTGGACGGAGAAGGCACGTCTGAAAGCTCTCTTGCCGTATCATCGTCTATATATTCTCGATGGCTCTTACCCGCTGTTTGCCAATGTGGAAATTGGCGTTCCCAGGAAACATGTCTCTACGCTTGAAAGCACCCACAAAACTCAAAACATATCAGGGCTTTCGGGCGAAAGATTTTTCGTCCCTACCGGGCGGTGGCCCCTCTTTTCTTGCACGGGACGCATAAATCAGGACAAAGACCGCAAAAACAGCAAAAACGCCGCCCTTTACGCCCGCAAGGCAAGGTTGCTTGCGGGCGAACCTATGAAACCCATAAACTCCCATAAGATTTGGACCAAAAACCGGGGGCTTGACAGGGGGATTAAAAATTGCAATCCATCGTACCCTTGAATTAATTATTTTTTACGGTTAATATAAGATCCACGATTGCCTTATTGTTCATGGCGGTTTTAGACAGGGAGAATGCATATGTACTTGGGAATTGCTGATGTGTGGGTTTTTCTAGCTTATATCGGCTGCATTGCAGCTGCGTTGCTATGTGTAGGTTACGGTCTGATCAACTGGAAGCAAAACGGAACCACTCCCACAGAAGAAGACATGGCTTGGGCGGAGGAATCGGACAAACTGGCCGAAAAACTCTAAGTTTTCTTTCTTCTTCTTTTCTTTTTTACCTCGATCTTCCTCACTCACTCAGGAATACTCCATCATGGAAAGCACCGTCTTCTTATTTATAATCACCATCCTGTATCTGTTTGTAATCGGTTTCCTCGGATATCTGGGATATAGAAACACCAGGACCGCCACCGATTACATGGTTGCCGGTCGAAACACCCACCCGGCGGTCATGGCATTGTCCTACGGCGCCTCCTTTATCAGCACCAGTGCCATTGTGGGCTTTGGCGGTGCCGCCGGCATGTTCGGCATGAGCGTCCTGTGGCTGACGGTACTCAATATTTTTGTGGGTATTTTTATCGCCTTTGTAATTATCGGCAAAAGAACACGCGCCATGGGACACCGCCTGAATGCCCATACCTTTCCGGAACTGCTGCACAAGCGTTTTTCCTCACCCTTTCTCGGTCTATTCTCCACACTGGTTATTATTCTGTTCATGCCTCTTTATACCAGTGTGGTACTCATGGGTGCCGCAAAATTTATTGAAGTGCGCTTGAGCATCAACTATGAGGCTGCGCTCTTCTTCTTCAGTGCCATTGTCGCTCTATATGTCATTATGGGCGGTCTTAAAGGTGTCATGTACGCCGATGCGGCTCAGGGCGGTATCATGCTCTTCGGCATGTCGGCGCTGCTGTTCCTTACTTATTACAAGCTGGGCGGCATTACCAACGCCCATACACAACTGACCGAACTCGCCCCCAAAGCAGTGGAACTCTTCGGTGCCGCCGGCCATCAGGGCTGGACCAGTATGCCCGCCTTCGGCTCCCGTTTCTGGTGGGTTGTCATCTCCACACTCGTTATGGGCGTCGGCATCGGAGTACTCGCACAACCCCAACTTGCCGTACGCTTTATGACAGTGAAAAGTGATACGGAGCTGAACCGGGCCGTTCTCGTCGGTGGTGTTTTTATTCTCCTGATGACGGGAACGGCTTTCACGATAGGAGCTCTTTCCAATGTATACTTCTTCAACGAAAGCGGTCAAATTGCTTTTCTTGCCGCCAACAAGGACATAGAGCAGATCATCCCTGAATTCATGAAGCGTTTCATGCCTCTCTGGGTCGGCGATGTCTTTTTCGTCACACTGATGGCGGCGGCCATGTCCACAGCCAGCGGACAGTTTCATGTCATGGGCACTTCAGCCGGCCGTGATCTTTTCGCCACCTTTGGAAAAGATCTCAGCAGTTCCGCCAGTATATTCGCCACACGCATCGGAATCCTCATCACCCTTCTCGCCAGTGTGCTGCTGGCGTATATTCTCCCCGTATACTTTGAATCGGGAATCGCCATTGTCGCCCGCGGCACGGCTATTTTCATGGGTCTTTGTGCGGCAACCTTTCTGCCACTATTCGTTGGCACCCTCTATACAAAACGCATTACCCGAAGTGCCGCTATCTGGGGTGCCGTAGCGGGATTTATTGTCAGCCTTCTCTGGATCCTCTTTGTCCATGAAAAAGAATCAAGCGTACTGCTACTCTGCAACGCTGTCTTCGGTCGGCCCAGCTTCTTCGGTGACACCCGTACCGGATTCATTCTGTGGTCCGAGGTGGACGCGCTCTTTGTCGGCTTGCCCGTGTCAGCCGTTATCACCGTAGCGTTAAGCTTTGTAACAAAATCCTTGCCCGCAGAACATCTGCAACGCTGCTTCGGAGTGAAAAAAGAGGAAACGCCCGTCCCTTAATCGAATACCTGAAAACTGAAAGAGATCCAGATATTCCGTTGCTTTGCCGATGGAGGAAACAAAAGGATTCACAACCAGCGCCTGCAATGGCGGATCTCGGGATTTATGACGGAGCGCCATTACGGAGCGCCAACGTCCCTGTTGGCATCTGTCACGGCAAGGACGGTGGCGCTTTTGCCGGGCCTGATCGTGACGCAGGGACTTGCGATCAGCGGTCTGTTCTCCCTCTGCAAATACCCGGAGCACCCTTGTAATGACAGGGGCGGGCGTTGGGGACAGCGGCTTTCTTTGTTCCAGGAGTCTCTTCTCTTATGATTACCCTTTGCTCTTTATCCCTTTCAGCCTTTATGTGCGAGCGAAGCGATGGGACGAATTTTTTTTGAAATCGGTTGGGCGGTTGTCCATAATCGGGTAAAGCGATGAAACGGTATGGCAACATCTTCGAGCAGGTCTGCTCCTTTGAGGACCTGATAACAGCGGCGTATTCAGCCGGTGCGGTTTTCGTCTGCGACAGGAACGCATAATGCCCGCATCAGACGGACAAGGAGAATGAGACGATGGTTCAGACTGAAGTTCAGTATTGGGCGAAACGGCTTCACAGCCATGCCCCGCTGTTGGGAACCGGACGTCGGCGCCGGGCCTGTGCCCATTTTGCGCAGGTCGCCGACGCTGACGCAGTACCCTATCTCCTGGAAGCGTTGAGCGACCGGGACGCACAGGTACGGGAGACAGCGGAATGCGCCTTACGTGACCTTCGGGATACTGGCGCGGTGGACGCCTTGTGTGCGATATGGGCTAAGAGCCGCGACGAAGTCTTGGAGCGGATCATCGAGGAGTGCGGGTATGTTGCGATGCAACCGGTCGAGGTGCGGGTGTTGTCTGCGCTGAAGGTGAACCAGGGGAGCTCCGTGATTGGGGACGAGTCCGTTTTGGAGGCCTTTGTCGCCGCAGCACGGGATACCGATCCTCTTTTGGTGCAACGTGCGTATGTGACACTGCGCACACTCGGCAATCCCGAGGCGCAGGCGGCCCTTTGCCGGTTGGCGACGCAGGAGCCCGCAGGCCTGGCTGCAAAGATATGCATCGAGGCCGGCTACCGTCCATCGGATCCGGAAGAAGTCAGCCTTTTTTTGTTTGTGACGCGGCAGTTGGACGCCTATTTCAAGGAGGATTACGAGTTTCAGAATCTCCGGCTGGCGTACGAACGGGCCGATGCAACGGTTCAGGCGCAGGTGATGGAGATTGTCCGCTCAGGCGACCGGCGCTGCCTGGGCTTTTTCGGTTCGCACAAACCGCTTTGCGAATGCAGCGACGACGAGATCACACTGGCCATCGAGTCGGGCCTCCGACACAAGGATTGGCCGCGTCTGTTCGAGGCCTTCCTGCAACTTCCGTTGAAATATGGGTTCCGGTTGCTTGCGCATTTTCGCGCATCGGGCTGGGAGCCGGACAAAGACGACCAGCGCAAGCTGTACAAGCAACTTTTGCAAGACAGCCAGGGGCGGAAACTGCGGGATGTCAGGAAGGGCGATGCCACGAGCCCACTGTTTGAGCAATGGCTGGCCAGGCCAGTCTCGGGTTCAGCGGAGCAACTTCGAAGGGTGACGCCTATGGAAGGCGTTTCAATCGTTGCGGAGTTGGCGCGTCAGGGTGGAACTGGCGCAGACACGGCGGAGGCCATCCGCAGCAGCCCGCACTGGCTTATCCGACTTGCCGGACATGCGACGGGTCTGTGTCCGCATCCTTCGCTGGAGAAGGTCGAAGATGATAACTTCTGGCTGGAAGAGCTGGTCACCTCGCATGCTTTGCTTGAATTCTGGCCCGACCAGGCGACTCCAGCAGATTTGGAGGCACTTCAATCTGCGCCGCACGAGGCATGGATCGGCCGCTACAGCGCAGTGCGGCGCGTTCTGAAAGGAATCATGACGTACTGGGTAACGACACCTGTGTTTGATGATGTTGAGATCGAATCCGGGGATTCGCCAGTCGAATTTGGAGATGCGGGAAAGAGTTGAGAAATGACTGAGGCGCATGAGCAATCAGGAGAGCAAGATGTGACCGGGACAGTACCAGGACAGCCTCCGGACGGTCAGCCGCATGCGAGTCGAAGGTACGGAGGAACTTTTTTGAAAAAAACATCCGGTTTTGCCTGCGGATATTGAAGGCTGACCGGGACAGGAGGATCTGACATGAAAAAGAAAGGACACTGGTGGCGATGGTGGGCGGCGTTGTTCGGGCGCGAGGCGGAAGCGCCGGAAGACGAAGCGGGCCATCGGGCACGAATAGCCGAGCTCGAAATGGATCTGCGCGAGCGGGATGACCGGATTACCGCGATGCAGGCGGAGTATGCCCAGCTCGAGATAAGCAAAGGGAAGGCGAAAGAGACAGCCGGGCAAAACGAACTGGAAGGGTTGTTCAAACGGCTTGCGGGTCCGCTGTCAAACCTGGCGACACTGGTTGAGTTGGCGCGTAAAGGCCAGACAGCCGAAGCGGCGGATTTCGTTCAGTTGTTTGACACATTGGAACGCGAACTGGCGCGGAAGGGGCTCGAACGTGTGGGTGCAACGGGCGACGCCGCGGACTTTGACATTGCGCTGCACCAGCGCATGAGCGGCTCGACGGTCCGTACGGGGACGCCGGTAGTTGTGCAGATGCCGGGGTACCGGATGGGCGCGAAGGTGCTGTTGAAAGCGATGGTAACCACTGCGGACAGTGCTGCGACCGCGAAGGAGGAGATCGTTAATGGGGAAAGTGGCCGTTGATTTCGGGACCTGCAACACCCTGCTTGCGCGCTTCAGCGAAACGCTGCAACAGCCGGAGTCCATTGAGATTCCCGGCATTACAACCGAGATGCGCTACCGCTTCGAGCCGGGCGCACCGGAACAGTCCGTTCAGGTGACTCCGTCGCTTATCCACTATTCGGAAAGCGAAATCTTGATTGGCGACCAGGTGTTGTCACGTGGATTGGCTGAACATCCCGATACCTTCCGCTGGATGAAGCGCACGATTGTCCAAGGCAACACCAGACGCAAGAAGACGGCGAAAGGCTTCAAGTGTGCGGCGGAAGCTGGCGAGGATTTTCTGCGGTTGCTGCTGAATTACGCGACAGACCGCATCTCCTTCCAGGACGAATTCACCTTTACAAAACCCATTGAGGCCTTCGAGGACTATCAGGACTGGCTGCTGCGGGTTGCGGAAGGATTGCAAATCCAACGCGTGCGCCTCCTGGATGAACCGACGGCCTGTGTGTTCGGCTACCACGGTGCGGCCGGCCAGAATGAACGGTTCGTGGTGTTCGACTTTGGCGGCGGTACGACCGATGTGTCGGCGGTGCGCTTGGATATGTCACCGGGCGCGGAACGCAAGGCGATTCAACTGGGCCAGGCCGGCCGTGATTTGGGTGGCATGGACATCGACCTGCACCTGGCGGACGATTTTTGCCGGCGTCATGACCTGGACGCCGACACGCGGCGCAAACTCGACGCCTTTATCCTGCGGCAGGTCGAGGAGGCGAAGAAACGCTTGTCCGACCCCATGGAAACAGACGCCTCCGTGACCATCGTGCGGCAGACGGGCCGAACGCCCCGGGTGCACCAGACCTCGTATGTCCGGAGTTGCGCAGCCTGCGAATGCGGCCAGACCGGACAGCATCCAGAAGCCGGGCTGGCCTGTCTGGGCTGTATCCTTTTGAATATGAGCTTTGCCCGGCAAGCTCGAGAAGTGCTGGAACAGGCTCTTGAAAACGCCGCCGTGAAGGTGGGAATGCGGCGAGATGACGTGACGCGCGTGCTGGTCACGGGAGGAACCGCCCTGGTGCCCTGCGTCCGAAAAATGCTGGAAGACCAGTTCGGCGGGCGGGTCGCCTATGACCATCCCTTTGACACGGTGGTGCGCGGGGCCTGTCGGGGCATTGTCGAACCGATCTTGCAGCACGACTACGCCATCAGGGGCCTGCGGCCAGACAAAAGGACTTCCGTGTTCAAGCCACTGTTCAAAATGGGAACCGAGTACCCTACCGAACGCGATGCGGTCCGGATCTGTGCCAAAGGCGCCTACAACGGTATGACGCGCATCGGCTTGAAGATTTTCGAGGTGTCCCGGATGAAGCGCCGGAGCCTGACCACCTCTATTTATGGCGCCGACGGCCGCCTCAGCAACCGGGTCGATTCCGAGTACGAGTACATCTGCCTGAATGATGAAAACCCGACATTCATTATCGCCGACCCGCCGATCAATATGGCACGGGACCAACAGCGTTTTTTGTGTTTCTTCCAGGTGGATGCCCGCCGGCAACTGCTCGTAACAGTGTTGGATAACCTGAAAGGGAGGAATATCATGGAAAATCACCCCGTGGTGAGACTGTAGCGAAGCGATTCATAATCAAGGCAAGCTGTTGGCCTTGAAAGGTATTCATCCTTTATAGGAGAATGAGTACTATGAGAAATTCATGTCAGATTGTGGTGAATGCTCGGGAACGTACCACACTGAAAAAATGGTCCAAGAGCCCTATGACACCGATGCGGGTGGTGGTTCGCGCAAAGATTGCGCTGCTGGCCGCCACGGGAATGGAGACAGCGTTATGAGCCGAACACTGGCAATTGAGAATCACCAGCCCATCGAGCCTTTCCCTGAAGGCCGGCACGATGTGCTTATACAGAATTCGACGGATGGTACGCTTTTGGTGTTGATTCCGGAGGGCGAGTTTCTGGCGGGAGGCCCGGGGAGAAATGAGGGCGGCGAGCTTTTCCCTGTGCGCATACCGGCCTATTACCTGGCCTTGCATCCGGTGACGAATGCGCAGTACAAACGCTTTGTGGACGCGACGGACCACCCTTCGCCGGATAAAGCCGATTGGGGAACACCGGTGTGGCAAGGCGCAAGTTTTCCACCGGAGAAATCGGACCATCCTGTGGTGTGCGTGAGCTGGAAGGATGCACAGGCCTATTGTGAATGGTCAGGCTTGAGATTGCCGACGGAATTGGAATGGGAAAAGGGGGCGCGGGGCGTGGATGGCCGTGAATATCCGTGGGGGAATGCCTGGGACCCGGAGAAGTGTCGAAATGATGCAAACACGGGCGGTGAGACAACATGCGGGATCTGGTCCTATCCGGAAGGGTGCAGTCTCTGGGGCTGCTACCAGATGGCGGGGAACGCCTGGGAATGGTGCGCAGATTGCTACGATGAGGATGCATACGAAAGATATAAGCAGGGAGATTTGACTGCGCCGAGGACTGGCAACAGGCTGGTGCTTCGTGGCGGTTCGTGGTACAACTCCTATTTGGTCACCTTCCGGTGCGCAGCACGCAACAACTACGATCCGGCTCATCGCTACGACGGCTGCGGCTTTCGTTGTTCCAGGAGTCTTTTATGATTACCCTTTGCCTTTTATCTCTTTTACCCTTTATGCGCGAGCGAAAGGAGGGGCCGATTTTTTCACCCGGAGCATTGGGCACCTTTGCGGGAACCCACGAGAGGAAAATGAGCCATGAATCTTAAAGAAGAACTCAGCGAGCTCTTTGGCGCTGGTGTGTCGATGCTTAACCTGATCACCTATGAAGAAGATCGTGTGATCCGGACGATTGAGAAGCTGCCCGGGCAGCTTGGCATCTACACGTGGGACATTGCGGATGGCCTGAGCTGCGTCCGTGCGGGCCAGCAGGTTTTTGACAAGGATCTGACGGCCGATACGCTGCTGCCGGCCCTCTCTGAGCATCTGCCACCGGCAACGGTGATGATCCTCAAGGATTTTCACCACACGTGGGCCGCCAGGAAGGGACTGGTCACGCGGAAACTTCGCAATATGGCGCCGGAATTGCGCAGAAAGAACCAGTTCCTGGTGTTTATTACACCAATGCTTAATTTGCCAGCCGAACTGAAGGACGATGTACTGGTACTCCACGTGCCGCTGCCGAATACGGAGGAACTGACCCGGCTCTTCGCGGACCAGACCAGCGGTCTGGATCGAACCGGGCTGCCAAGTCAGTCGGTTCGGGCAAAACTGATTTCCTCGGCTCTGGGCCTGACCACCAACCAGGCGCGGCAGGCCTTTGCGCGGGTGTGGGCGCGTTTTGACAAGTTTGACGAGCGCGGCATCGAGATGGTGATGTGGGCCAAACGCGAGGTGGTGCGCGAGAGCGGGGCACTCGAATTCTGGCCCGCCGAAGAAGGCGAAGCAGGAGTGGGCGGACTGGACCTGCTGAAAGAATGGCTGAAAAAACGCGAGACGGCTTTCTCTGAAGAGGCCCGGCTGGCGGGTCTGCCCTTTCCGCGCGGCGTGGCCTTGATCGGGATCTCCGGTACGGGCAAGAGTCTGTCGGCCAGGATGGTTTCCGGGATATGGAAAATGCCGCTGCTGCGTCTGGATATCGGCGCGGTCTTCGAATCACTGTTGGGCGAGTCAGAAAAACACATGCAAAAGGCCATCATGCTGGCCGAGACGGTCAGCCCGTGCATCCTGTGGATTGACGAGATGGAAAAGGCCTTTGCCGGGGTCGGGGCGGGCTCCATTAACAGCGGGGCCGCCACACGGGTCTTCGGCGGGTTCCTGACCTGGATGCAGGAGCATCGGACACCGGTCTTCGTACTCGCGACGGCCAACGACGTGGAGGCACTGCCCGCAGAACTGATGGGCCGCTTCGACCGCACCTTCTTCCTCGATTTGCCCAATGAGACGGAGCGGCGCGATATTCTCAAGATCCATCTGAAGTGTGCCGGCGAGACTTTCCCGGAACGGAAATTCCGATTTGAGGAACTCATTGCCCGAAGCCGGGGATTCGTGGGGCGCGAGATCGAGCGCATTGTGCGCGAGGCTCAGTTCACGGCTTTCGCAGACGGCCATCGTGAGATCGAAGAGGAGGACTTGCTGTCCGCCATACGTGAGGTCGTACCCCTCAGCAAATCGCATACGGAGATCATCGAAAGCCTGCGCAAATGGAAAACTGAAGGCCGGGCATTCCCGGCCTCGACTGGAGAACAGACGGTAGCGGGTACGCGTGGACGCATCATTGAAACAGAATAAGAATTCGAGATACGAAAGGAGAAGAAAACATGTCTCATTTTCTACACATTCAGACCCGGATTCGCGAACAGGAACATCTGGTGCAGGCACTCCGTGATCTGCACTGCCAGTTTCAGGAAGGCCAGAACCTTCTGGTGCGGGGTTATTCCGGCAACCAGGAACGTGCCGAAGTGGTGGTGAACACCGGCTGCCAGTACGACATCGGATTTCAGCGCAAAGCTGAACAATTCGAGATCGTTGCGGACTGGTGGGGTGTAGAGGGCAATTCGCCGATTCGCCAGGAGACCTTCGTACAGGATGTCAACCGGCGGTATGCCTACAATCTTGTCAAGGATCAGGCACGCGAGCAGTATCTCGTCGTCGAAAAGGAAGAAGTGCTCGAAAACGGCGATATCGTGCTGCTGTTGTCCGAGCGCGGTTGAACCAGGAAAGGAGAATCGAATTATGAAGAAAATGCAAGTTACCATTCACAAAGACGGTACGCAGCGCATCGAGGTGCTTGGCGCAGAGGGTAAGACCTGCATCGAGTTCACACACGGGCTTGAAAAACGGCTGGGCATCCCTATCGGCGAACGGGAGCTCAAACCCGAGTATTACGAGACCGAAGCTGAGTCCGAAGTCGAGCGCGACCTGGAGGCCGGACGATGAGCTCCGCAACGCCGCAAGATGCCTCCGCGCTTCGCGGGACAGCCTCGCCGGCGTTGACACCCTTCCAGGAGAAACTTCGGATCTATGTCAAGGCGGGTTATCCGATTCTCTATGTCGTGACAGCCGAGGAAGACCGTGCCATCGAGTCCATTGCCGGAGCGCTGGCCGAGGGTGACCTCGCCCGGCGCAAGACCTATGTCTGGTCGGTGTCGCGCGGCCTGTGCACGCAGGATTTGAAAGTTGTGGACCGCAAAACGGGCGACCCGACGAAGGTGCTGCCCTTCCTGCTTGAATTCGGGGAGCCGGGCGTATTCATTCTCGAAGATTTTCATTTTTTCCTGGACGAGCGGTCGCCGCAGGCCCCGGTCATCATCCGGCAGTTGCGCGACCTCGTGGGGCCTTTCAAGGCCAGCCGGAAAACGGTGGTTATCCTGTCGTCTGTGCTCAAGATTCCCGCCGAGCTCGAAAAAGACCTGACCGTACTGGACCTCGACCTGCCCAACGAAGAGGAACTGCTGCATGTGCTTGACGACACCATCGAGCAGGTCAGTGATAACCCGCGCGTCGAAGTGAATCTTGAAGGGGACGCCCGCGAGCGCATCGTCAAAGCGCTCAGCGGCCTGACTCGCTCCGAGGCCGAGAACGCCCTCGCCAAGGCCATCGTGACGAACAGCCGGCTCGACCCGCAAGACATCAATCTGCTGCTGGCGGAAAAGGAGCAGATCATCCGCAAATCGGGCATGCTCGAATTCTACGCGACGCCTGAACGCTTCGGATCGGTCGGCGGTCTGGACGAACTCAAGAAATGGCTGCGGCAACGGGGCAAAGCCTTTTCCGAAAGTGCGCGCACCTTCGGCTTGCCCAATCCGCGCGGGCTGTTGCTGGTGGGCGTGCCGGGCTGCGGCAAGAGCCTCACGGCCAAGGCTGTGGCCGCCGAGTGGCAGATGCCGCTGCTCAAATTCGACCTCGGCCGCGTATTCGCCGGTTTGGTGGGCGAATCCGAGGAGAACATGCGCCGGGCGGTCAAGATGGCCGAGGGCGTCGCACCTTGCATCCTGTGGATCGACGAAATCGAGAAAGGCCTCGCGGGCACGCGCGGCAACCAGGGCGACAGCGGCGTCGGGGCGCGGGTGTTCGGGACGCTGCTGACGTGGATGGAAGAGAATACGGCGCAGGTATTCACCATCGCCACCGCCAACGATATCGAAGGGCTGCCGCCGGAACTGCTGCGCAAGGGGCGCTTCGACGAGATCTTTTTCATCGATTTGCCTGCGGCCCGGGAACGGGCCAACATTTTCGCCATCCATCTCGCCGGACATCACCGCGACTATCGCGAGTTCGATCTTTCCCGGCATGTCGCCGCCACTGAAGGGTTCTCGGGTGCGGAGATCGAGCAGGCCGTCGTGTCCGCTCTGTATATGGCCTTCGCTGAAGGTGAGGACACCAGACTTCAGGACCGGCATATGGAGGCCGTCATCGCTGAGACGGTACCGCTGTCCAAATCCATGGGAGAAAAAATCACCCTTATGCGGCAGGAAGCCGGGGAGAAATGGCGCAGAGCCACGGGTGAAGCCATTCAGGCTGATGTGGAGACGACCGTTGACGAACCGCCACCCGTTCCCCGGAAACCCAGACGGGTGTTCGAAGTGTAGCAACAGCGGAGGAGTTGAGAAATGACTGAAGCGCATGAGCAATCAGGAAAGAAAGCTGTGGCCTGGACAGTACCAGGGCGGCCGCCGGACGATTATCCGCATGTCGAGCCATTGTCCACCCGGAATTTTTTGATGCCCGAATGGCTGATCGAGAACCCCAAGGATGGCACGCTTTTGGTGTTGATTCCTGAGGGCGAGTTTCTGGCGGGAGGCTCTAAGGATGATGAAGGCGGCGGACCTTTTCCGGTGCATTTGCCGGCCTATTACCTGGCCTTGCATCCGGTGACGAATGCGCAGTACAAGCGCTTTGTGGATGAGACAGGGCACCGTCCGCCGGATAAAGCGCAATTCAAGTTTGATACTCCTGTGTGGCGGGGCGCAAGCTTTCCACCGGAGATGGCGGACCATCCTGTGGTGTGCGTGAGCTGGGAGGATGCCCGGGCCTATTGCGAGTGGGCGGGCTTGAGATTGCCTACGGAATTGGAGTGGGAAAAAGGGGCGCGGGGCGTGGATGGTCGTGAGTACCCGTGGGGGAATGACTGGGACCGGGGAAAGTGCCGAAATGACACAAACAAGAGCAGTGAGAGAACATGCGGGATCTGGTCCTATGCGGAAGGGTGCAGCTATTGGGGCTGCTACCAGATGGCTGGGAACGTAGATGAATGGTGCGCAGATTGGTACGACGAGGATGCATACGAAAGGTATAAGCAGGGAGATTTGACGACACCCGAGACTGGCGGCGATCGGGTGCTTCGTGGCGGTTCGTGGCGCAAAAGCGATGCGAAGCTCTTCCGGTGCACGCACCGCTACCCCAGCTTCGATTCTGCGTTTCGCTTCGGAAACAACGGCTTTCGTTGTTCCAGGTCTCTCTTATGATTACCCTTTGCACTTTGTCTCTTTTACCTTTTGTGGGAGAATCCAGAGAGATTACTCCTTCTCTGGTCGCGACGCAGGCGCGCCTTTCTTTGTTTTTTGGGAAGCAATCAGCAGTCAGCTGTCAGCGAGACCAGACCGCTGAAGGGTGACAGTTCATTACGAAAGGACAAGATTATGCCATCAGGCGGGCCTTACAAAACCGGGCAGCGATTTGGTCCCTATGTTCTGGAGGCATATCTTGGATCTGGTGCGTTCAAGAGCGTCTACCGGGCGCGCAACCGTGGCGGCACGCTCCCTGACGCTATAGTGGCACTGGGATTCCCTCACCGGCAGGACCCGGAAGGACTGGCGGAACTCGATAAAGAATTCCAAATGACCCGGCGGCTGATCCACCCGAACATTATGCAGGTGTTCGCGCTGGAGCAGCACGAAGGCATTTCATTCCTGGTCATGGAGTATCTCGAAGGCACCTCGCTGCGCAGCCGCCTGCGTGAGCAGAAGTCTCTCGCCTTGCCGGAAGCGGTGCGGCATGTGGGGCTGATATCCGAGGCCCTGGCCTATGCCCATACAGCCCACGTGTTTCACCGTGACGTCAAGCCGGAAAACATCTTCATCACGTCGGACAACACTCCCAAGCTGCTGGATTTCGGCGTGGCACGGATGCTCGCCCGAATCAGTGACAAAGCCAGCACCCGGATCGGCACGGTCGCCTACATGGCTCCTGAAGCGCTCCAAGGTGCCTCGGGAACGAATGCTGATCTGTGGGCGCTCGGCGTGATCCTGTACGAGTTGGTGACCGGGTCGCCCCCCTTCACCGGCGAGGTCGGCGAAATCATCCAGAAGATCATGGCGGCGCGGTATGACGAGGAACCGTTGCGCGAGAAACAGGTGGACAACCGTATGGTGCGCGTCTTGCGCAAGATGCTCAACAAGGACCCGGAGCGCCGTTACCAGACCGCCGATGAGCTGAGCCGCGACCTTGAGGTCGTCGCACGCCGTACGCGGATGGCAGACGACGACGAGAGCAGGCTCGAGATTCTGATTCGCGCCAGTTTTCCGATTGTGTGCGTACTTTCCTTCGAGGAGGACCGCGTGATGGCCTCGGTGCGAGACATTGCCCGGCGGCTTTCCGAAGACCGGGGCCGACCGCGCCGCTTGTATTTGTGGAGTGCCTCGCGCGGCCTGCGGGATGAGGAGGACAAACTGGTCCGGCCGGACTCGATGGAAGATCCCACGAGAGCCCTGGTCCACGTGATCGAAAATCCGGAGGACGCCATCTACCTGTTTCTCGACCTGCACCACCACTTCACGCCCGTGACAACCCGTTTGGTGCGTGACGCAGCACGGGCTGTCCGCATGACGCGCAAATCGGTCCTGTTCCTCTCCCCCTTCTACAAAGTGCCCGAGGAACTTGAAAAACAGGTCGCGCTGGCCGTGTTCCAGCTGCCGGACCGCCAGCATCTCGACCCGCTGATCGAGCGCCTCGCCGAAGAATGCGCGCAAGCGGGCCTGAGCGTGGACAAAAACGAAGAGACCCGCACCGCCTTGCTTCGCGCAACGGCCGGCATGACGTTAAACGAGGCCGAACGTGCCATTCGGGCGGCGGTCTTGCGCCACGGCGGTCTCGGAATCGAGGCGGTCCGTATGGTGGTTGAGGAGAAGACGCAGGTGATCCGCAAGTCCGGCATCCTCGAGTATTACCACACTTCCGAATCATTTAAGGATGTGGGTGGCCTGACCCGGCTCCTCGAATGGTTCAGAGGCCGGATGCCCGTATTCGCGGGCGTGGCGCGTTACGCCGGTCTGCCGCAACCCCGCGGAGTGCTGCTCGTGGGTGTCCCCGGTTGCGGCAAGAGCCTGACCGCACGCGCTCTGGCCGGGGCCTGGAGCGTGCCCCTGCTCCGTCTTGACGTGGGCCGCATCTTTGGTCCCATAGTCGGCGCTTCGGAAGCCAATCTGCGACGCGCCATCCAGACCGCCGAGGCCGTCAGCCCCTGCATCCTCTGGATTGATGAAGTCGAGAAAGGCTTTGCAGGCGTACGCGGTCAGGGCGGAGGTGGCGTGGCGGCCCGCGTATTCGGGCATTTCCTAACCTGGCTGCAGGACAAACGCAGCCCGGTCTTCGTCGTGGCCACCGCCAACGACCTCAGCGCTATTCCGCCTGAATTTCTGCGCCAGGGCCGCTTCGACGATATCTTCTTCGTCGGACTCCCCACGAAGCCGGAACGGGAAGCCATCCTGCGTATCCACCTGGCCAAACGCGGACGAGACCCGGAAAACTTCGATCTGCAGGCGCTTGTCGAGGCTTCCGAAGGGTACTCCGGCGCGGAAATCGAACAGGCCGTCATCTCCGGGCTCTTTCGCGCCTTCGAAGCTGATCGCGAGCTCGAAACAACGGATATGCTGATCGCACTGAAGGAAGCGCCGCCTTTGTCCAGATCGCGCCAGGCTGAAATCCGGGCGCTTACGGATTGGGCGCAACGCCATGCCAGGCATGCACAATAAAAAAAGGAGAGGATATGACTGAAGAAACTAGTAGCCAGACACCGACGATTGAAAATCACCGGCCTTTGCCATTCCTGAGGGCGGAAGGTCGTGATCTGCTGATTGAGAACCCGACGGACGGCACGCTTCTGGTGTTGATTCCTGAGGGCGAGTTTCTGGCGGGAGGCTCTGAGTATAGTGATGAAGGCTGCGGACCTTTTCCGGTGCATTTGCCGGCCTATTATCTGGCCTTGCATCCGGTGACGAACGCGCAGTATGCGCGTTTCCTGACTGTGCGTAGACCGAACAAGACAGAATTGGAGAAGTGGATACTGCTTGACAGTGATTGTTTTGTTCGCTCCTCGGGAAGGGGATTCGAGTCGTACGACGGGAAAGCCGACCATCCGGTGGTGCGGGTATCGTGGTTTGGCGCGCAGGCCTATTGCGAGTGGGCGGGCTTGAGATTGCCGACGGAATTGGAGTGGGAAAAGGGAGCGCGTGGCGTGGACGGTCGTGAATACCCGTGGGGGAAGGATTGGGATACGGAGAAGTGCCGAAACAGTGTTAGCAGGGGCAATGAGAGGACCTGCGGGATCTGGTCCTATCCGGAAG
>LSQX01295097.1_pt5 | contig 16491 bp, 11 predicted proteins | sample 654561 | NCBI WGS metagenome assembly LSQX01 (sample SAMN04489861, study PRJNA283612) | anaerobic digester metagenome | isolation source: 4 biogas reactors fed with cattle manure at either 37C or 55C with and... | place: Denmark: Kongens Lyngby | collected 2014 | reverse complement strand
CACATTGGCAGACAGCGTGTTATGACCCGAAGAATATATTGACCGGATTGCGGCATGACGGAGGCGGGGGCATGTCTTGGGGCAAATAAGAGACTTGAGGGAATCAGACGTCTCCGGGGAGTCGGACGGATCGGTCGGATCGGACGGATGTGGGAGGATGTATTATAGATGATAGGTGATAGGACATTCGTGACTCGACCTTCCTTCGTGGTAAAACCGTTCCATTTCTCGGTGGTTCTCTGTGTCCCATTGTGCCCATTGTGGTGAAAAAAGAAATGACACTTTGGATTACGGCTTGTGCCGCGCTGTGAATCTGTTCTTCCTCATGGTATACTTTTCGGGTGGGCATACCTGCCGGTGCAATGCAACAAGTGCGCAGGTCAGCCCACAGCCAGCTCAGGTTATATGAATGGAGAGGATATGAGCAGAATCATGAATGCTTTTCTTTTCAGAATTTCGGCTATGGCGATTGTGTGCTCTCTGGCTCTGGCCGGGGTGGGAATGAGTGCGGACGCATCAGAAAAAGGATATGAGTCTATGGGTGGCCCTTATGCCGATGATCCCCGGCTGGTTCAGCAGTATCGACTTGACAACGGGCTGGAAGTGTATCTGGCCGTATGCCCCGATGAGCCCCGCTTCTATGCTGAGATTGCTGTACGCGCCGGAAGTAAAAATGATCCTCCCGATGCGACGGGACTCGCCCATTACATGGAACATCTCCTCTTCAAAGGTTCGCAAAAACTCGGCACCCTGAATTATGAGGCGGAGAAAGCGCATCTGGAACGCATCACTGAATTGTATGAACGCCACTTCCACGCCACGGATCCCGAGGAACGGAAGGCCATCTATCAGGAGATCACGGAAGAATCCACCCGGGCGGCCGTCCACACCGTACCCAACGAACTGGACCGCATTTATTCAGCTCTCGGCGCCAAGGGACTCAATGCCCATACCTGGGTGGAAGAAGTGGTCTACAAGGTGGATCTGCCCGCCAACTGTCTGGAACAGTGGGCGAAGATTGAATCGGACCGTTTTTCCGATCCCGTGTTCCGACTTTTTCAGACGGAGCTGGAAACGGTGTACGAAGAAATGAACCGTGCCCAGGACAATAAAGACCGGATCATTATCGAAGCTGTTGCCGACCGGGTCTTCAAGGTCCATCCCTATGGCCAGCAGACCACACTGGGAAAAGTGGAACATCTGAAATCGCCTTCCCTGAAGAAGCTGGAAGACTTCTACCAGACCTGGTATGTGCCCAACAACATGGCCATTTTCATTGCCGGTGATATTGATCCTGACGAGACCATGGAGATTATCAACCGTCACTTCTCCCACTGGGAAGCCAAAGCCCTGCCCGAGCCGCAGCATTGGGAAGAAGAGCCTTTGCAAGGTCGCGAAGCGGTCACTGTCTCCTATGAAGGGGAAGAATATGTCCTCCTCGCTTTCCGCACTGTCCCCCATCTGCATCCCGACCGCCATGCCCTGCTCATGGTGGATATGATTCTCGACAATTCCGAGGCGGGCCTGATCAACCTGAATCTGAACAAAAAACAGCGGGTCCAGAAGTCCGGCGCTTATCCCCTCTTCTACAATGATTACGGCCTCCAATATCTTTATGGCGTTCCCAAAGAAGGGCAGAGCAAGGAAGAAGTGGAGCAGCTTCTTCTTGACCAGCTTCGCCAGATCAGGGAAGGGGATTTCCCGGACTGGCTCATTCCCGCCATCATCAACTATTTTCAAAAGGAAGAAAAGCAGAAGCTGGAAAGCTACAACTCCTATGTGTCGGTCATGCGCAATGCCTGGCTCGCCTATGAGCCCTGGAAAGAAGCCTGCCGTTTCATCGATCGCATGGCCGAGGTGACCCGGGAAGATGTGATCCGTGTCGCCAATGAATATTTCGGTGATGATTATGTGGCCGGCTACCGCATCGATGCGCCTCATGAGCCGCCCCTCGTTGAGAAGCCGCCTTTGCCGGAGATTGTCATTGATGCGGCCGCCCAGTCCGACTTCGCCAGAGAAGTGTTACAGATGCCTCAGCCCGCCATCGATCCTGTATTCGTTTCTGAAAACAAAGATTTTCAACGGGTAACAGACGAACGGGGCGTAACACTCATTCATACGCCCAACCCCTTCAATGATCTCTTCAGTCTTTCCTTTGTCGTCGGCTATGGCAATCGTCAGGACAAGAAGATGGCCGCCGCCACAGCCCTTTTTCAAAAGACAGGCACGGAAAGCAAGAGTCCTGATGAACTCCAGATTGAATGGTTCAAGCGCGCCTCCACCTTCAAGATCATCCCAATGGAAAATGAAGTGCTCATCACCCTTTCAGGGCTGGATAACATGCTTGAAGAAAGCCTGGCGCTCCTCAAGGAAATGCTGGACAAGCCTCAGGTGGACGAAGAGACGCTGACGAATCTGAAGAGCGTCATTCTGAAAAGTCAGGCCGATCAGCGCAAAGATCCCTCAGGGCTCATGGCGGCTTTATCGGCTTACAACGCTTATGGCGATGAGTCTTCCGCACTCCAGCGCCTGCCTTCCGAAGAGCTCATGCTGCTCACAACCGAAGAACTGCAGGAGGTCATGAGAAAGCTGCTCAGCTTCAAGCATCATGTTCTGTATACGGGCTCCTTGCCTGTAGCGGCCGTACAGGAGCATCTGAACAAATTTTATGACTGTGATGCAGTGCTCAGTGATCCGCCCCCCTACCGTTTGCCCGTCATCCGTACGCCCGAGGAAAATGAGATCTATCTCAGCTTGCGCGAAATGGGACAGGCCCATATCATGATTCAATTTCCCGGGGTACTCTACGATCCGGCACTCATGGCTCAGGTGAATCTCTTTAATGATTACCTCTCCGGCGGCATGTCGGGGCTCGTCTTTCAGGAGCTGCGGGAAGTGCGTGCTCTGGCCTATGCCGTCTATGCCTGGTATATACCCGGTCAGCGGCGGACAGACCAGAACTCCCTGATGGGCGTCATCCAGACCCAGGCCGATAAAGCCCTGGATGCGCTGAAAGCCTTTAACGAACTCATTGATGAGATGCCCCTTTCTCCGCAGCGTTTCGCAAACAGCCGGGAAACCATCTTGAAAGATTTCGCTTTCACCCGGACACGCTTCCGGGATGTTCCCTCGCTGGTACTGAGCTGGGAGCGGAAAAATATCAGCCCTGATCCGCGCGAGGCCGTGTACAGGAATATTCAGGCCATGGACTCCATTGACAGTCTGGCTGAGTTTCATAAGCAGCACATTGCCGGCAAGGCCAAACTCATATCCATTGTGGGCGATCCCCAGCGTCTGGACCTGGAGGCTCTGGCCGCTTTTGCCAAAATGCGCACCCTGGAGGCCGATACGCTTTTTGCTGACTGACCGGCTGACTCAGGGAGAAAGTGAAGTCCGCTACGCCGGGCCGGGAGATAATTGTGCCGGAGAAGACGCATACAGAATTGAAAGAGAAAGGCTTTAAACCAAGCCCCTTCCCCGCTCTGTCTCCTCTGGAAAGGATGGGCCGGGAAAGACGGCTGGCTCTCCTCTTTCTCAATGCACTGCTCCTCCTGGCCGCCCTCTTTCATCTTCTTTCCTGGAGTATCACTGAGCAAGCTCCTCCCGACCTGAATCCTCCCGCCGTGCAGGAGAGCCTGTTGTGAGGAAGATCCGGACAACTTACAGTCCCCACTGGGCCGCTCTGTCTCTGGCACTGCTCGCTCTGACCCTGCCTCTGGGATATTGGGATCGGCTGCTCTACATCTTTCATCTCCATCATCTGGCGCTCATCCCTCTGATTCTGGTGACGGGGTATTATTGGAAGAAATATCAGCGTATCAGCACACCCTTTGAATTGTGGTTTCCCGCCACGCTCCTGATCCTTTTCGCTCTCTTGCCCGCCTCTCCCCAGCCTCCATTACATCTGGCAATGGCGGCCGCACTCTTTGTTCTCACTTATCATGTCTGTGACAGCAGCGCACTTGTTTTCAAGACTCTTCAGTTTTCTCTGCTGGGCAACAGCCTGGCTCTTCTGCTGAACAGTGCCGCCCGATGGGAATGGATTTATCCGACTTTTTTTGATCCCGCCTCCGCCCTTTCTCTTGCAGGACCCACAAAACCCGAGAGCTGTCTCACTTCCCTTGTCCTGGTCATCATCATTCCCTTCGCTCTGGAAAGCGCACGCCGGACCGGGATGCACCGAAGCGGAACTTTCATCACCTGGCTGGAAAGAGCCGCCCTTTTATTGCCACCCTTCTTCTTCTTTTCACCCGAGACTCTCTCACTGAAGCTCTTCGCCCAGGGCGGCCAGATCTTTTTACCCGCTGCCTTGCCCCTTACTCTTACAGCCTTATGGTTCATTGCCCGCATAGCCGCCAAACTGAAAATTGCTTCCAGTCATTTGCCGGAGATTCTGGCCAGGACTTTTGCCGGTCTTGTACTCATCGCCGCCGCATGCTTTCTCCTCGCCGGGATTCTTCCCGATAATAACGGGGTTCTGGTGCTGGCCCTGCTTGCAGCTGTGGCGAAGCCAGCACTCCTCCACCATGAAAAAACTGTGGGAAAGGGTTACGCCCTGCTTCTGGCACCGGTGCTCCTCCTTCTGACTCTGAATATACTCATCATCCGCAGTGATGATCCCCGCAATTATGAGTATCGGGCCCAGCGCGCTTTGCAACACAACGACTTGGACGGTCTGCAGGAACATCTGGACTTTGTGCAGGAACGTTGTCCTGGTGAACGACGGGCCGACTATTATGAGGCGCGCCTTCTCGTGGCTCTGGACAATCTGGATGGAGCGCGAAAGTCTTTTGAACTCTCTCTGCAACCGGGGCGGAACATCCTTCTTCCCCCGCCCGGTGAAAAGGAGATAGAACTTTTTCTCGAAGAGATCAGAGACCGCAGTTCCGCCCAGCCCGAGTCCCTCCGGGGCATCGCTTATGAACAGGCTCTGCTCGCAGCCGGACGGGAACGGCATGCCCTCTCCCTGTTGGAAATCCGTGGTCGTACACCGCCTCAGGAAAATACCGATGCAACACCCCTGGCCGGGGCACTGGCCTCCTTTCTGGAAGCACCGGAATTGGAGGAACAATTCGCCCGTTGGGATGCTGCGCTGCTCGCTGATATTCTCCAATCCGTCACGCCCTTCAGCGAGATTCAACAGGCTCCTCCCGCTTTCCCGCCAGCTCTGCTCCCTTTTGTGGCTTCTATCCGCCCTGACTTCGACAGTCTGGAAGGCATGCTCTTCACACCTTCTTTCCGGGGAGGCGGCACCGTGATGCTCTCCTCTCTTCAGAGTGACAGTATCATGCCTTCTTTCGAGCCCGGAATCTGGGATCTTCTGCGGGAAGACAGTAATCAACACTGGTATCTGGACTTTTCAGACAGGTTCACGATCCGTCTTTCACCGGAAGCAGACTTCCAATTTCACCGGCGCATCCCCCTCGAAGATACGCTCATAGAAGGGATGCCCCATCTCATGATTTATATGCCTCACTGGGAGGATTCTCATGACGGCTTCTGATTCTGAAAAAAAACTGCTCGCACAAATCCGGGAAGCACTCTCAGAGAAAATCTCTCTGCCCGCCCATACCCCCGTGCTGGTCGCTGTATCGGGAGGACAGGATTCCATGGTACTCCTCCACCTTCTCCGGAAACTGGATATTCCCATCGTGGTCGCTTCTTTTGATCACGGTACCCGCGCCGGAGCAAGCACAGAGGACACGGCTTTTGTACAAGCCTTTTGTGAGGAAGAGCAGATCCCCTTCAGAGGCGGCCGGGCCTCACTGGAAACAGAAGCGGACCTGTCCGGAAAAAACTTTGAAGCCCTGGCCCGCAAAAAACGTTATGAATTTCTTTTGGATACAGCCAGGCAGGAAAAGATCGCCTTCATCGCCACTGGCCATCATTTGGATGATCAGGTGGAGACGATCTGTCTGGGCGCTTTGGGTCTGGCAAGCAGCTTCGGCGCGCTGGGTATGGACTGGAGCCGCCCGCTGGAAGAGCTGCAACTCATCCGGCCCATGCTGCACAGCAAGAAAGAAGAGATTGACCGTTACGCCCGGGAGGCGGCCGTGCCCTGGCGGGAAGACAGTTCCAATCCCTCCCCGGACTACAGACGCAACAGACTACGGCTGGAACTGCTCCCTCTCTTGCAGAGCTATGGCCAGCACTGCAAAAGCCACCTGGCTGATCTGGCCGAGATGCGACGTGAACAGATCCGTTATCTGGATGAACAGGGAGCCGCCTGGCTTGAGGCATGCAGCCTCGATAATGACAGTTCTGATATGCTCCTGACTTTGGATCATGAACGTTTTTCTCAAGGCCATCCCGTCCTCTGTCTTCATGGACTGCGTGTGCTCATTCAACGTCTCGCTATCAGTCTTTCCCGGGAAGGACTGGAAAGACTCCGGCTGATGCTTTCTGATGAGAGTTCAGGTGGTACCCACGATCTCGCTCAAGGAATCCGCTTCTACAAAAAACACAACAAGACCTCTTTTTTCAGGCCAGTGCCTGAGACTTCTCCCCTCCTTCTGGAAGTACTGTTGCCCGTGCCCGGAGAAATCCGATGTGAGAGCTGTCTTGTAAAATGCAGCTTGCTGACCGCTCCCCTTCCTGAAGATCTGGATATGGTCGCCGCAGCTGAAGAAGGCGTATTTTATTTTGACTGGCAAGCGATCCAGCCTCCCCTTCACTTCCGCACAGTCCGACCGGGCGAGACCATGTCCCTTCCCGGCGGCACAGGCAAGAAAGAGATCCGACGCTTTCTCGCTGAAGCCGCTATGCCCCCCGAGAAACGCCGCACCGCTCTTGTTCTCTGTGATGCAGAAAATAATCTGTTGCTCAGCACGGGACAACGGAGCGGCATAGCACTGGTTACAAAAGACACACAAGACATTCTGGAAGTTGTTCTTGGTTGGAACTGCTGAATGGACCAAGTGTCCACGTTCCAACACCCTGCCCCTGATTGAACAGCGTACCTTATCCTTGATAAAGTGCTTGGAACTCCTTTGTCTCTCCAATACAGCCCCAACCAAGGATCTTCCCATGTTCAACCGTCTCGGCATTCTCGTCACTGTCCTCGCTTTGCTCCCTCTTCTCCCCGTCCAGGCCGAACTGCCCGATTACACCTGTTTTCAGGAAGCAGGTCCCTGGCAGCCTTCCATCGATCTCGGTGCGGACATGGCCGTGGTCTATGGTCACACCAACAACTTCGAAGAGCGTGTCCGACAATGGCGGGAAAAAGGCTACACCATCGGCATGATGACAGGTATCTCGTGGGGAAGTTATACGGAGTATTACGAGCGCGATGAGGATTTCAAAATAGGCGAGATCCAAACCCGGAAATCCGGCCGCCGATACATGCATGGCGACAGTACCATTGATGGCTATAACGTACCCACGGAGAGCTACGTTGATTTCATTAAAGACATCGTAAATCCGGCCGTGGATCTGGGTGTTCAGGCCATCTTCCTGGAAGAGCCGGAATACTGGGCCGAAGCGGGCTGGAGCGAAACTTTCAAAGATGAGTGGCTGCGCTTTTACGGCGAGCCCTGGCAGGAGCCTGATTCCAGTCCTGACGCACAATATCGTGCCAGCCTGCTGAAATATGAATTGTATTTTGAGGCCCTGAAAGAGGTCTTCGCCCACATCAAAGAGCGGGCCGCCGCTCAGGGAAAAACAATCGAATGCCACGTGCCCACGCACAGCCTCAACAACTATGCACAATGGCGCATTGTCAGTCCCATGTCCCATCTCATGGACCTGAAGGAAATGGACGGTTACATCGCCCAGGTCTGGACGGGCACGGCACGGACACCCAACCGCTATCAGGGCATCCGCAAAGAGCGTACCTTTGAAACGGGATTCCTCGAATACAGTCAGATGATCTCCATGGTGAAACCTACGGGACGGAAACTCTGGCTGCTGGCCGATCCCATTGAAGACAATCCGAATTACAGCTGGCGCAATTACAAAGAAAATTATGAATGTACCGTCATCTCTTCGCTCCTCTGGCCGGAGAACCACCGCTTTGAGATCATGCCCTGGCCAACGCGCATCTTCACAGGTACCTATCCCAAAATCGATCTGGACACCAAGTCCACAGACCGTGAAGGCATTCCCGCTGATTACGCCACGGAACTCATGACTGTCACCAATGCCCTGAACCATATGAACCAGGAAGTGGTGGAATATGACATGGGCACCCGTGGTGTGGGTGTCCTCGTTTCCGATACGCTCATGTTTCAACGGGCTGCGCCTCATGGCAGTGATGGCGATCTCAACAACCTCTTCGGCCTGGCCATGCCTCTGGTGAAACACGGCATGCCCGCCCAGCTCGTACAGATGGAAAATCTCCTGCATCCCGATACGCTTGATGATATTCATCTGCTGCTCATGAGCTATGAAGGGCAAAAACCGTTGAAAGCCGCCTATCATGAAGTACTGGATCAGTGGGTACGCCAAGGCGGTGCGCTCCTCTTCGTGGACGACGGCTCTGATCCCTATAACCATGTGCGGGAATGGTGGAACGATGAAGGGAAGACTGACGCCATTCCCCAGGATGACCTCTTTGAACGACTGGGCATTCAGGATGCTCCCGAGGGAACGCGTATCCCTGGCGGCCAAGGCTGGGTCTGTTATATGAAAAAGCGACCTGCAAAACTGGCCAATAAAAAGAATGGTGCTGAACAGCTCATGCAGGCTGTCAGGCTCATGCTCGAAGCGAAAGAAGTCGCCTTTGAAACGCAGAATTATCTGAAGCTGCGCCGGGGACCTTATATCATCGCCTCTGTCATGGATGAATCCGTCTCCGAGGAAGCCCTGATTCTCAAAGGCTCTTTTGTGGATCTCCTTGACCCCGCATTACCCATCGTTTCAGAGAAGACACTGCAGCCCAATGAAAGAACGCTGCTCTATGATCTCCACTGGGCGTCTCAACACCGGCCTGTTGCAGAAGTGGCCGCAGCCGCATCCCGGGTACGTGATGAAGTCCTGAGCGATAGGCAGTTCTCCTTTGTCACCCGAGGCCCGGAGCATGTTCGTGCGCGCATGCGTGTGCGCCTGCCTCAGGAACCCGCACAAATCACAACGCTCCCCGAGAACCTGGAAAAAGAATCACGCTGGGATCCCGAAAGCGGTACCCTCTGGCTGGACTTTGATAACCAGGCAAAGGATATTGCTTTTACGCTGGCGTGGTAAGCATAAAAAGAGTTAAACAGGTCGTCAGGTCGAGCACAGCGCAGCACAGCCGAAACTAAATGAACTTTTCTTTTTTGTTCACCAGGTCAATCACAGAACACACGGAAAAGATACAGGCGGCATAAAAAGATCTATAGTTTCACACGTCCACCTGGTCCACTTGGTCCACTGATTCACCATAAATTCCATGACCTCCATTCCCCAATAAAAAAAACAGCAGACGAAGTTTTTCACTCCGTCTGCTGCACAATCAATCGTACTATGGAAAACCCATCAGTCTGTAATCTTCAATTCCTCCACCGATGGCAGTGCCGGGAAGCTTGCGTGAGGCTCAAGCTGATACCAGTAGCTCACGGCGCCCAGATCATCCTGCAGGGGCAGATAGCGTCCTTCGCTCTGCCAGCCCAGACTCTGGAGGGTGATCCGCAAATCTTTTTTGAAATGGACAGGGTCTGTTATGTGCCAGCGATACTGACCGAAGCGGCGCTGTTCGCCTTCATGGGGCACATGATAAAAACCGGCATAAGGCGTGCAAAAGCTTGAGTAGCTGTAGTTGCCTTCCTCGTCCCTGTGTTCATTGTAGCTGTAGGATCCGCAGAAATAATCTTCTTCACCTGTTCCGCAGATGGTGGGGAATTCTGTATCGCCGTCAATGAAAAATTTGATCTCCCCTTCGCCCCACCATCCGCCGCTGTTCGCACCGTGGGTCACATAGGTGCCCACATACTGGCCGCGCCCTTTGATCCCGTCCACAATGGTGAAGACTTCTTTTTCCGGCAGAGGATTCACACGGCGGAACTGTGCATGGAAATAAGGCGTGTTTTTCTTCACCTTCTCCAGCGTATAGTCGATCTGATAATAGACGGTGGCTTTTTTCTCGCCCAGATTTTCCATGGTGATTTTGAAGCCCTTGCGGAAAGGCATCTGCCAGTAAGAGTTGAATCCGCTCTTGGGATTCACACAAATGGCCAGCGAAGAAAGTTGGGGTTCCTTGCCGATGCCCCATCCGGCTGCAAAGAAATCGCCTACAGGCACTTCCACAGAGGGCTCTTCTTCGCCATCCCAGTAGAAGCGGAAGATCATGAGCCGGTAATCGCCCACTGGCGTCATCCAGATATGGTTGATCACGCCGGAATCCTGCACTTCACCCAGAACAAAAGTTTCGCCCGGCTCAATATGCACATAGGGATTCACTTTCCAGCCCTGGCCCAGCTCCCGCGCCGCCCGATGCGCCGTTCCTTCTTCCAGGGTGGCCATGCCGCCTTTGCCCTTTTCGCCGGTGAAATTCTCCGGGCTGATGGACCGGCTTTCGGCATCTTTCAACTGATATAACTGTGCCAGTCCGGGCATCTGTGCGGCCAGGGGCAGGGCGATCACAGTGAGGATCAACAGGGACAAGAGGACTTTTTTCATGAGCATCTCCTTCAAGTTTCGCAACGCTTGGGGGGGAATATTACAACCCGCTCTTTCCGGTAAGCTGACAATAGGCTTCCAGATATTTTTCACGGGTCTTTTCAATCACATAATCAGGCAGAGGCGGCGGCGGCGAATTCTTATCCCAACCGACCTCTTCCAGATAATCACGGACAAACTGTTTGTCATAACTTGGCTGAGCCTGGCCCGGCACATAGTGATCGGCCGGCCAGAAGCGTGAGGAATCGGGCGTGAGCACCTCATCCGCCAGAATCAATTCACCATCCAGAAGACCGAATTCGAACTTGGTGTCGCAGAGGATGATGCCTTTCGTTGCAGCAATCTCCCGGCCCCGCCTGTAAATGGCCATGGCCGTATCAGAAACCTTTTTGTTCATGGCCTCGCCGATGATACGACCTGCTTCCTCAGGACTGATATTGATATCATGACCGTCAGTCGCCTTCGTAGCCGGCGTATAAATGGGTTCTTCCAGCCGATCCGCCTCCACCAGTCCCGCTGGCAGAGGAATACCGCAGACTGTTCCTTTTTCCGCATATTCTTTCAACCCGCTTCCCGCAAGATAGCCCCGGATCACAAATTCCACGGGAAACATCTCACATTTTCTGACGAGCATGGAACGCCCTTCAAACATGGCGGCCCGTTCCTGAAAAGGTTCCGGAAAATCAGCCACATCAGCCGACACAAGATGGTTCCTGCAAAGGTCTTCCATCTGTTCAAACCAGAAAAGGGAGATCTGTGTCAGAATTTTTCCCTTATCCGGCACGCCCACGGGATTCACCCAGTCGAAGGCCGAAATACGATCCGTGGCAACGAGCAGGAGCCGGTCGCCCAGATCATAAATATCACGAACCTTGCCCGAAATATCCGGCTTGCGATCAGCGAGAGAGGTCTCACATACAACAGTGCTGCTCATAGAACGCGTCCTTATGATCTGTAAAGAGAGTTATCAGAAAAAGGTGCCCTGAAGCCAGGGTTTGTTGATTTCAAGAAGTTCATCCAGGAGAGGAACACACATACCCGCATTGGGCATGAGCGGATGAAGGAGCATGGCCTCATAAGCGGCTTCCTGATCGCCCTTCACAGCCGCTTCCACGGTAAGCGTTTCATAGGCTTTGATCAGCTGCATGAGCCCGCGGATGGAGGGAGCCGGTGCCTCCTGCTGAATGGCACGAGCGCCGTCCTTGCCGATAATGGCCGATACTTCCACGGCCACATCATCATCAAAGGTGGGAATGGCACCGTTGTTCCGGCAACAGACCACCTGTCTGCTCTGCCGGTCGTTTTCAATGGCATCCACCAGATGAAACGCCGCTGTGGAATAGTGGGCACCGCCACGCTTGCTCAGCTCTTCCGGTTTTTCCGAGAGGGATTCATCCTGATATTTTTCGAAGAGGGCATTTTCCACTTCAACAACTTCTTCACCGCGCGTACGGGTCTTGCTCTGAATGGTTTTCAGAACCGTGTCCGTGCTGTAGAAATACTGGAGATAATAGTTGCAGAACATGCCCAGCCGTTTAATGGCTTCGATCATGTTCAGGCGCGTGTCTTCCTCTTCCCATTCCAGGCGGGCATGTTCGACAAACTTGGCTAGCACCGCATCGGTCACATCTTCGCCCCGGTAATAAAAATGGCGCACCCAGGAAAGATGATTGAGCCCCACATAATCCATGGTCAGTTCCGAAGGATCATAATCCAGATGCTTGGAAGCGTCCATGATCATGCCGATGGGCACATTGCACAGACCCACCGTCTTGATCTTGCTGTGCTTGATCACCGCTTCCGTGTTGATCCCGGCCGGATTCGTGAAGTTGATCAGATAGGCCTCGGGACACACTTCTTCCATGAGATGAGCAATTTCCAGAATACGGGGGATGGTACGCAGGGCACAGGCGAATCCGCCGACACCCGTGGTCTCCTGACCGACAATACCGTATTTCAGTCCGAGTTTTTCATCAGCGATACGGGCGTTCATCTGACCCACGCGAATCTGGGTGATGGCGTATTTCGCATCACGAAGCGCCTCACGAAGATCTGTGGTCACATGGACGGAACAGGGAACACCCCGGTGTTTGATCATACGCCGCGCAAAGGCCGCATTGATGTTCAAACGCTTTTCATCATGATCCATGAGCCAGACCTCGCTCACGGGAATCTGATCCAGACGTACAAACAAACCATCCAGCAGTTCAGGAGAATAAGAACTGCCTCCTCCGATAATCGCTAATTTCATGGAAATATCTTTCTATTTTGCGTAAAGAGAAGCCCCGCTGTGCCGCATGCCGACAGATGGAATCCCGGATACAAAAACAGGGGGGCGCATTCATTCAGCCATATGGGGATTCCGCTGCCCCTCATGATACCGCCAGAGAGCTTCAAAGTCAATTTTCAAGCGTCAACACCGGAACAAAGGGGCTCTATTCCAGTGTTTATCAATATGCCGTCTATCATGGAAATGTTCAACCTCCCAGCGGTCGGACAAAGAAATTATGATAGAATAGAAAGGTACCCTTTCAACTCACAAGGAGCATGAACATGATAAAACATTGCCTTTTCTTTCTTTCTCTGGCTGTTTTCTGCCTGAGCCAGCCTCTTCACGCTGAAGAAGGACAATACAGCGGTGGCGAAGGCACAGAAGACAATCCCTACAGCATCGCCACAGCCCAGGATTGGGCCGCCTTGAGCAAAGCACCTCACCACTGGTCGCTTCATTTCACTCTGGCAAATGACATTGATTTTAAAAACGCAAACTTGAAACCCATAGGCGCCGATCCGCAAAAGAGTCCTTTTACAGGCTTTTTTGATGGAAAAGGACACACGCTGCAAAATGTAAAAATAAACAGTAACGACAAGTCAGGAACAGGCCTTTTCGGTGAAGTCGGTGAAGGAGGCACCATCAAAAACCTCTCGTTGGAAGACTTTTCTGTCAAGGGACAGGACAATGTGGGTGCCCTGGTCGGAAATCTTCAGAAAGGGACTGTGGAAAATTGCAGCAGTAACGGGGAAGTATCGGGACGCATGAATGTGGGCGGACTCATCGGGCGGCAGGAACTCGCAACGATCACTGAGTGCAGTTCCTCCGGTAAAGTGACAGGCATCAGTGCTGTCACAGGCGGGCTCATTGGTCTCTCCGGAGGCAGCAGCTGGACTTCTGGCGGCACCATATCTCATTGCCAGTCCGCAGCCGATGTAGAGGGCACACGCTTTGTCGGCGGCTTTATCGGCTCTTTGCAGGACGGAAGCGTCTCCCAGTGTTCCGCCACAGGAAAAATAAAAGGAGACAACCATGTGGGCGGTTTTGCCGGAGCTTCCAAAGCGAATATTACAGCTTCTTTCGCCACAGGTCAGGTAAACAGTGATGGCGCCTCTACAGGCGGATTTGTCGGTGCTTCAGGCGCAACCATCAACCAGTGCTTTGCCACGGGAAAAGTCAGCGGAGAGCGGAGCACAGGCGGACTGGTCGGTACGGCAAGCGGTAAGATCGTCAATTGCTATGCCACAGGCGATGCCGAATCATCACAGGATTATACGGGTGCTCTCGTCGGACAGCTCGTCAAAGGTTCCGTGGAAAATTGCTATGCCATCGGAAATGTGAAAGGCAATCTGCACTCACAGGGCCTCGCAGGCAAGGGCGAAGAGAAAGATATCCGCTTCTCTTACTGGCTCGCTGAGGGAGACGCCGGAGCAGACAAAAATGCCCGCACAGAAGAAGAACTGACCCGCGCCCAGAGCGAAAATACATTTGAAAAATGGGACTTCAATCAGATCTGGACCAGAGACAAAGACAAAAAAGTCAACCAGGGATATCCCTGGCTCAAAAATATTCAGCAATAATTTACACTCTGAAAAATGACTCCAAAATCAAAAAAAGAGAAAGGGACAGCAATCCGATTGCTGTCCCTTAGAGTGAGGTTTCCAAAGGAGTGGTTATGTCAAAGACACATCATGGGGATGATGTCGTAAATTCGCTTCCACCTGAGACCAGTTCACCACATTCCACCAGGCCTCAACATAATCTGCACGCTTGTTCTGATACTTCAGATAGTAGGCATGTTCCCACACGTCGATTCCCAGTATGGGCAGGCTTTCCCAACCTGTCAGCTTATGCTGGTTCTCCGCCTGAGAAACAATGAGGCGACCATCGGAGGGACGATGCAGCAAGAGTCCCCAGCCGCTGCCCTCAACCTGAACAGCCGCAGCCGAAAACTGCTTTTTAAAATTATCGAAACTGCCGAAATCACGGTCGATGGCGTCCCGCAACACACCGGAAGGCTCACCGCCTCCCCCTTTACCAGCAGGTGCCATCACTTTCCAGAAAAGGCTGTGCAGAAAATGACCGCCCCCGTTGAAGGCCGCCCGTTTCGTATACAGCTGGACAAGATCAAAATTGCCGTCGCCTCGCGCCTTCGCCAGAGCAGCCTCCGCCGCATTCAAACCGCTCACATAGGCCGCATGATGCTTGCTGTGATGCAGTTCCATGGTCTGGGCGTCAATAAAAGGTTCCAGCGCATCATAGGCATAGGGCAGATCAGGCAGGATATGCTCCGTGAGCTCACCAGCCGAAGCCTGCGCCTGCGCTGAAGCGGACAGGCCTGTCAAAACGGTTCCGGCTGCAGCAATGCCACCGGCTGTTTTCAAAAAGTCGCGTCTTGAGTTATTCATGATTTTCCTCCGTTGTGTGTCTGCATTATTTTGCGTATATGCAAGTAAACATCACAGCCTTGTTATGTATTCCTGAACATTTGATCATCATGATTAACAATGGGGGTTTTGCATAACCGCAACTAAATGATTCTTTTATTTTTTAACCACGAAGGCACGGAACACACGGAAAAATACATCTTGACCGAAGAGATGACACTGATACGACGCCCCTTAGAACCACAGATTAACACTGATAAATTAAATACCTTGGGTCGCGCAACCTGGGAACGCCAATTTCCACATTGGCAGACTACGCATGATGACTTCAACAAGCTATTGACTCAGTCACGACATGAGGTCTCCTTCTACAATTACAAAGCTCAGACTGACTCACAACTGGGAAAACTTTCCGGCAGAGAATACACGCAACGTGGGAGCGCCAATGTCCCCATTGGCACAGGGCGAAAAAGTGCTATAACATCACCCCGCCATGGATTCGGTGTGATGACCTTCAGTTCCACAAGAATTATCACTTGAACGTAAATCTCTCTACTTTTTTTGATAGACAACAAGTCTCATGCCGCATCACAACCCACGGTGTTCTCAAGGACTGATCCCGCTGTGTGCCAACAGGGACGTTGGCGCTCCCACGATACGACCTTCACCGCCGGAAAGTTTTCCCAGTGATGAGAATGCGTAAAGACTTTAAGAAAAATGGGCACGGCATGCCGTTCCCCTACACAAATAAACTTCTTCGAAAAAATGACAGAAGTCAACGGGTAGTAGCACGGAAAAATACAATGCGGCATAAAAAAGATCTATAGTTTCACATGTCCACTTGGCTCACTGGTTTCTGATAATGTCCCGTCCCGGATTATTGCCCCTCCCACATCCGTCCGATCCGACTGATCCGTCCGATCCGACCGATTCCCCTGAGACTACTGATCCCTTCAAGCCCCTTATTTTGCCCCAGGACATACCCCCGCCTCCGTCATTCCGGTTTTTTTGCGATCCGGCCCGCCTATCAAAGTATTCAGCCATAACAACGCAAAAAAATACGGTCATCCAGGTTGGGAAAACTTTAAGGAGAATGACCACTTTCTTCAGTGTTTTTTACCACATAGACTTTTAGAACCACAGATGAACACTGATAAATTAAATACCTTGGGTCGCGCAACCTGGGAACGCCAATTTCCACATTGGCAGGACACCCGGGAAAAGATCATGACTTATGTA